>Ga0157370_10001656_pt1 | contig 27460 bp, 23 predicted proteins | sample C35metaG_FD_113463 | JGI IMG/M metagenome (GOLD analysis project Ga0157370, IMG submission 113463) | Corn rhizosphere microbial communities from Kellogg Biological Station, Michigan, USA - C3-5 metaG | ecosystem: Host-associated > Plants > Roots > Rhizosphere > Soil | place: USA: Michigan...
GATTCCCCTTTTCACCTTTACCTTTACTGCGGTCGAATCGTTAATGAGTTTCATTACCCAAAACTCATCTTCTGTTTCGTTAGCCAATACTGCCGCTTTGGGCAATACCTGCGCCCCCGCATGACTCACTTTGGTTAACCGTACTTTGGCAATCAACCCTTCGGGAATATTTTTGCCGGCGCCAACTTTAAGTATATAACGCTGGGTTTGCGCTGCCGAATCAACCGAAGGCATAGTACCCGAAACTGTTCCTGTCATTTTTGTTCCATCGGGTAGCAGAATAGCTACAGTTTTATTCTGATCAATTAACTGGTTATACTCGTAAGGCAAATCGAGCAAAAAAACAAGGCTATTGCGGTTACTGATAGTCGCTAAGGCTTCTCCATCCTGCACATAGTCTCCTTTCTGATGGTTTACCTGAACAATGGTACCCGCCTGATCCGCCCTGATATTGGAAATGCCCGAAAATTTAAAACCGGCATCAAGTTTATTTACACTATTGCCAATCGATTTGGCTTCTTTGGTAATTAAACTAAACAATAGCTGATGACTGCCTACCTGCTTACCTGTTACCGCTTGTGTGCTTTCTATGTAACCATTGATATTGGCCTTTACAAAACTCTTTTCGAGATAGGCTGAAACCGCCGAAAGCGCTACAAATTCGGCCAGCGAACTATCTTGTACAGTAGTAACCTGAACAGGCGTAACTGGTGAAGGTTCATCAACCGTATCTGCCGATTCTGAATGCCTACAGCCCGAAAAGATAAACAGTACGGCAATGCAACCGCATATAAATTTTAGATCGCTATTCATGGTTATCGGTTCCAGTAATTAAATTGATTGATCAGTTTTAAACGGTTAATATTGGTTTGGCGCAAGAGGTTTTGGGCGGCCAGGTAATTGTTAATGGCAATTACAAAATCGGCTACTTTTAAATCGCCGGTATGCATCAGTTTACGGTCTACATCAATTAAACCTTTACTGAAACGGATCTGTTCGTTTATTTTAGGAAAAAGAGCGTCTGTTTGTTCGAGCTGTTGCCGGATTAGGTTTAGCTGTTGTTGTTGCTGACGGATAAAAAAATTGCGGTAACCGGCGATTGTTTTAGCAGAAAGATTAAGCTTCTGGTACTGCATCTTCTTTTGATGACCATCATAAATTGGCACCGAAAAGGTAAAACCAACACTCGTTCCCAGGTTTTTATAAGGCTGTAAAATAAACGAAGAATTATATCCTCCATTAGCATACACACCTAGTTTGGGTTTATAGCTGAGATCAATTGCGTTTTTTTGATTGATGTTTTTTAAGCTATCAATATCAAAACGTTTACCAAAAAAACTTGGAGCAATAGTAGCTACGCCTGTTTGTAATTTTGGATCAGCCAGCACAACCTGTGTAGTATCGGTTATGCCTGCCAGATAATTTAAAGTGGCATAATCGTTTTTAAACTGTAATTCTGCCTGTTTTACTACCAATTGCTGTTGTTGCAGCGTTACCAGAAAGGTTAAATACTCCGATTGTTTGTAAATGTTACTTCTGGTTAGTTTCTTTAATAAGGCTTCTTCCTGCTCCAGTAATGTAATCACTTCCCGGTTAAAATCTACCTGTTGCTGACTGGCATAAGCTACAATGTATTGATCGGCAATAGATCGTTGTAAATCAAATAGCGATAGCTGGCCGGCATATTGAATAGAATCACTTTGTATCTTAATCCCCTCAAGCTGATTATTAATCCTCTTTTTGTTCAGGAGATCGTAGTTTACATTAAGCAGGGCTTCTAAAGCTTGTCCGTTGGTAAGTACTTCATCGTAACCATAACCACGTGTTACGGGTGCATACATCCCTGCAGCGCTTGCCGTAACCTGCGGCCCTCCGGTAGCACGAACAATTAAGCTATCTACCCCTGCAGCACGTTGCTGGCTCTTAAAATCTTTAAGTAAGGGACTGTTTGATTCGGCTTCTTTTAAATAATAACCGAGATTTTTTGATGGTACCTGAGCCAATACCCTTCCCGCCGAAAAGGCAAACAGACAAAGAATCAGGCAGGTTAATTTTAGCTTCATTTTATAAATTAAAATTACTAATCAATTATGAAGAAAGTCTGTAGCTGGTTTTTTGAACAGCATACCATATTAATTGCACAGTCATTTTAAAATTAAAACCTGCCCGAAAGCATTAAACCTGTACTTCCCTGTTGATGAAAAGGCATTAAAGTAAAATTCCCGTCTTTGTTTGTAGTAAAAAGGCTTTTAATGTATGGATACACCAGATAAGATATTTTGGTAGAAGCAATTCCAAAACCTGCACCAGCCACCACATCGCTAAACCAATGTTTATTGTTGTACATGCGCAATGTTCCGGTAGCAGTGGCAACAAAATAACCGGCGTAACCAATCCACGGGTTAACATCTTTATACTCCTGGTGTAAAAACTCTGCTGCCATAAATGCCGAAGCCGTATGCCCGGATGGAAAAGAGTTTTGGCCATTCTCATTTGGCCTTTCCCTGCCTACGCCCTGTTTTACAAAATGGGTAGAAACACCCATAATAGCTGCCGAAGTTACATATAACATTGAGGCATCGAACAGGTTGTGTTTACCTTTTACTCCCGATAAATTAAGCGCATAAACGGCAGCAGCAGGCGCAAACTGGAGATAATCATCAACGTGTGCAGCAAATAAAGGATGGTCTTCCTGTAATTCTGCTTTGGTACTCAAATCCAGCTGTTTTAATGCACCATGATCGTAAACCGCAGCAAAACCATAACCCGCTAATACCACAGGTGCAATAAAAGCGGCAGCCTTAAACTTTCTTTTAGGCACAGGATTTCCGGTATACCATCTTCCTAATGAATCGGTAGCAATATTTTTAACTGAATCGATACTTTGGGCCCTACACGAAAAACCAACGGAAACGAAAAGGATTGTGCAATGGAAGAAATTACGCATGATTACTATTTTACAGGATTTCCGTTCGAATCGAATAAAAGGTCTTTCCCTTTTACTTCCGCTTCATAATATATGGTTCCGTCTGCTTTGGTAATTTTAGCAGCTTCGGCAATTTTTGCTCCTTTTAATTTAGCCAGAACCAGAGCAGGCAATTCGGTAGATTTAATTTCTACTTCTGTTTCTAAAAGCAATCCCTTAGCCGAATAAACTTCCGAAGTTTCTTTACCATTCAAGGTAAAGCCAGCTTCATAATGCTGTTTTTCCATTTCCCATGAAACTTTAGTTCCGGCATGAAGTTTTGTAAATGCAGCTTTAACCTCAGCGGGTACTTTAGCTGCATTAAGTTTTTGCGCCTGAGCCAGTGTAACCGTACCAGTAGCGAGCAATAAAATTCCAAAAAGTGTCTTCATAGTTTTAAATTTTAATCAAAACTATATTTCAATTATGTAGAAATTCTGTAGTTAACTGTCAAGCGGAAAAAGCTTTTAACCTAAGCGATACAATCGCAGTTCACACCTATCCTCGTTACAAAAGAGGACAATGGAGAATTACTAATCATCCTCGTTTGTAACGAGGATGAATGAAATATGCATTTCTAATGCATGAGGAGCTAATCTTAGCCCGATACCAAATGGAAAAAGCTTTTAACCTAAGCGATACAATCGCCGTTCACACTTATCCTCGTTACAAAAGAGGACAATGGTGCTGCTAAACAAATCGGATTAAACAAAATAAACTACAAAAACATGTTCACCGTTTTCTTCCTCATAATCGATTCGAAAGCCATAAAGATTGCAGATTTGTTTAGTGATAGCCAAACCTAAACCCATACCTTCTGAATCTACTGATTTTGAAAAGCGATCGAAGATTTTGGTTTGCAGGTGGCGGCTTTTCCCCGAATTGGAAATGGTTAAAGCTTGTTGATCCAGTTGAATATTGATGTGTCCACCTGTAATATTATGCCTCACTGCATTGCTAAAAAGATTGTTTAACAGAATATCGGCCAGATAGCGGCTCATTTTGATTTCTACAGGTAGTAGTTTTTCAGTCAGTACCAGTCCATCCTTTTCTAATAATTCCTGAAACTGGCGCCCCTTTGCCTCTACCATTTCTTTAAGATCGATATTTTGATAATCGGGAATCAGATTATTTTCTATTTTGGCCAGCAGCAATAAAGATTGGTGCAATCTGGACAATCTACCTGTTGCGTGGTAAATGTCTTCCAACAATGCGCCTTGCTGTGCCGTAAATGATTCGGTTTGCAGTAGAGAATCTAATTTAGAATTAATTACCGCCAGAGGGGTCATCATTTCATGCGAAGCATTATCTGTAAAACTTTTAAGTTCTTTATAATCCTGCCGCACCTTTTCGGCCATGGCATTTACAGATTTATTTAATTCATTAAACTCATCAATTTTAGTTGGTTCGTGCTCAATGGTATCCATCCGGGTAACCTCGAATGATTTCATCCTGTTCAAAATAGAATAAAAAGGCCGCCAAAGCCTGCTCAACACCAACCTATTGATTAGCAAGAGCGACAAGAGTAAAACAACGGTAATACCTACTGTGATCAGCAAAATAATCCTTACCAGATCTTCCGATTCAACCCGCGATTTAGTTATTGTAACCGCTATGGCTTTGCCATCCAGGCGAACAACTGTAATTAAGCTCCTTCCTGGTTCATTTTCCTGCTCTTTAGGGTTATAGTAAGTGGTATACAGAAATTCCCGCTCCGGAACAGGTCCGCTAAGGGTTTTATAAGAAATCTGCTGATCGAGATAACTTGCAGGTAAAGGCAGTTTATGAAAAGTATTTACATATTGGCTGATTTCGTTCTCTTCTACCGCTAAATCCCTGTCCAGTTTTTCGGTTAAGATAAAGTGGATGACTACATAGTAAATAATTCCGGTAATGATTAAAACCACAATGGAGGTTAAAATATTTACACGGTTATAGCGATTAGCCAGTTTCATATATCGCCAAATTTATAGCCTATCCCATAAACAGAACGCAGATAATCGGCTGCTCCGGCTTCGAGCAGTTTTTTACGCAGATTTTTAACATGTGTATAAATAAAGTCGAAATCATCCGACAGGTCCATTTCATCGCCCCAAAGGTGCTCAGCCATTGCATTTTTAGTGACTACTTTATTGCGGTTAGACAGAAAATAAACCAAAAGATCGAACTCCTTCTTGGTTAAAACAACCGGATGATCCTTGATGGTTACTTTCATTGCTGATACATCTACGGTTATTTCATTAAAGACAATCACATTGTTGCCATCGAAATTCTTTCTACGGATAATGGCACTTACCCTGGCTTTCAGCTCAGATAAATGAAATGGCTTAACCAGATAATCATCGGCACCAAGATCGAGCCCCGCAAGTTTATCATCCAGAGAATGTCTTGCTGAAATGATCAGTACCCCATCTCTTTTTTTCAGTTGCTTAAGCCGGGTTAACAACTCCAATCCTTCACCATCGGGCAATCCTAAATCCAGAAGTATGCAATCGTAGTTATAGAGCGATATTTTTTCATTGGCTGCAGCAAAATCTGAAGCATGCTCACATATATTACCTTCACCTGTAAAATAGGCCAGAATACTTTCCAATAAAGCCTGTTCATCTTCTATAACTAAAATTTTCATTGGTATAATTTATTATTTAAACCGACATAAAGTAACCATTAAAACCGAAAATTGAAAGTTCAATCCTTTTTAGCTTACGTAAATCGTTGTATTAATTTGCATAGATACACTTCAAATCTGTCGGAAATTTGAAGATGAATAAAAAATCATTGGTTCAGATTCTCTTCAGAATTGCTTTCTAATTTGCCGGCGGAAAACTTACCGATTATGAAAAACTACAAACGAATATTAAAGCTATTTTGCTTTTCTATATTCCTGCTGGCAGATGATATTTGCGCACAGGAAAAACCAATAACTGTTTCAGGACAGATTAAAGAGGCGAAAAATAAAAACACCCTTCCATATACCAGCATCGTTTTTAAAAAACCAAATGATGAAAAATTTCTTTTGGGTACCATTAGTGATAATGAAGGGAGATTTTCAATTAAAGATATTCCATCGGGCAATTACCACCTGTTAATTAGCATGATGGGCTATCAAACCATAAAAAAGGAAATCAGTATTGGTACTCTTAGCCCATTCCTCGATCTGGGCATTTTTGAGCTGGCAGAAGATGCACAAACTCTCCAAACCGTTAACATACAAGGTTCGCAGAACGAAGGTTTGGGGAATAAATTGGATAAAAAAACTTACGATCTTGCGAAAAACACCAGCCAGCTGGGCGGCTCGGTACTGCAAGCCATGCAAAACCTTCCGGGCATTACCATTCAGGATGGAAAAGTGCAATTGCGCGGAAACGATAAAATTGCGGTACTGATTGATGGCAAACAAAATGCAATTACGGGTTTTGGTAGTCAAACCGGTTTGGATAATATTCCGGCTTCGGCCATTGAACGTATCGAGATCATCAACAATCCTTCTTCAAAATACGACGCCAATGGTAATGCCGGGATCATCAATATTATTTACAAGAAAAATAAACAGGAAGGCTTTAACGGCAAACTAGGAATGAGTACCGGTTTAGGTGCATTGTGGCAGCGCAAAGAAAATCTGCCCGGAATAAGCGCTCCCTATCAGGCCACGCCAAAGTTTAACCCTTCCTTATCATTAAATTACCGCAAAAACAAACTCAACACCTTTTTACAAGCCGATTATCTGTATACCCAAACCTTAAATAAAAACGAATTTTCGCAACGTGTTTATGATGATGGAACAATAATTAACCAACAGGTTAAGCGCAACCGTACCACAACATTTACCACGGTAAAAAGTGGTTTCGATTATAACCCCGACGAACACAATAGCTTTACCCTATCTGGCTTTTTTAACCGCGAAAAAATTGGCGATCTCGGCGATATCCCTTATTTCAACAGTGATTTTACCGTGAGAAACCGCCTTTGGCAATTTGTAGAAGATGAAGTGAAATATACCGCTACAGGTGCTGCACTTTACCAGCATAAGTTTGCACAACCCGGCCATACGCTAAGCGCAGGCTTTAACTATACCTGGCACAGGGAAGACGAAAAGTATTTCTTCACCAATATCATGCCCACCTTTACCGGCATGGATGCTTTTAAACTGCTCTCAGACGAGCATGTTGCCGATTTTAATCTCGATTATATCCGGCCACTTAAACATGGGCGAATAGAAGCCGGAGTTAAATACCGTAACCGCTTTATCCCTACCAATATGCAGTTTTATCCAGGCTTAAACTCCCCAATAGATGTAAATGCGGGTGGATGGGCCAATTACAGCGAAAACATACCGGCAGTATATGGCAACTATGTTTACGAAAGCAATAAAATTGAACTGGAGGCTGGTGTCAGAATGGAATATGTACGTGTTGATTATAAAGTAAACCCAAACCACAATACTTACAAGAGCGATGGTTACGAATACTTCAGGCCTTTTCCGAATGTACGCTTTGCTTATAAAATAAACGAGACAAATAAATTAAGTGCTTTTTATAACCAGCGGGTTGACCGGCCAAATGAGGTCGATATCCGGATATTCCCGAAATATGATGAGCCAGAACTGTTAAAAGTAGGCAACCCTACCCTTCGTCCACAATTTACGCATGCTATAGAACTTGGCTACAAAAACAGCTGGGATAAGGGCTATTTTTATGGTTCAGCCTTTCATAAAATTGTTAACGGAACCATAACCCGCATTGCAACCATTGTTCCGGGCAATGCCATAATTTACAATATCTTTCAAAATGCCGGCAGCAGTTTTAATTCGGGTGCTGAGCTACTTTTAGAGCAGGAACTTGCACCATGGTTTTCATTTAATCTCAGCACCACGGTATATCAAAATAAAATTAATGCCTTTACCGTAGCCAATCAATATCCTGTACCCACAATCTACAGTATGCCAGAGCAGTCAATCGTATCGGGCAATGCTAAATTTAACGGACAGTTTAAATTAGCCCGAAAAACGGACATCCAGCTTTCTATGGCTTATTTAGCTCCTGATATTATTCCACAAGGAAAAACCGGGAGCCGTTTCTCAACTGATCTTGGGATTAAAAAACAGATTCAAAATGGAAAGGGCGAGCTCTTTTTAAACGGAAACGACATTTTCAACACTTTAAAAATCAAGAAAAACATTACCGGTAACGGTTTTAGGTTTAGCAGTACCGATTTTTATGAAACGCAGGTTTTTAGAATCGGATACAGTTATAAGTTCTAAATACTGGATTTAAGGAATAAAAAAGGACATAATCACCCCAACTTCAGAATTGCTACAGAATTGAAACTTACATTTAAGACCAGTGATTAACCAAATCTGATATCCTTAAAATCAATTATGATGACAAAACTTTACCACATTACAAGCGCACTGCTGGTAGTAGTGCTTTTTATGGGCTGTACCAAAAAAGAGGTAGCGGCCGACACTAAATTGAGCTACAGTTTTAGTGCAAGCAATTTAAATGCATCATTAAGTAGCAATGCTAGCGCCAGTGGTGCTGTTGTAGCCGCTGGTACCAACGGAAGCATAAACTGGGCTACTGCAAGTATTAATGTAGCTAAAATCGAATTCAGTGCAACTAAATCGGGTAGCGGGGCTATAAATCTCGAAACTAAAAACCTGTATCTGGTAAATGCTTTAAAACCCGATTCTTTATCTGGCACTGTTGCTATAGCATCGGGTGTTTATGAAAAAAATCAATTTAGCCTCACCTTAACCAGTTCGGTAACCAACCCACCCCTGTTGCTAACCGGAACGTATATAGAAGCTTCGGGAACAAAAATTCCGGTACGGTTTGAAATGAACCAGTCGCAGCTGATTAAACTCGAAGCCCAAAGAGTAGAAGTTACTTCAGGAACGTATCTGGCCAAAGTTACGGTACAGCTTAATGCCCTGGTAACCGGACTAACTGCAAGCGATTTCGGACAAACTACACGTACCGGCACCAATAACATGATTATTATATCCAGCACCATCAATAAAGCATTGTACGAGAAATTAACTGCGCGCTTTACTTCGACACTGAGTGTTAATTTTTCTAAGCAGTAGCAAAGCACGGGCGTTAATTAAGTATTAATAAATTGTTAAATTAAACCAATACTCCTATTTTCGCCCTGCTAACCAAACATTCAGAATTCCTTCAGAATTGAAACTTACCTTCGCCCTTTGCAAAAACAAAGTCTGGCAGATAAGTTCAAGACTTTGGAATGTCCCCAATTATGAGCATTAAAGAAAAAACAAGTAAATTATTAGAAAACAGGTTTGGCCCCGTTTTATTGGCTACCCTGTTACTATGCAGCATTTCGTTATTAACCCGCATTAGCCTGTTAATTTACAGTGCAACATCTTTCGATTGGTCTCTTTTAAACCTGTTAAAAGTTTTTGTAATCGGTTTATTTTACGATCTGGCTGCTGCATCTTTTGCCATTATACCTTTGGTTATTTATCTGTGGCTTTTCCCAGCTAAAGGCTATACCGGCAAAACCAGCAGGGTATTACTATTTATTTATTTTTTCGTTGTTATTTTAACACTTATTTTCAATGCCATTTCCGAATGGTTTTTTTGGGAAGAATTTTCGGTACGGTATAATTTTATTGCTGTCGATTATCTGGTGTACACCACAGAGGTGATTGGAAATATCCGCCAATCCTACCCCATTAATACCATTTTAATAGTATTGGTAATTTTAACGGCAGTTATTGTTTACCTGTTAAGGCGCATCATTACAGTATCTACGCACCAGCAAACCGCTTTTGGCAAAAGAACCAAAATTGCACTGATTTTGTTGTGCCTGCCTGTTTTTACCTATTTCTGCGTAAGCCATAAATGGAAAAACAACAGCAGCAACCAGTATGTAAACGAGCTTTCGGGTAATGGGATGTATGATTTTGGCTTTGCTTTCTGGCATAATCAGCTCGACTACGATACCTTTTATAAAACACTGCCGGTTAAAAATGCGGCAAACATTATTCAGCAATTGCTCCAGCCAGGATCACCTGCAAAAACCGATATCAGTACATCGCACGGCGTAAATAATAGTGGAACCGAGAACAGAATGAATGTGGTGCTGATTAGTGTAGAGAGTTTAAGTGCCGAATTTTTAGGTACATTTGGCAATACGCAGCACATTACACCTCAACTCGATTCGCTGGCCAAAGAAGGCTTACTTTTCAATAATTTATACGCATCGGGTACCAGAACCGTGCGCGGATTGGAAGCCCTTTCACTTTGTATCCCTCCTACTCCGGGCCAATCGATCGTGAAACGGCCTGATAATAAAAACCTTTTTACTTTAGGTAACGTATTCCGCTCAAAAGGATACAACAGCAGGTTTATTTATGGTGGTTATGGCTATTTCGATAACATGAACGAGTTCTTTTCCAATAATGGCTACGAGGTAACCGATAGAAGTGCCTTAAAGGATTCGGAAATCCATTATTCGAACATCTGGGGTGTGGCCGACGAAGATTTGTTTACGCTGTCGTTGCGCGAACTGGATAAAGATTATAAAAACAACAAACCGTTTTTTGCGCAAATCATGACGGTTTCTAATCACCGCCCCTACACTTACCCCGAAGGCAGAATAGATATCCCATCGCACACCGGAAGAGAAGGCGCTGTAAAATATACCGATTATGCCATTGGCAAATTTATACGCGAAGCCAAACAAAAACCATGGTTTGCAAATACCTTATTCATTATTGTAGCCGACCATTGCGCATCAAGTGCCGGTAAAGTAGAATTACCGGTAGATAAATACCACATCCCGATGATTTTTTATAGTCCGGGGCACATTGCGCCGGGTAAATTCGAAAAACTTACTGCCCAGATTGATATTGGTCCAACCATTTTAGGCTATTTAAATTTTAGCTACGATAGTAAATTTTTCGGTCAGGATGTATTTAAAATGAAGGATGCAGACGAAAGGGCATTTATTAGCACCTATCAAAGTTTAGGCTACATTAAAAACCAGAAGCTGGTTGTGCTCGATCCAAACAAAAAAGCAAATACCTATCAGCCCGATTTCAAGACCGGAAATGCTGAAAAACTTCCTGCTGATCAAAAACTGATCAATGAAGCTATTGCCAACTATCAAATGGCCTCTTACCTGTATCAAAACGGACTATACGGTTTTGATGTTAAAAGGAAGTAGGCTAAACAACAGTTAACAACAAAAAAACAAGCCATGGGTATAAATATTGGATTACTAATCTGGAAGGAGATGAAAGTTAAATCGATGAGCCGCGAACAGCTTGCCGATGAAGTGCAGATTAGCAAGCACCGTGTGGGTACGATACTGAAATCGACTTCCATAGACACGGATATCCTCACCCGTATTTCTATAGCCCTTGATGTTAACTTTTTCGAGTATTTCCGCAAAGACGAAGACCTGGCTAAGATAGAAATGGCCTCAGGCCCAAAGCACAACCAGGAAATTGCCGATTTGAAACGCTTAAACAGCGATAAGAATAAGCTTCTGGAGCTTTACGAGGAAACGATTAAAAGCCAGAAAAAAATTATTGCTTCGCTAGAAAACCTTGCGAAGCCTTAGTGATGAAGAGCAATCGCAAGGTAATTTCCTGATTAAACGGGGATGTGGGAGCTAAATCTTTTAATCAGGCCTCCAGCTTCCATTTTTTAGCCAGTTCGGTATTATAACCATCTTCTTCTTTAGGGTTTGGCTGTCCTTTGCCGGCTGTAATGAGCTGAAATAAACTTCCTTTAATGTAATTGGTCCAGGCTTCGCGGCAAATTTCGAAACACTCGTATGCTGGTACCAAACCTTCATGGGTAAAAGTTACAATAGTTTTGTTGTCTGCTGTCGAAATATCGAAAGTTAGTTTGGTGCCTATCCATTCACTTTTATCTTCGGTAAACTTAAAATAGTTATCGAGCACCAGCCACACTACTTTTTGATCGGGAACCAGTTCTGTTAGTTTTGCCTTACAATAGTGAACATCGCGGTAGTGGTAAATAAACTCGGCATTAAGTTCGTTGGTATTGCCTGTTACATCTTCCGACCACCATCCGCGGATATTGGTAATGGCATTAAATGCTTCTTTTGCGCTTTGATCCACCTCGATGGTAGCTGTAAAATTTTGTTTTTCCATGGTATTGATGTGGTTTAAATTTTAAATATGGATGAGTATATACCAAAGTTAACTCAATTAATGGTTTGATGTACGGTGTAAAACAGACATTGTAACGGGTTGATTTGGACAAGCTTAAACCTTATCTTTATATCAACTCGCACACCATCATACGGCAATGAAACACATCACCATACTTGTTCCCGATGGACCTAACAACCTAAGTAGTATTGTTGGTTCCTTTAAAATACTAAGCAGGGCAAATGCATACTGGCAGGAAAATGGCCACAAAGCATTGTTTAAAATCGAACTGGCAGGCATTTCGGATGAAGTTAGCTATTACGATGGTTTATTTAGCGTTAAACCACACCGGCATATCTCTTCTATTGGGCGCACCAACCTGGTAATTATTCCATCATTAAACCACAATTACGAGAAAGCCATTGAAGGAAACCAGGTGCTTACCAACTGGATAACAAAGCAATACCAGCAAAGAGCAGAAATTGCCAGCATGTGCACAGGGGCTTTTCTATTGGCCGCTACCGGCTTATTAGATGGCAAGAGTTGCTCTACCCATTGGGTGGTTGCCGATAATTTCAGGAACAAATTTCCGAAAGTACATTTAAAAACAGACCAGTTGATTACAGATGAAAACGGGATCTACACCAATGGAGGCGCCTATTCTTTTCTAAACCTGCTGCTGTACCTTATTGAAAAGAATTTCGACCGGCAAACGGCTATCTATTGTGCCAAAGTTTTTCAGATCGAAATGGACAGGCATAGTCAGTCGTCGTTTATTATTTTTAAGGGGCAAAAGCTACATAGCGATGAAATGGTAAAAGAAGCGCAATGCTACCTGGAGAACAATCTGCATCAAAAAATCGTTGTAGAAGATTTATCTGCCCGTTTTGCCGTAGGGCGAAGAAATTTCGACAGGAGGTTTATCAAAGCCACAGGCAACACCCCTATTGAATATTTGCAGCGGGCTAAAATAGAATCGGCTAAAAGAGCCTTCGAAACCAGCCGAAAAACCATTAACGAAGTAATGTACGAGGTTGGCTACGGGGATGCAAAAGCTTTTCGCGAGGTATTTAGAAAAATAACCGGTATTTCGCCCCTCGAATACCGAAACAGGTACAACAAAGATTTACTGAGTTAAGGCTTTACTCTAAGTACTAATATGCCCTGGAACAGCAAATGTATTGTGTTTTTTATTGTTCCCAAACCGGGAGTTTAAAACCCTTATCCTTTACCAATATTTCAGTTCAATTGCTATATTTATTAAAAAAAACAAAGCAGATGGAAGCGCAACAAAAACAAGCAGAAAACCCAATCACACCCAAAGTAACAGGCATTGGCGGCATTTTCTTTTTTTCAGATAACCCCAAAGATACCAAAGCCTGGTATGCTAAAAACCTGGGCTTCGATGTTAATGAATGGGGATCGGTAAGTTTTGATTCGAGAAATGTGAACAGGCCCGAAGAAATTAACGGATTGCAATGGAGCCCCTTCAAAAAAGGCGATGAATACTTTGCCCCTTCCAAAAAGGATTTCATGATCAATTACCTGGTTCAGAACATTGAAGGACTGGTAGCGCAACTGAAAGAAAACGGTGTAACGGTACTGGATGATATTGCAACCTACGATTTCGGAAAGTTTGTACACATTATGGATGCCGAAGGCAATAAGATTGAACTTTGGGAACCGGCTGATAATAGCTCAAAAGCAGATGAAGCGTAAAACCAGGAACAACTACTTAGCAACCTAAGCAAGAATGGATTGGAGATTCAACACCATCTGGTTCGAACAATTAGACCGGAACAACATATTTAGAAAGGATTTTAATGCACCTAATAAAAGGTTAGACAGCAATGATTTAGCAAATACAGAATATGCAATTATTTGGCACCTAAAAGAAAAACTGAACTCATTCGAAAGCCTACCGGAATCTGAGAGATTATTGTACCTGGAGCTGAACTGGGCAAATATTAAAAACTTCGATGGGATTGAAAAATTCAAAAACTTAAAAAGACTTGAACTACATTATTGCACCAAACTCACAAGCGACATAGGTTTGAGTCGCCTAAAAGATTGCTTAGAGTTTTTACATATTAACCAAAGTAAGAAGCTCGTAATTACAGAAGAATTGCTTTCACTTAAAAAAATTAAGGTTTTGTGTTTGAATGCATGTGGAGACATTGATAATATTGATTTTTTAAGCAATTTCCCAGAACTTATCGATTTCCGCTTCGTTAATACTAATATTTTAGATGGAAATCTCTTACCAATCCTTAACCATCCAACGTTAAGATCTGTAGGCTTCTTAAACAAAAGACACTACAACTATAAAGATGAAAAAATTGATTCGCTGTTAAGGGAGAAATTCCCAGACGATCATAAAATCTATACGTACAAAGGAGAGTATCAAACGTTTAGATACCAGTAAAAGCAGAGCCTAAATGACTGCATCCATTCACGTTTTGAGCAAGCTCCCCTTTTGGAACAAGACTTTGATTGTTAAGCCAAAGCAATCGATAGGGCTTGTTTTCACGTTAATCAAATCTTTTTAAGAAAGCACCTCCATTAGCATTTAAAAGTACATCCGAAGACTAATTTGGTCTTCGGATGTACTAAAAGGTCATCCAGAGCTCCGGCGAATACACTCAGAGCGAGAAAAATGTCGTTCCGAACCTCGGCAAATATACCCGGAGGGACAAAAAAGTAGCTCGGAGCCCCGACTAATGCGCTCGGAGGGAGAACAAATACACTCAGAGATACAAAAAGGTAGTTCCGAGCCTCGGCGAATACCCCCGGAGGAACAAAAAAGTAGCTCGGAGCCCCGACGAATGCGCTCGGAGGGAGAACAAATACACTCAGAGATACAAAAAGGTAGTTCGGAACTAAACGGGAAAGAACAAACTAAAAACGATCTATCGTTTCTATAAGCTTCATTTTGTGTAAATACTCATATTGCAGGCTTGTTAGAAACATATAGACATCCTGTGTGTGTTTGCCATTAATTAACTGTTTGAGTAGGTATTCGGGATAATTTTTCCGGATAATTTCAATAATAATATAGTAAACCAGGTTATCACTAAATTCCGGGCTTACCTGACCGCAATCTACCTCATGGTATTCGCCATTGCACTTGAAGGAAACCTTAAAAGTTAATTCACTTTCCAAAGTAAAGTTTTCCGGAATCCCGTCGTTAATTTCAGTAAAATTAAGGACTCCACGGGATACCTCATTTAATGCCAAAAGAAAGTCGCGATAGGGTTGCTGTCCCGAACTCACTGTTCTGTTAACAATCACAATTGTGTCTGGAAGATCGCGAGCAAATCTGCTACCACAGTCAAACCTACGAACAGAAAATGACCACCGGATTGTATGATTCAAAATGAAAAGAAATGATATGCTTTTTGAAAAAACCGCTTTAGGAAATGTGCTTTAATGAAAAAAGGCGCAACTTAGTGCGCCTTCTGTGATCCCGCTGGGATTCGAACCCAGGACCACTACATTAAAAGTGTAATGCTCTACCAGCTGAGCTACGGAATCATTTACCCCCCTTGCGGGGCTGCAAAGATAGAAATTAAATGTATTGATCCAAAACAGAATTGAAATAATTTGCAGTTATTTTGATCGAAATAAAAACACAGGCAGTTAAACCTATCATTGTCATCTGGTTAAGTATTTAATTTTTTTTTCAATTTTTTGGGATTAAAATGCAAATGGAGTTTGAGGCAATAAAAAACCAAACAGGTTTTAAGCTATTCTCATTAAAGAATCGCCAACTAATTACTTTTTTTTAATAATGCGTTACAGCAAACAGGAAAGCATTAATTATTTGTTAAAACTCATTTAACATTTGTTGGTTATAAAATACTTAAGGTTTATAGCTATTATCATTATCTTCCGAAAATGAATATTGAAAACAAATATGGAGAAGCGAAATGGGCAGCTTTTGGTGGATTTTCGCCTTTGATCAGTGTATTTAAATCGTACCACCCGCTTAATCCCGAAATTGAAAAGATTATAAACCAGTACACTTTTCCGGTAGAGTTTGCCAAAAACAAGCACATTGCATCGCCACTAAAAGAGAACCACTATATCTACCTGATTTTAGAAGGCGCTGTACATGGCTACTTAAAAATGGCTAACAAAAAAGTAACCACCTGGATTGCCGTAGAAAATGAACTGGCAGGTACCATCAGGAATTTGTGGGAGAATGAGACTTCTGACGAGTACATTGAAACCATCGATAAAGTACTTGCCATTGCCATCCCGCACGAAATGTCGAAACTTTTATACGAAAACTTTCCTATTGCCAATTATGTTGGCCGTAAAATGACCGAAATTTATTTCCAGAGTGCAGCAGAACGGGCCTACCTCTGCCGCTTACCCACCGCACAGAAACGCTACCAACGTTTTCTGCTTACCTACCCCCATCTGGTTAAGCGTGTACCACTCAAATACATTGCTTCATTTATTGGTATGCGCCTCGAAACCCTCAGCAGGATCAGAACATTAAGCCAAAAACCTTAAATAACAGGATAAGCCCGGATTATTTGCTCAATATTGTGGTAACCGATTCGGCAGGCACCAAAATTTGCCTGGTATTGCTGTATTGTTTAAAAGGCGATAAATTGTAATCAGACGAAGTAACATAGGTTTGTGCTTTATTATTCTCCTTCCCTTTTATTACGATATCCAGCATGATATCCTGTTTGGTAGGGTTAACGGCTACGGTTACCAGTTTCTGGTTTTGCCGGTAAGCAGAAACATAAACTTCGGAATTGCTGTCAGAAAGAGTATTTACTTGTACACGCTGGCTACCGGGCTTAATAAACCTGCTGTAGTTACCCAATGCCCACAGCATTTTACTATCGTACACTGTCCCATCGGTTTTACTTTTATCGATATAGACCAGTCCGTCTTTATAATCGCCGGATGATATGGCCAGCCACCACTGCCATGATGCAGCGTTTGAAATAACGAGATCATGATGAATTAACCGCGCAATAAACAAAGCAGTAACCATACCCAGATCGCGTTTTTCGCCTTTTAGTACGGCATCGCCCAGCACACAGTATTCAGACATCCAGTACCTCAAACCGGGCACTTTAGCCACTGCTTCGGCTGTTTTTTTTCGTGTATTGATGAACTTATTGAGCGGACTGGTGGTAAAATAGCTATGCGCGGATATTGATTGATCGATATGCGATAAATTGCCCACATAGTTTGGAGAGGCCATATTAAAAAACTGATACACCTGGTTGCCCTTTAATGTATCGCCATTCTGATACAGGTAATCGAGCTGACCGGCTTCTCCCACCTGTATTTTGGTCGTAATTTTGTTTTGCTCAAATGCCTGATTGATGCCTTTGTATAAGCTGGCCAGTTCGGCATTATTGTATGGGCAACCTTCCTGGTTATGCTCATTCCACTTCCACTGCGGTTCATTTGCCGGACTTAGATAATTCAGCGTTATACCTGCCGTTTGCTGCAAACCTTTAACCGTAGCAACCATATCTGTCGAAAAAGCAGTTAGTTTTTCAAAATTGAGGTTACATTTCCCATCGGTAGAATAAGCCTTGCCATTTTTGGTAAACAAAACATTGGGGCTATTTACAAAACCAATAAACTGATTTACACCTCTTGCTTTAGCCGCTTTCAAAAACCAGGTTTGCCCGGGCATGGCATTCCAATCGTAAGTACCGTTTGGCTGCAAAAAAGCATACTGGCGGCGCCACTCATCACCGATATCGCTTAACTTACCCTGTGCCGCACTTCCGGCGCCAATACTAAAACGCCACATATTTAATCCGATCCCCAGGGGCTGATCATTGTCATCAGTAGCGGTGCTGAACAGTAAATCGGCCATTTTATTCTTTTTGGCGTCGGGCCAAAGACCTGCAAACTGGCACGACCAGGCATCTGATGCACCAAAACCTTCCATGGTTTGAAAGGTGGTAGCCGGATCGATCTCTACTTTTATAACTGTTTGTTGCGAAAAAGCGGTAGTGCAACCGAAAAACAGCATCATGTTAACGAATAAAGGCCTTAGCATAGCGGATTTTTTCATTAGTAACGGGGAATGATTTGCGCCTACAACTTACTAAATTATTACCAGCCATTTTAGCCTTAAAAAACAAAAGCTCCATGAATTAACATGGAGCTTTCAGACTGTTTATTTGTGTTTAAAATTTAACACTATTCAATTGTTTGTCTACCAACAATCCTTCGGTTAGTTTAAGGTTGAACTGTACTTTGCGTTTGGCCTTTAATTTTAAGGTAAACAATTCGCTGGTACCGTTTAGGCTTTCCTTGTTACCTAAATTTACAAATGTTGGATAAAGCACCTTATCGCCATTGGTGTGCAAACGGTCGTAAGTCAGGTTATCCATTTGTTTTACTTTTAAGCCTTCTACGCCAACAAAATCGTAATCCTGAGCCAGGTAAGGCAAAGCAAAACTTAAAGCATTTACCGATTTAAGGTCAATTCCTTTTACCTTAATCTCGATAATATCCCCTTTATTGTAAGCTTGTTTGGCTGTACTGATTTGCAGTTTACCAGCAAGCTTCTCTATTTTGGCGTTATCTACTCCACCTTCAAGCTGTGTTGCTACTACCGAGATGTCGTAAGCATCGATCAGGTTGTTCTTGTTGATATCACCATTGCTGATATACCCTTCAAAATCGGCATCACCTTTTTTCAATCCGGTATAATTGATGTACGAAGTCAAGTCGTTTTTATCAATTAAACGGTCGTTGTTAATATCGCCCGGCAGGTAACTTTCGGTACCTGGAACTTTAAATACATACAACTCCCTACCCGATCCGAAACCGCCTACACCATCAGCAACCGAAATTTTAATGTAACGGGCACTTGGGTGGCCATTAAAATTGAATATTTTAACATCGCCATTGTTAGCCCACTCAAAGTTGCCTGCGGTGGTCCAGTTTTCTTTGTTGTTGCTATAAAATATGGTTCCTTTAAGTAAGTTACCGTTTCCTCTTCCATTGCGTGGCAGGTAATGGAATTTATCGAGCTGATTAATTGTTTTCAGGTCGATAAGCATATCAAAAGGAATGGCTTTAGCACCCCATTTGGTGTGCCACATATTGCCCTCATCAAAATCAAACAAATCGGCAATACCCGATCCTCCCTGGTTTTCGGCGGTAGTTTCGGCCGTTATACCCTGAATGGCAAATTCGAGCGGATTTGATTTCGTAGTTGCTTTAATTTCTGTCCAGTCTGAAACACCATCTTTATTTACCGCACGCAGTTTAAAAGCATAGGGTGTTTCGGCCAGTAAACCATCAAAAAGCAAAGTGGTATCTTTAATGGTGGTATAATGCATGCCATTAAAATCGATTTCATAATAATCGGCATGATCTACTTTAGTCCATGTTGGTTTAAGCGTATAAGCTTCGGTGTTTTTATCCGTTATACGTGCATTTACCGGTGCGCTTAGTTTACCGGTTGAGGTACGCTGCTTGTCTGCTGGCTCGAATTTAAATCCTTCTACGTTGACGGTTACCTGATTTACCGAAATATCAGTCGATGCAAGTTTAACCAGCAGCTGAGGATTTTTAGTCATCGCAACTTTTTCAAACTCGCTGCCTTTGGTGGCAAACTGGTTTAAATTTGGTGTGGCATTATAAAAATAAACATTCTCCTGCTTCAAAAATTCTCCCATCGAAGTAACTTCTGTTAGTTTGGTTTTGTTATTTCCAATTTTTGCCATTACGCGTTTTGGTTTTTCGGTAACGTTAATAACCAGTTCTGTTGATTTTTCCTTAACCAAACCATCAAAATCACCTTTTGCAGCTTGAATGCTGATGATGGCATTATTTTTTTGATCAACTTCCGATTCGATTACATTCGAAACCCCCTTACCTAATTTATAGGCTTCTGTTGCACCATCATCGTCATATTCGGTAAAAGTAGTTTTACCTGCAGGATAAAGCTCATACATGCGTGTGGCTTTATTAATTTCGGAAACATTGTTGTTCGCATTTGTCATTGGAATAATGGCACCTGCTTTAACAAAAACAGGCAGTTTCCAGATTGGTGCATCGAAGCTGTTTACAATGCTGTTTCCGGTGTATTTGTCTCCTGTAAAATAATCGAACCAGGTTCCTTCTGGCAGGTAAATACCATTGCGGATATCATTCCCTTTATCGTCGGCTTTGGTTTCCTGATAAATTGGTGCAACCAGGAAGCTTGGTCCATACAAAAACTGATATTGGGTTGCACTGCCTAAAGTGTAAGCATTAGGCGAATTTAAAAACATGGCTCTGATAATTGGTAAGCCGGTTAAGGCCTCTTTGGCAATGCTGTAAGTGTAAGGGATTAACTGCGATTTTAATTTCAGGTAATTGCGGTTAATAGAAGTTACAGGCTCGCCCAGTGCATGCGGATATTTCTCGTTGGCACCCCAGCCATCCATATTCAACTGCATGGGTGTAAAAGTTTTCCATTGAAAATCGCGGGTATTGATCGTTAGGTTTTTACCCCCAAAAATACCATCCATATCCGACGAAATGTTTGGCTGACCAGATAGCCCTGAACCAATATATGTAGGAATATGGAAACGGATATATTCCCAAACACCTCCGGTTTGATCGCCCGACCAGATACCGGCGTAACGTTGTGTACCTGCCCAGCCATCTAATGAGATGATAAAAGGCCTGCTGTTGCTGCCGTAATAAGGCATAATTTGTGCTACATCGGCAACACCGTTAAGGCCGAACGAATAACCGGCCCCTACCCAGGCTACATCCGTTTTTAATACCCGAACACCTGCATCACGTGCTTCTTTAATGATATCGCGTTGTAACAGGGGACTTATTTCAGCTTTAGGATGAAGGTCTGATTGTGTCCATAGACCAATTTCGACACCGTTTTTACGGGCGTAATCGCCAAAGCTTTTCAGGTTCTGAATATTACCATCTAAGGTTTCGGTTTGGCCATAACCTGCTCCGTAGCCATCGTTAGGCAGTACCCAACCTAAAGGCATATCGTTCTTTTTATAACGGTCAATCACTGCACGGGCCGAAAACTGGTAATTGTTTTTCTCTCCGTTTAACGATTCTTTTACTCCGCCGTTATCTTTCTGGCTCTCTTTATAGCGTTTGCCATCTTCAAATAAAGTTCCTTTTTCATCTTCTTTCCAAAAATCGCGGTTATAGGCATTTAAGTGTCCCTGGTAAAAACCAAATTTAGGTAGCAATACAGGATTTCCGGTTAACTGGTAAAAATTGTTTAACAAAGGTACAGCACCATCACCTACCATAAAAAAGGCATCTAAATAATCGGTTTCGTGCGCCAGTTTTACAGTACCTTTTGCCTTCGCACCAAAATCATAACGCCCTTTTGCAAAAGTATGCCAAAGTACAGCATAGCCATTGGTAGACCAGTAATAAGGCGTTGGCGAAGCTACGCCACCATCTGTCCAGCTGTTTTGGTTTTCGATAGCGATACTTTTTCCTTTATGCGAGAAACGTCCGTTTTGTACGCCACCACCATAAAAATATTCTGCTGTATTTTCTTTTAAGGTTAAAGTTACTTTGCCTTTTTCGAACTGAACAGGTGCGGTTTCTTCCATAACCGTAGCCTTTGTAGCCAGGTTTATAATTTTGATCAGTGAGGTATTCTTATCTACCTGAACAGTAATTTTATCGGTTGAAATGCTGATCTGATTATTTTCATCAGTAACATTTAATTTAGATACTGGTCTACGCGGGTTTTCGACCAAAATTTTTGCTTCGGGTTTAGCCTGAGGGTCTCTGATGAAACCTCCATTGTGGTCTTCGAAAAGCCTGAAAATATTTTCACCGTAAAAATCGAATGTTAAAGTTTGCCCGTCTGATAATGACAATTCGATTGTGGTTGGATTGATTTTTTTTGCAGCAATTACTTTAATTACATCAGTTTTGATCTGTTTTGAGATCGCAACCGCATGGATACCGGCAGGTGCTGCATCCGAAATAAAGGGCGCAGCAACTAACAGAAAAGCAGCTGCCAAAACAGCCTTTTTATGCCGGTTTTCGGGTGTATTCTTTTTAATTTTCTTGTAAAAGGAATTTAGGGTCATTAAGAGTTTGATTTGGTTAAAACTTATGTGTTAAGCAACTTTACAATGTTGGTTGAAAAGGTGCCATGGTATAAAGTTAGTAAACCCTGCAAAAGAACCCTTGTTAACAAGGAGACAAACACCGCGCAATCGTTTGACAAAACAGCTTTTTTACAGAAGGTAAGTCGTGAAAAATAGCTTTATGGTGTTACCTCAAAACATAATTCTGTAACCAGCAGCCAAATTTAAACGGGCTAAAATACAGTAATGCATAAAAAACCAGGGGGGCTCTACAAATTTAAAGGCTGCTGTTCAATTTATACAACCTGAGTGTTACTAAATGTACTTCATAAATACGCTTAAAAACACCTAAGTGGCAAACATTTTGCATAGGTTAATAAAAATAACCCACCATGAATCCTTCAACATCCAAACTATACAGCTGCGTAATTATCGACGATAATCCCTTGAGTGTTCAGGTTTTAGAACAATATGTTTCGAAGACCCATCAGCTTAAATTAACAGGCAGTTTTACAGATCCTGTTGCTGCTATGGCTGCTTTTTGGCAGTACGGCAAAATAGATTTTCTTTTGCTCGATATACAAATGGAAGTTTCGGGAATAGATGTTGCCCGCATGCTTAGGAACAAAGTTAGCTTTGTGATTTTTGTTACCGCACACAGCAATCACGCCATTAGTGCGGTTAGTGATGGAGATAGTTTCCTGCTTAAACCAATTGGTTATGCTACTTTTTTAGATACAATTGAACACCTGATTAACCGCGGCAAACAAAAAAAGGAATTGCTTTCGTAACTTAAATATCAGAATAATCGGTAGGGTAGATAAATTTAGTATCGTTTTTAGATACATTGTGCTGATATTGCGGCATGGCAGAGAGTTTCTTCCAGTAGTCATCGGCCGAAAAAGCTTTCCAATGGGCTTCCCGATCTGCCTTATCTTCAAAAGTGGTTAAGTACATTAAATTGGGCATGCGGCTACCGGCAATTACCGAAGCATAAAAAACGGCATTGAAATTTAAGCGTTTAAATAAGCCAATCTCATCTCCCTTGTTAAACATCTCTACTTTGTTCTGAAAATATTGTTCGCTAGGCGATTCATAGCTCCTCAATTCGTAAACCCTTTTCGCCATTGGCGACTTTAGCTTAGGTAAAGCAAAATGCGGTGCATCATCAAAAGCTTTTAACAAAATGGTTTCTAAACGTTCGTAAGCAGCATTGTTGTACAAAGTAGTTAAGTACTCCTTTCCATCGGCTGCATATTGCTCATCTTTAGCCAGTTTCTGCTCTAATGCCAAAACACTGTTGAATGATTTATAAGGGATAAACACATAAATCAGTTTTTCGGTAAGCACAGTTGTTTCGTTAACAACAGGCTTAAAAACGCCTACTTTTGTTATTCCACAGCGGTGCAAGGCCGGCAAATAAGCTTTTTGTAAATAAGCATCAACCGTTTTTTCCTGGGCCTCTGTTTTTAAATGGTATATTTTAAGCTGATAAAATTCGGATTGTGCGGCATTAGCCTGAAATGCACTGCATACCAAAACCAATAATACTATAAACGGAAAGCTGATTCTTTTTAACATCTTATTTTGCACTGACTAATTAATGTAGCGGTAAATCTATGCAAAAAGAAATCTGCTTTTATTTCGTAACAAGAATATTGGGGTTGGGCGGTTCGGCATTAAGCAAATGTTTTACAAAAAAATCGCGTTTACGCCTACGGCCATAGGTACCCCCATCGCTATGCCCCATTCCCGGGATGCTTAAAATATCAAAATCTTTATTGGCCTTAATTAAAGCATCGGCCAAACGGTAAGTAGATTCTGGTGGTACATTTTCATCAGCTTCGCCCACAATTAAAAATAAATTGCCTTGTAATTTAGCCGCATTGGTAATGTTGGATTGTTCGCCATAATGTGGTCCTACAGGATAGCCCATCCATTGCTCGTTCCACCATTGTTTGTCGATCCGGTTATCGTGGCAGCCACAGGCCGAAACCGCGGCTTTATAAAATTCTGGATGAAACAACAGTGCACCTGTTGAGTTCTGTCCACCTGCCGAGGTGCCATAAACCCCTACCCGGCTAATATCGGCATTTGGATATTTTACGGCCATTGCTTTCATCCACAAAATCCTATCTGGCAGGCCTGCATCGGCCAGGTTTTTCCAGCACACATCGTGAAAGGCTTTCGACCGGTTTGCCGTTCCCATACCATCAATCTGCACCACAATAAAGCCGAGTTCGGCCATGCTTTGCATTTCGCTGGCCGGCAGGAAATTTTTGGGCACAAAGCTATCTTGTGGTCCTGCGTAAATGTTTTCGATAACCGGATAGGTTTTGTTCGGATCCATTTTAGATGGCAAACACACCACGCCCCAAATATCAGTTAACCCATCACGCGCTTTGGCCACAAAAACTTCGGGCAGTTTAACACCGATAGCCAGATAGGCATCGGCTGTGCCGTGCTCTAACTCCGTCACCTTACCGGCATTGGCTGTTAACCTTAATTCGCTAACCGGCGGTACATTAACCTGGCTATAGGTATCGATATAATATTTACGATCGGGCGAAAAGCTGAGGCTGTGGTTGCCTTTTTCGGGTGTAAGGCTTACTAAGCCCTTACCATCAAAACCAATGCGGTAGTAATGGATAAAGTAAGGATCTTCGCCTTCGTGCATACCACTGGCCCTAAACCATACCTGGCGTTTAACCACATCTACACTATCAATATCGCGCACTACCCAGTTGCCATGGGTTATTTTGGCTTGTTTTCCGGTTAAGGTATTAACGAGATAAAGGTGCTGCCAGCCATCCTGTTCACTGGTCCAGAGCATTTCATTTGTTTTGGGCAGGTAACGGGTATAAATACGGCTTTCGTAAATAAAGGTATTTGTTTTTTCGTCGATGATGTTTCTGGTTTTACCGGTTTGCACATCTACTTCAATTACCCTAAAGCGCTGGTGACCGCGATCAACTTTTTCGTAAGTATAATACCGGCTATTGTTGTTGCGCCAATGCAATTCTGGCGGACCAAAAAAATCAATCGGATCTGCATCTACTTTGATAGCCGTTTTTGCAGCTACGTTAAAAATGTAAGGCTGGTAAGAAGTAAAATCATCGCCAGGTTGGGCATACTCTCTTGATTTTAACTCGCCACGGGTAGTACCCGGAACGGAACTAAGCACATAATGTACCTTTTTAATTTCTTTCGGGTCGGTTTTATAGGCAATGATATTTTTCCCATCAGGAGCCCATGCGTAATCGCCGTAAGGTTTCGCTTCGGTACCATCGGTACTAAGTTGTATTTCGGTATTATTAACCTTATCGGTTACAAAAAGATTTCCACTACGAATTACAGCTTCGTATTTACCATCAGGCGATTTTCTCACTACACGGTTCCATTGCCAGCGCGATCTTTTTTGTTGCAAAGGTCTTTTGGCATTATAACGGTAAATGTTGGTGTCGGTTAAATTAGTTACGCTATAATTGCCTAAATTAACGCCATACCATTTGCCCTGCAATTTAATTTTAGCGGTGTTGCCATCGTCAAAATACAAATCGCCAAACTGTAATTTTGCTGCATTTTGTTTCTTCCCCGTGGTTTCTTCGAGGCTTTTGGCCAGTTTCTCCGAATCGAATGCCAGTTTACGTTTTCCTGAAGCCGTTTCTACATAATAATATTCCCCTGTGCTGTTTGGCAGATTTTTCCGATACCAGAATGCTGTTCCATCTTTTTTCCAAAACGGGATGATATCATTGTTGGTAGGGATATTGCGCAAAGCTGTATCCAGTTTATTAGATAGCTGATAACTATTGGCAACTTCGACAGGACTCGGCGCATAAGGCTGTAAGGGCATTTGCTGCGCCTCCGACTGAAAAAAAGCAAAACTAAGCAGGGCCAAAACCAGTGGCTTTCTGACCATAGGATACATCATGACTTGGGATTTTTTGTAAATGTAATTGTAGTAACCGGAAGATTAAGCTAAGATATTAATCGATAACATGAACATTTTAACCTTATGCTTCCACCGCTTCTTTTACCGCTACATTTTGCCGGTTAATACCTCCTTTAATTAAGTAATAAACCGGAATACCAATTAATGTAATAATTAAGCCTGGCCAGGTAAATTTGGGTTTGAATATGATCAAAAGGATACAAAAAGCCAGTCCCATTACAATATAAATAACTGGAAGAACCGGATAGCCAAAAGCTTTATAAGGCCTGTCGGCATCGGGCCGTTTTTTGCGCAGAATAAAGATCCCAAAAATGGTAAGCATGTAAAACATCACCACCACAAAAGAAATCATATCGAGCAGATCACCGTATTTACCACTTATACACCACAATGATGCAAAAATACATTGAATCCACAAGCCAAAACCCGGCACCGCATTTTTGTTTAATGTGCCTACTTTTTTAAAGAAGAGCCCATCTTTGGCCATCGAATAATATACCCTTGCACCGGCCATAATTAAGCCATTGTTACAGCCGAAGGTCGAAACCATAATCATTAAGGCAATAGTAATGGTACCTGCAGTACCAAAAATATGATTGGCTGCCGAAACGGCAACCCTGTCTTTATCGGCATAGGCAATATCGTGTAGCGAAAGTACGCCAGTGTACATTACGTTGGTGAGGATGTATAACACCGTAACGATAATGGTTCCCAAGGCTAAACTTAAACCAATGTTACGCGCCGGGTTTTTAATTTCGCCAGCAATAAAAGTGACGTTGTGCCAGGAGTCGCTGCTGAATATAGAACCCACCATAGCTGCTGCAATGGCACCAAAAGCAGCCAGTGTGGTGTAGGATGAAACCGATCCGCTGGAAGGTAAAGCACCTAACTGCCACATATTTTCCCAGTTGCTTTTCCAGATCCCTTTATCTAAAAAGAATAACCCAAACATAATTAAGCCGAATAAACTTAAAAGTTTAGCCACAGTAAATGTAGTTTGGATCACCTTACCTCCGTTAACACCCCGGTTATTGATGTAAGTAAGCAATATAATAACGCCTATAGCCAACAGCTGCGCAGGCGAAATGGTTAAAAAGCCCAGATCTATCACTACCAAATCTTCGCTTAAAGCCGGAATTAGATAAGCCGTAAACTTAGCAAAAGCTACGCCTACCGCAGCAATAGTAGCGGTTTGGATTACCGTGAAAAAACTCCAGCCATATAAAAAACTGATGAGCGGATTATAGGCTTCCTTTAAATAAATATACTGGCCGCCTGCTTTAGGAAACATGGCACTCAACTCGCCATAA
>Ga0157370_10001662_pt1 | contig 27402 bp, 31 predicted proteins | sample C35metaG_FD_113463 | JGI IMG/M metagenome (GOLD analysis project Ga0157370, IMG submission 113463) | Corn rhizosphere microbial communities from Kellogg Biological Station, Michigan, USA - C3-5 metaG | ecosystem: Host-associated > Plants > Roots > Rhizosphere > Soil | place: USA: Michigan...
ATTTGGTTTTGATAAGGTCTTTTTTGAGGTTTTGGTTTGGATTAAATTTAGTATCATCAATTCGATAAATCCTAATACAAACTGCGCCGTCGTCACTTCGGAAGTGGTAAATCCATCTTTATAGGACATCTTTACAAACGTCGCCAGCATTCCGTAGATACTCGCTCCAATTCCGACAAACAGGACGCCTTTCAATATGTTTTTTTTCTCCATAACTATTTTTGAGCCGGCGAATTTACAATTTAATTTTTTGCTGATAAATTTTGGAATAAATAATAAATTGTCTATATTAATAAATAAATCAAAAAAAAAACCGCTTCTAAATTGCGAAACGGTTTTATATTTTACTTTTTAATCACTTTACTGTTATTTTTGCCGCCATCTTTATAATCGATAGTAAGAATGTAATTTCCTTTTTTAAGTTCTGGCAATTTTATTTCTTTAGAAACTTCATTGATTGTTTTGAGTTTTCTTCCTGAGAAATCTGAAATTGTAATCGACCTGACAGCGTCTACATTATCTATATGGATTACATCTGTGAAAGGATTAGGATAAATTTTTGATTTTATCTCGGATATTTCAGCTGTCGCCATAAGCGGAGATTGTTTTAAAGCAATATCATCAATGGATACATTATAATTACCCGAAGTCCAATTACCCTGAATCATTATCCTGAAGTTGGTTCCTACAGGAACAAAGCCTTGCGGAAAGGTCGTGCTCCATGTTCTGCAGGGAAATTCTGAACTCAAATTAATCGTTTCGTACGATATATAATTATTACCACCGTCAATTGAATAATAAATTCTAAGATTTCCATTTACAGAAGCATTATCAAAAACGTAGGTTCTGTATTTGAAGGAGATATCTAACTTACCGCCGTTTGAAGCAGTCGTGTAATATGTAATATCGCCTGTAGTGTTATCATTTCGAAAATTTTTTGTAGCGCAATAGGAACCCGTACAAGGAAATGCTACACTACTTCTATAAAAACCATAATAAGAAAATATTCCTGGAGAAGATGATTCAAAACCTTCATAAACATCAATCTGAGCTAATGAAAATATTGATATCATTAAACTTATAACTAATAAACTTTTTTTCATTTGATAAACTTATTAAGAAACAAAAGCCATCCAAAATATTCTGGATGGCTAATTTATTAAAAAAAATAAAAATCAGGATTAGTTTCCTTCTTCCATTTTTCTTTTCAATTCTGCTAATACATCGATATCACCAAGCGTTGATTTTTCTTCGTTGTTAGAAGAAGATGATGTGTTGCTGTTGTTGTTAGATCTGTTGTTGTTAGATTCTCTTACATTCTTTTTCTCTTCGTCTCTGAAGATTCCTGTGTGAGAAACAACTACTCTTTTGAATTCTTTATTGAATTCGATCACTTTGAATTGAGCTTCTTCACCTTTTTTGATTTTAGATCCGTCTTCTTTCTCTAATAATCTTGATGGGCAGAAAGCTTCAACTTCTACGTCTTCGAACTGGATAGATGCACCTTTGTCGTGTACTTCAGTTGCTTTTCCTGCGTGTACAGTTCCTTCAGCATATTTAGTTTCGAATTTATCCCAAGGGTTTTCAGTCAATTGTTTGTGACCTAGAGACAATCTTCTTGCTTGCGTATCAAGTTCTAATACGATCACGTCTAATTTATCTCCAACTGCACAGAACTCAGATGGGTGCTTGATTTTCTTAGTCCAAGAAAGGTCTGAGATATAGATCAATCCATCGATTCCTTCTTCCAATTCTACGAATACTCCAAAGTTTGTGAAGTTTCTTACAGTTCCAACGTGTTGAGAACCTACCGGATATTTAGCTTCGATATTTTCCCAAGGATCTTTGTTCAATTGCTTGATACCAAGAGAGATTTTTCTGTCTTCTCTATCCAAAGTCAATACTTCTGCTTCTACCTCATCACCTACTTTTACGAAATCTCCTGCACTTCTCAAGTGAGTAGACCAAGACATTTCAGAAACGTGGATCAATCCTTCTACACCTGGAGCGATCTCTACGAATGCACCATAGTCAGCAAGAACTACTACTTTTCCTTTTACTTTGTCACCAACTTTCAGGTCAGCAGAAAGAGCATCCCAAGGATGAGCTTCTAATTGCTTCATACCCAATTGGATTCTGGTTTTCTCGTCATCAAAATCAAGGATTACAACTTTTACAGTTTGTCCGTCCTCAAGAATCTCAGATGGGTGGTTCACTCTAGACCAAGAAAGGTCTGTAATGTGGATCAATCCGTCAACACCTCCTAGATCTACGAATACACCGTAAGAAGTAATATTTTTAACAGTTCCTTCAAGAACCTGTCCTTTTTCTAATTGACCGATGATCTCTCTTTTCTGTCCTTCAAGATCCGCTTCGATAAGCGCTTTGTGAGATACCACTACGTTTTTGAACTCAGGGTTGATTTTCACAACTTTGAACTCCATAGTTTTACCTACGAATTGGTCGTAATCTTTGATTGGCTTAACGTCGATCTGAGAACCTGGCAAGAATGCCTCGATTCCGTGAACATCAACGATCATACCTCCTTTAGTTCTGGATTTTACAAAACCGTTTACGATCTCTCCAGTTTCGTGAAGTTCGTTTACTCTATCCCAAGCTTTAAGCGTTCTGGCTTTTCTGTGAGATAACTGTAATTGTCCTGTTTTGTCCTCTCTTCTGTCAACCATCACTTCAACTTCATCGCCTACTTTAAGACCTTGGTTGTAACGGAATTCGTTAAGAGAAATAACACCTTCAGATTTGAAGTTGATATCTACGATAGCTTCTTTATCAGTCAATCTTACAACTTTCCCGATGATCACATCGTTGTCTGCAAGATTGTTAAGAGAACCGTTGTAGATTTCTTCCAATTCTTTTTTCTCAGTTCTGTCTTCTGCGTTAAGACCTGACTCGAAAGAATCCCAATCAAATTGTTCTGGTGTTACGTTTTGGTTCAATAGAACCTCTGCTGAATTTGTCTCTTTTGACATTTTCTAAAAAAATTTGTATTCCTAATTACTTCAGACTTTGGCTTTGCTGTGAATCCTGAAAAATATGGAAGATGTTAATTGTTAATGTTTTACTTCGCCGAGAGTGCGTTCACAAAAGTGGTGCAAAATTAAGAAAAATATTTGAAACCAACAATATTTTCAAAGAACTTGAATTTAATTATAACTTACTGATAATCAAATAAATATTATGCGAATTTTTAGGAGCTATTTCCCGCTATCCACTATTACTCCTCGCGCCAGAGCTTTTGTCCATCGCTTGCTGTGGGGTAACCGTTACTATCGGGGCTATTTTATAAGATGATATTAAACAAAATGACTGATAAACTCAGTCACTTCAACACAAAAGCAATTACAAACACCTAAGATTAAAACCATATTTGCCTTTAATCTTCCATTTTCTATTTTGGAAAGTTTACTTTGGGAGATGTTAAGCTGAATAGCTAACTCTTCCTGTGACATATTTTTTTCTTCACGCAGCTTTTTTATTTTAAAGCCTAGATCTTTTTCGGTCATTAGTTAGTTCATTTGTGTAGGACAAAATTAAAAAATTATTTTTCATTAAAAACTTAAAAATAACTTAAAAAAATACGATTATTCCAAAATGGAATATATTATCAAAACGTCTAACCGTACCTTTATTTGCTAATTTTAATTTTATGAATGGATTTTATATTGTGCTTTTAGTGATTATTATAGCCGGTGTCTATGGGCAGAGAAATAAGTAGTTCAAACTATACGGGAAACCCGGAAAAAAGTTATGTTTTTTTATTCAAATGAATTTAAGCTATTTTTAATTTATTATAAAATTAAAAATTACGATTATTCCAAAATGGAATAGGAAATAAATTATTTTCCTCACAAATTTGCCTAAGGTTTTCACGAGGAAAACTAAAAAACAAATTAAAATTTTATACAAATGAAAAAATTAGAAATTTCGCAAATGGAGGTTTTGCAAGGCGGGACTTCGCCTGGCAGTTCTTTCGCCTGTGGTTTTGGAGTGGCCTGTGCAATTTGGGGTGGTCCAGTTGGCCTGTTGGGATTAGCCTTATGCTTAAGTGGTGATTCATAATTTTAAAATCAAAGAAAAATGAAAAAATTAGAAAAAAGCAAAATGGAAAAAATCCACGGAGGTAAAGGTCCTGGATTTGTAAGTGGTTTATTATGCGGATACGGATTACTTACCGCAGAAACAGGAGTTGGATTAGTACTAGCTGTTGTTGGTTGTTCAGGATGGGATCCTTTTTAATAAAATGAAAGGATAACTATAACTTAAAATTCATATATCTCCGCATTTTTTTTTGCGGGGATATAAATTTAAAAATATGTCCGAAAAGAAAAAAAAATATATTGCTTTAATTATTGCGACATCCAATTTGATTTTGACAATAATAGATAGAAATCAATCTTTTGGATTACTATCTGCTTTGATATTTTTTGTCCTTTCAATTCTTTATTTTTTTGGTAAGAAATATTAATTAATTCAAATTTCAATTTATTTGTGAAAAATTTTGTAACATTTTTGGTTGTAATATTCATTTATTTTATTCTTACCTATCTTGATAAAGAATTCATAAGTACAAATTCAAAAATGATAGATTTCCTTTCCAAAGATTATCCAAGCCAAGTGGTTAAGAATTATATGGAAAGTCAAAAAAAATGGTGGTGGGTGTCTTATGCCGTTACGCCATTACTAATTGGCATTAAAGTTTTACTGGTTGCTTTTTGTCTTAATTTCATAAAGCTTCTGGACTTGCAAGGATTAGAAAAAGTAAAGTTTTCGGATTTTATTTTTCTAGCACTTATCGCAGAATTTGTTTTTGTAATTGCAGGGTTTTATAAGTTTGTCAATTTCCATTGGATTGATAATGATTATACGCTTGAAGATTTGCAAACCTACTATCCTATTTCGCTTATCAATATTCGTGAACATATCTCTACAGAAAAATGGCTGGCTTACCCGCTACAATTGGTCAATCTTTTTGAGCTATTCTATTGGGGAATTCTAGCCTGGGGCATTTATGAACTATCTGACCAAAAAGTAAAACCCATTAAATCTCTCGGATTGGTATCGCTGACTTATGGTGTTGGTTTGATATTCTGGACTGGGGTTGTATGTTTTATGATTCTTAATTCTCAATACTGATGGAAACAAAGAAAAACAATAAAAATCTAGTATTAATAGGTCTTATGATTTGTTGTATTGGAAGCATTTCTCTGTTAATTGAGATGTTTTTAAATTGGAAAAATGATTTACGGGATGTCACAATTCCAGCTTTGTGGACAATGGTAACATTACAATATTATTACAATTGGAAAACAAAATAACAAATGGAAAAAGAAAAAATCCTTGAATTTCTTAAAAAATACGATTATAAATTCCACGAAGAAGATCAAAAAATTGTGGTAAAACTGGACTTTTCACAACGTGTCAATCTGGATTTCTCAGAAGATGACAAAATGAAAATAACCGACAAGCTTATCGGCTATAATTTCCTTACCGGCCTGCTAAGTATAAGTTTGAAGAATGCAGTAATTTATAATAGCATAATGTGTTTTTTTGCTTTGGTTATCCTTTCACTCCTAAATTTAAAGGGAATGGGTAACAATCTGGTAATAATTTTTGGATTCATTATGATTCAACATTTCTTATTCTCACTCTATTACTTGATCAAATTAGAATCATTTAAAATCCAACTGATAAGAAATCATTGATCTCAAACAAAATGAAAAACAAAAAACCTTTGAAAATAGTTGCATTTCTGATTCCTCTTTTTGCAATAGCCATTCTTATTTATTTGTTTGCAAATTTCCAAAAGAAGAAAAACAAAGTAGACGCTTTAAAAAACATTCCCGCTTTTTCAGTAAAAGATATCAACGGAAATTCCGTAACCAATAATACTTTGCCGGAAGCCAACAAAATCTTGGTTTACTTCAACCCAGATTGCGAATACTGTCAGGCAGAAATGGATGAGCTTTCCAAAATTAATGAAAACCACCAAGATATCAATTGGATTATGTTTACTGATAAACCATTAATTGAAATCAAAAAGTTCGCGGAAAAATATAGACTCGACAAAGCCGAAAACATCAAGTGGTGCAACGATCCAAAATCCGAAGTCTATATGAAATTCGCAATGACAGGAATACCTTATTTTCTCGGCTATAATGCTGAAAATAAATTAGTACACAGAAGCACAGGAGCTATAAAGATCGAAAAAGTTTTATCCGATTTTAATGAAAAATAATAAACTTATTCAAAAAACTTTTTCCCTGCAAAAAGACCAGACGGATTGCGGCGTTGGATGCCTGCAATCGTTAGTAAGATATTATGGAGGCGAAATTTCATTAGAAAAACTGAGAGAAAAAAGCGGCACTTCCAAAACCGGCACTACTCTATTGGGATTGTATCAATGTGCAAAAGAAATAGATTTCGAAGCAGAAGGATGTGAAGCCAACATCAACGCCTTGATAGAACACGGCGAGCCTGTAATTCTGCACGTTCTCATAGACCAAAAATACGAACATTATGTTATCTGCTATTCTTATGATTCTCTTGGAGATTCTAAATTTTGTATTGGAGATCCTGCCAAAGGCATAGAATATTGGACAAAAGACGAACTGGAAAAAGTCTGGGTTTCAAAAACCTGCCTTACGCTTAAACCAAACGAAAATTTTCGGAAAGTTTCTCAAACCAACAAAGAAAAAATCAACTGGCTGAAAAACCTTATCTCTGAGGATAAAGAAGCAGTTTTTACCATCATTTTCCTTGGCGTCGTTTTCACTTTGCTTGGAATGTCTATGTCCATTTTTTCACAAAAATTGATTGATGACATCCTGCCCAAAAGAAAACTGAATATCCTTTTTCTAAGTATCGGTTTTCTCGGCTTTTTGCTTTTGGGAAGAGTCATTGTCCAGGCACTGAGAGAACTCTATATTATCAAACAAAGTAAGGCTTTCAACAAAAGAATCAATGCTAAATTTTACGATTCTCTGATTCATCTTCCAAAACTATTTTTTGACACCCGCAAAATTGGAGATTTTGTAGCCAGACTGAATGACACACAAAGAATTCAAAACGTCATCAAATTACTTATAACAAACACTGCGACTGACATTCTCAATGTTCTTATTTCAATTAGTTTTTTATTTTATTATTCTTGGAAGCTAGCTACATTTTGCGTAATTGTTTCACCCGTAATTTTCTTTTTAATTTTCAGGTTTAATAAAAAAATAATCGAATCTCAGAAAAATGTAATGCAGGTTTACAGTGTAAATGAAGCAAATTACATCGACACTATAAGAGGAATCGATGTGATAAAAGGCTTTTCCAAACAGGACTTATTTTTAAAGAAAAATCAAAATATTTTCGGGAATTTTCAGAAATCAATTTTTGAACTAGGGAAACTAAATCTCCGGATTTCTCTTTATTCCGGAATTGCTTTGGTATTCGTACTATTGGGAATTTTGAGTTTTTCATCATATAATGTTTTGAACAATGAGATCAAAGTTGGAGAACTGATGGCCATCATCGGAATATCTACTTCATTACTTTCGGCAATTACCAATCTGGCTTTGGCAAGCATTCCCGTTCAGGAAGCAAGAGTGGCTTTTGACAGAATGTTTGAATATTCATCGTTAGAAAAAGAAAAATCAGACGGAGAAGAAATTACAGAATTAAATTCAATAGAAATCCAGAATATTGATTTCAGATTCAATGGCAGAAGCAGATTATTGAACGATATTTCATTAATACTTCAAAAAGGAAAAATCACGTGTCTTCTTGGTGAAAGCGGAAGCGGAAAAACAACATTGACAGAAATTCTACAAAAAAATTACGCTCTGGAAAATGGTAAAATTATCATTAATGAAAATCTGGATCTTAAAAATGTTTCGATTGACAGTTGGAGAAATGCAGTCAGTATTGTTCCACAAAACATTCAGCTTTTCAATGGGAATATTCTGGAAAATATAATTCTGGATGAAATAGTAAGTGAAGAAAAATTACAGCAACTTATCTCTTTAGGTTTTGATAAGTTTATCAATTCTCTCCCACAAGGTTTTATGACTCTGGCAGGCGAAGAAGGAATCAATCTTTCCGGCGGACAAAAGCAATTGCTTGGCTGGATGCGAGCCTTATATCACGATCCAAAGTTCCTGATTTTAGACGAGCCAACATCTTCACTGGATGAAGTGAATAGAAATTTCATATATAATTTAATTCATCAATTAAAATCAGAAAAAATTATTTTCATCATCAGTCATCATTCCGAAGATGTCAGGAAAATCGCAGATGATATTTTGGTTTTAGAAAATACACGAATTTCGAAAAAAGAATTGCAGGAATTAGTTTAAATCAAATCTTCTTTACAATAATTGAATTCCAAAAAATTATCTTTGCAAAATGGAATTACAACCAATATTCGAAAAACTGCAGATTCAGGATATGAATCAAATGCAGAAATCTACATACACCGCTTCAGAAAACGAAACCGACATAGTTCTATTGTCGCCAACAGGTTCCGGAAAAACATTAGCTTTCTTATTTCCGGTTTTAAGAAATTTAAAATCTGATGTTAAAGGAATTCAAGCCCTGATTCTTGTTCCTGCAAGGGAATTGGCTTTGCAGATCGAGCAGGTTTTCAAATCAATGGGAACAGATTTCAAAGTTTCTATCGCTTATGGTGGCCACGATAAAAAAATCGAGGTCAATAATCTGATTGAAGCGCCAGCAGTTCTGATTGGAACACCTGGAAGAATTGCCTATCACTTGAAAAATGAAAATTTCGATCCGGAAACGATTAAAACTTTGGTTTTGGACGAGTTCGACAAAGCTTTGGAATTGGGATTTCAGGAAGATATGGAATATATCATCGGTTCGCTAACAGGTCTTAATCAACGTATTTTAACTTCTGCAACCGTGATGGACAACATCCCGAGATTTGTAGAATTGGACAACGAAAAGAAAATCAATTTCCTCAAAGAAAACGAGTCAAAACCAAACATCCAGCTTCGAAAAGTGATGACAACTTCCGAAGATAAATTGAACACTTTGTTCCAATTGATTTGTAAAATCGGAAACAAAAGAACTTTGATTTTTTGCAATCACAGAGATGCTGTCGATAGAATTTCAGAATTATTAAGAGAAAAAGGAATCCAGAGAGAAACCTTCCACGGCGGAATGGAACAGGACGAGAGAGAACGCGCTCTTCTGAAATTCAGAAATGATTCGGCAAGAATATTAATCACAACAGATTTGGCTTCCAGAGGTTTGGATGTTCCGGAAGTAGAATCGATTGTTCATTATCAATTACCTCCGAAAGAAGACGCTTTCGTCCACAGAAACGGACGAACAGCGAGAATGAACGCCAAGGGTTTTGCTTATTTGATAATGACGGAAGATGAAAATTTTCCTTTTATCAAAAGCAATACGCCGGAAGAAAACGTCTCAGAAAGCAACAGAGTTCCGGAAAGAACGCCGAACCAAACGATCTACATAAGCGCAGGAAAAAAAGATAAGGTTAACAAAGTGGATATTGTAGGTTATCTCATCAAAAAAGGAGAACTTGAGAAAGATGACATCGGTTTGATCGAAGTGAAAGACACGACTTCCTACGTCGCAGTCAACCGTAAAAAAACCATTGAACTGCTGAAAAAACTAGCCAACGAAAAGTTGAAAGGCAAGAAAGTAAAAATAGAAATCGCTTATTAATAAGCGATTTTTTTATTGGATTCCTGAAACATTCATTGGCAAAACATAAACAGAATTTGAAGCAGTAATAAATAAAGTTGAATTATTTTTCCCACCAAAAGTTACGTTTGAAGTCCACTCTTCATCGATTGGAATGTTGATTAATTTTTCACCTTTATTATTGAAAATCGTGACACCTTTTCCTGTCAGGTAAAGATTTCCCTGGCTGTCAAGCGTCATTCCGTCCGATCCCATTTCGCAGAACAATTTCTTTTCCGAAAGTTTGCCTTCGCCTAAAATTTGATAAACATAAGTTTTACCAGCATTGATATCGGAAACGTACAGCTTTTTAAATTTCTGGCTGCCAACAATTCCGTTGGGTTGGACAAAGGTTTCCAGTTTTGTGATCGTGCCGTTTTGATTTCGGTAATACAGATTTTTCTCAGGAATTTCTGTTTTGAAATTTTTCCAATAATCTCTTTCATACAAAGGATCTGTAAAATAAATCCCACCAAATTTATCAATCCAAAGATCATTGGGACCATTCAGTCTTTTTCCTTCAAAACCTTTGGACAGAACCTGAATATCCTTATTTTTATTAATTTTCCAGATCTCTCCGTTATCATCGGAACATGTGATCAGGTTATCATTTTTATCAAAATAAGCTCCGTTGGCTCGTCCTGTTTTGGCAAGAAACAGTTCTACTTTGTTTGTTTTCCAGTTCCAGAAATAGATCTTGTCATTTGGTTGATCGGTAAAATACACATTTCCCTCCTTATCAGAAGCCGGACCTTCTGTAAAAGTAAATTGACTGGAAAGTAATGTCGGTGGAACTTCAAATAATTTTGTGCTTGTATTATGAACTTTGCAATTTATCAGAAACAGCAAAAACATCATATAACCAAATTTCCAAAAACTATTCATAGGGTAAATTCTAAAGTTGCAAGTTACAATTTGTGAAAAAGAATTAAAAATAATTATCTTTGAAAATTCGATCAAAACAATGAAACTCAATCTTCCGGACAAACTTTATTATTCTATTGGCGAAGTCGCAAAAGCCTTTGATGTCAATACTTCCCTGATCCGTTATTGGGAACAGGAATTTCCAATCATCAAACCGAAGAAAAACAAGAAAGGAAATCGCTATTTCACACCTTCTGATATTGAGAATCTGAAAATCATCTATCACTTGGTAAAGGAGAAAGGCTACACACTGGACGGTGCACGAATTGCGCTCACAACCAACTCCAGAATCTCGGAAACCATCACCATCATTGACAGATTAGAATTCATTAAAGCTGAACTTCTGAAGCTTAAAAATTCTCTCAACGACTGATATAAAGTTTTTTTTACTTAATTAACGAATATTTGATTCATTTTATTTAACTTTGGTTAAAACACACAAATGAATCAAAAATTACCTTTCCAGATCCGGAAAAGGCAGCTAATCAGTCTCGTTGTTTTCGGATTTCTAATCATTTGCTCTCAACTATTTTTTTCATTTTACAAGAAAAATCAGCATTACGAAAAACCCGTTATCACATTCATTTCGGAATCGAAACCAGAAATTATTCTGACCGAATTTAATCCGAATGACCTGGACGAAAATCAATGGAAAAATCTTGGCTTCTCGGAAAAACAGATCAAAACCATTTTAAAATATAAAGATATTGTTGGCGGAAATTTTATTTCGAAAGACCAATTCAAAAAATGTTATGCCGTTTCTAAGGAAAAATATCAATCTCTGGAAAAATACATTCTCCTTCCGGAAACTAAATTTGAAGCTAAAAAAGAGAACTTTACTTATAAAAGCTTTGAAAAGAAAAAACTGAATATTAAAGGGAAATTCAATCCGGATCTTTATTCTCAAAACGATTGGGAAAATCTTGGTTTTTCCGAGAAACAGGCTGCAGCAATTTTGAAGTACAAAAATTATCTTGGCGGAAGTTTCATCAGCAAAGAAAAACTGAAAGAATGCTTTATCATCAATGATGATCAATTTTCGCAGATGTTTCCATTTCTCATTTTACAAAACAAAACTCCTGACAATCTGGCAAATAAATTTGAGAAAAAGAAAGAAAAAGAACCGGTGAAAATCAGTAATTATTTTGATCCAAATGAACTAAATATTGAACAATGGAAAGCATTAGGATTTACGGAAAAACAGGCAAATGTAATTGTCAATTATCGTGACCGAAATCTAAAAGGTTCCTTCAAATCGTTAGAAGATATTCAAAAATGTTTTGTCATTTCTGAAGAAAAATTCCTGGAAATGAAACCTTGGATCAAACTTTCGGTTTCTGAAAAAATAAAACAAACAGAAGAAAAACCAACAATTGCAGAGAAAACAGATTTTGCTAAGATCAATCTTAATGAAATTAATTTTAAGCAATTAAGAGAATTCGGGTTTACAGAAAAAGATGCTGCCGGAATATTGGCTTTCAGAAAAAAGTTAGGTGGTTTTATAAATAAACAACAAGTTTTGGAAACTTATGAAATTGATAGAGCCTTGGGTGATAAACTGATTTATTCGGCAAAACTCGACAACTCAAATGTTGCGAAATATTCCCTTGCAGATGCACCAGAAGAATGGTTGAAAAAGCACCCTTATTTCCGATTTTCCGCAGATAGAATTATCTTTTACAGGATAACAAATCCGGAGGATAAAAAGATCTGGAAATTCCTCAAACTGAAACCGGAATACGAGGAAAAGATGAGGCTTTATATTATCAATGATAAGTGATAGTTGATAATTGATAATTAATTGAAAAAAATCTCGCAGATTTAGCAAATTCTGCAGATCTTTCTTCAAAAAGAAACCATCCGCTTCATCTAAAAAAATCTGCGAGAGCTATAGATTTTTTTTCAAAATCAATCGATAGTTTTGCTGGAATCCCCTAGCAATCCGTTTAATTCTGTCATTTCAACTTCTGTCAAATCCCTCCATTTTCCAACCGGAAGATCGAGTTTGATATTCATAATTCTAACTCTCTTCAGTTTCTTTACTTCGTAATCCAGATGTTCGCACATTCTTCGGATCTGTCGGTTGAGACCTTGTGTGAGAATGATTCTGAAATTCATTGTGTCAATTTTTTCGACTTCGCATTTTTTGGTAACGGTATCAAGAATCGGAACACCATTTCTCATTTTATCGAGAAACTTCTCCGTAATTGGTTTGTTGACTCTCACGAAATATTCCTTTTCGTGATTGTTTCTTGCTCTCAGGATTTTGTTTACGATGTCTCCGTCGGAAGTTAACAGAATCAAACCCTCACTCGGCTTGTCCAGTCTTCCAATCGGGAAAATACGTTTCGGATGGTTGATGTAATCAATAATATTATTTTTTTCCCGCTTCGTATCCGTCGTACAAACGATTCCAACAGGTTTATTGAAAGCTATATAAACAAAATCTTCTTCAACCTTCTTGATTGTTTTTCCATCTACGAAGATTTCGTCGTCATCAGAAACTTTGGTTCCCATTTCCGGAACCATTCCGTTGATTGTAATTCTTCCTTCTTCCAAAAGTTTGTCCGCAGCTCTTCTGGAACAAAAGCCGATTTCTGACAAATATTTATTGATTCTGATTTTTTCCAATGTTAAATACTTTTATAATCTTCGAAACTAAATTCATTTTCCAGATATTCCGTTTTTGCATCTTTTACAGAATAATCTCCGATTTTCGTCCGCCTCAATTGTGTAAGATATGCGCCAACGCCCAGGTCTTGCCCAATATCGTGCGCCAGACTCCTGATGTATGTTCCTTTGCTGCAGCCAACAGTAAAAGATACAAATGGTAAATTAATTTCGATTTGATTAAGATAATGAATGGTTGTTTTTCTGGATTTCATTTCTACTTCTGTACCTGCTCTTGCAAGATCATAGGCACGTTTTCCGTCAACTTTAAGTGCTGAAAAAACGGGCGGTTTCTGATCTATTTCACCTATAAATTTTGCTAAAGTTTCGTGAATTAATTCTTCAGTGATGTGCGAATAATCCGTTTGCAGGATTTCAGGTTTTTCTGTATCGTAAGATTCTGTCTGGACACCGATTTTTATTTCTGTCCAATATTCCTTTGGTGCATCCTGAATCTCCGGAATTCTCTTCGTGAATTTTCCGGTGCAAACGATCAATAATCCTGTTGCCCTTGGATCCAAAGTTCCGGCATGACCTATTTTAAATTTCTTAGGTAATTCTTTGAACTCTCTTTTGAGTTTATATTTTAACTTATTGACAGCCTGAAAAGAGGTCCAATCCAAAGGTTTGTCCAGTAGAAATATTTGTCCGGATTGTAAGTCTTCTGCTATCATTTTTATTTTAATTGTTAGTTTTCAGAAATCAATTCTCATTTTTAAAACAGAGAATCTTATGCAGCCCGGCTTGAGTGGAAATCCTTTTTTGCAGTTGGAAAGCAAAGGCAAAAAAAAGATTGACTTCGCCGAACCACTTCGTTAGGTTTGGGAACGGAAGACGGAAACAGCTGCCCAAATTATTTTATTTGAAATAATAAAAATAAATTAACAATCCAATTCCAACAACGATTCTATACCAGCCCCAAGGTTTGAAACCATATTTATTTAATAAGCTGATAAAGGATTTGATTGCAATCCAAGCTACCACAAAAGCTACTAAATTACCAATAATAAAAATTAAAATATGATCCTGAGATTCCAGAATCATCTGGTAACCTTTTTGCGGATGAAGCGTTTCTTTGCCCCAGGTTTTCACAAAAACAGAATAAAGTGTAACTGCAAGCATCGTAGGAACTGCAAGGAAAAATGAAAATTCTGCTGCTGCCTTTCTGGATAATCCTTGTGCCATTCCGCCAATGATGGAAGCCGCACTTCTACTCGTTCCCGGCATCATTGCCAGACATTGCCAAAAACCAATTGTAACGGCTTTTTTGATGGTAATTTCTTTCTCGTCGTGAATCACAGGATTCTTGAACCAACTGTCTGCAAACAACAAAACAATACCACCTAAAACTAAAACTGATGAAATCGCAATTTGATTTCCTAAAACAGATTCGATAACATCATCCAGGAAAAAACCGATGATCAAAGCCGGTAAAACCGCAAAAGCTAGTTTGTAATAAAACCGAAGATTGGTAAAATCAAAGAACTTTTTGCCATAAGCCACAACCACAGAAAGTATCGCTCCAAACTGAATAGAAACCTGAAACATCTTAAGGAACTCAGTTTCTTCCAATCCCATCAGACTTGCAGCAAAACCCATATGAGCAGTTGAAGAAATTGGCAGATATTCGGTAAGACCTTCTACTATTGCAATGATGATTGCCTTGATTAAATCCATTTTATTGATTAAAAAATTAAAAGACTAAAAAATTAAAAGATTCAAATTAATATTCAAACCTTTTAATCATTTAATCTTTGAGTGTAAAAAATTATTTATTTCTTTTAAGTATTGCAACGATCTGAATTACAAATCCTGCAATCACTAACAAAGGTGCCAATCTGATTCTTCGGAAAGAGAAAATATCCTCGTTCCAATAATTAGGATCGAATTTCCCATCAGGAGTTGTATTAGCATCCGCACCCATCATCAGAATGAATCCTAAGAATATCAATCCCAAGCCTATGAGCATTAATTTGAAATTCTTGCTACCGAAATAGAATGCTTTTTTCTCAACAGTTTCAGTTGTTTTACCATACTGATCTGCGGAATATTTATTTGTTTTCTTTGCCATTTTTTTTACGAATAATAAAGATCATCCACGTTGCTTCGTAAGAATCTCCAGGTTGCAAAGATAGTACTTGCAACGGTAATGAAAATACCTACAAACAAAACGATGATAACCAGAAAAACATATTGGTTTGTATCTTGCACAAATGGTGTTCCGATTTGATTTGTAAAATAGTACCAAAGCCCACCCAAAGCCAAAAGTCCGATGAAAGAGCCAATCAATCCAAGAATTAAAGCTTCTTTTATGAAAGGCATCAGAATAAATCTTCTCTTAGCTCCCACCAGCTGCATTGTTTTGATAATAAATCGTTTAGAGAATATTTTCAACCTGATTGAATTATTAATTAGTACAATCGCTACAATCAAAAATAATATTGAAAATGCTAAAATCCATGTTAATATCCTATTCAGATTGTTATAAACATCTATTGTCAGCTTATTATCATTAGCTACATCTTTTATACCATTGATGGCTTTCAGCTGTGTCACAACACCATCGATTTTTGCCGGATCCACAAACTCAGGCTTCAGCGTAACCTCCACAGATGCAGGGAAAATATCTTCTTCAAAAAGTGCATCTGCATCGATTCCCAATTGTTTTTTCGCCAACACCGTTGCCTGTTGTTTAGAGATATAGCGTGCTTGTTTTACGTAATTCTGCTCCTTGATCTTTGCAAAAGTTTCCTCCTGGAATTTCAAAGTTTTGGCTGAATCCCGAGGATCAAGATATTCGTCAAAGTAAGCCTCTACAACAAGCTGCTCTTTGATATAATCAGAATATTTCTGAGCATTGATCAATATTAATCCAAATAATCCTACAAGGAATAAAACCAGTGAAATACTGATGACCACAGTAATATTACTGGATCTGAGTCTGCTTTTATTAAAATCGTCAACTGTCTTTGGCATCAATAAAATTTTTGCTAAAATAGAAATTTTACTTTAGAAAGCGATTCTAAGCTTTGTTAATAAAATCATAAAACAACACATTCAAGCACTTTTCTGATTATCTCTGAGATAATCAATTATTATCGGCATTTTTATTGTTTAGCAAGATTACCAAATCAAAATCATGAAATTAACACGACAGGTTTCCGGTAAAAGCTTTTCTTATTTTAATAATAATGAGAAACTAAAAGATAAGGAAAAAATAAATTATATCAAATCATTAGTTATTCCGCCAGCGTGGACAGATGTGGAAATCACAACTAATAAAAACGCTAAAATCCTGGCAATCGGCCGAGATCAAAAAGGCAGAAAGCAGTATATCTACAACCCAAAGTTCCGGGCAAAAAAGGATGCGGATAAATTTGACAGAATCCTGCATTTTGCCGAAAATCTGGAACATATGAGACGTGTTACCGGACAACATCTCAGAAAGAAAAAAATGACCCGTGAAAAAGTGTTGGCTGCGATGGTAAGGCTTTTAGATTCTGCTTACTTCCGGCCGGGAAGTCCGAAATATACGCAGCAAAATCAAAGCTATGGACTCACAACAATCCGTAAAAAACATCTGAATATAGACGGAGACGAAATGATATTTTCTTACAAAGGAAAGTCAGGAAAGTTCCAGGAAAAGCATATTATTAATTCGAAACTTACAAAAGTGATTTCTGAAATCGGAGAATTACCCGGTTACAGACTTTTCAAATATTTTGACAAAGACAATAATTTAATCACGGTTGAAAGCCAGGATCTCAACGATTATATCAGAGAAATAATGGGAGCTGAGTTTTCGGCGAAAGATTTCCGAACCTGGGCAGGAACAATGATTGCCGCAGGAATTCTGGACGAATTGGGAATTTGTGAAGAAAAACAACAGAAAGAACTCAAAAAACGAATCAGAAATGCAATTGTCGGCGTATCAGAAAAATTAGGAAATACGCCATCTGTAGCAAGAGATTCTTACATCGATCCAAGAATTTTTGAGCATTACAAAAATGGGCATACAGTTCATTATTTTCAAAAAGAGATTAAAAAACTTTTGAAAAAAAACGAGAATCTTTCCGAAACTGAAGTTGGTGTTTTGTATATGCTGAAATCGAAAATGAAAACTTCCAAAACTACATCAAAACGAATTTCGAAAACATCATCATGATAAATATTTGAAAACCTCTCCTATTTTGTTGATGAGATCTGTCGGTAACATCGATTCTTTTGAGAATTCTTCCGCTGCAAAATCGCCTGCTTTTCCGTGAAGCCAAATTCCGAAAATGCAGGCTTTTTCTATATCGTATTTTTGAGAAATAAGCGACGTTAATATTCCTGTTAAAACATCACCACTTCCACCTTTTGCCATTCCGGAATTACCTGTAATGTTGTAGAAAACCTTTTTATCAGGAGTGATAACAGCAGTGTGATGATCTTTTAAAATGATAAATATTTGTAATTTCTCCGCTTTGTTTTTTGCTAATTCTAGCCTTTCAAAAGAGTTTTCAGTTTTGCCAAAAAGCCTTTCAAATTCTAGGGGATGTGGCGTAATCACAGAGTTTTTAGGAATCAGATCAATTTTATCATTTTCAGCAAGAATATTCAATGCATCTGCATCCAGAACTATTGGGTTTTTATAAGATTTCAGAAAATCGAATAAGGCTTTTTGAGTTTGTTTTTCTTTTCCCAAACCTGGTCCGATTCCGTAAACTGCTTTCTCCTGAACTTCAATTTTCTCAACATATTTTTCACCGGAACTCATAAACATACCTTCCGGAACCTGAGATTGCAGAATAAAAATTCCACACTCGGGTGCAATTGTAAAAGTCAAGCCGCTTCCTGTTTTTAAAGCTGATAAAGTTGACATCATAATTGCACCGATTTTTCCATAACTTCCCCCAACTAAAATGCTTTTTCCGTAAGTTCCTTTGTTGCCGAATTCTTCTCGTGGTTTGTAAATATCTTTAATTAATATTTCATCAATGACGAAATAATCGGTTTGAGTTTTTTCAATAAAACCTTCATCAAGACCAATATCCAAAACTGTAATTTTTCCGCAGAATTTTCCGGTTTCCGGATGAAGAAAACTTCTTTTGTAGAACTGAAAAGTCAATGTAAAATCGGCTTTGAAAACTGTTGAATTTCTGTCAATAATTTTATCTGCAAGCAATCCTGTCGGAATATCGATTGAGATCTTCGGAACATCAAACTCATTTAATTTCTCAATAACATCCTTGATTTCTCCAGATAATTCCCTGTTCAAACCATAACCAAAAATAGCATCAATAATGATTGTTTTATCATTTTTAATAATTGAAAAATCAGAAAAATTATTGATATCAATTCCGCTGATCTGTTTTATTTTTTTAAAATTAATATTAGCCTCATCGGAAAATTCTTTTTTGGTTTTATCAATAAAAACTCCGATATCAAAACCTTTTTCATAAAGCATTCTCGCAATTGCAAAACCATCTCCGCCATTGTTTCCTGTCCCACAAAATATTAAAAACTTCTGAGCTGACGTAAAATTAATTTCAATCCAATCTACACAAGATTTCGCTGCTTTTTCCATAAGACTGATGGAAGAAATCCCTTTTTCTATGGTTTCAATATCGCAGTCTTTGATTTGCTGTGCAGTTAGAATTTTCATAGTAAGGATTTAAAATATCATCAAATTTAATTAATAAAAAGATTACGAAATACGAAAAAACAAACCCATATAAATAAAAAATTATATTTTTGTTATAACTAAATTATAAAAATATAAAACTATGGGATTTATTAAAGAATTTAAAGAATTTGCCTTCAAAGGTAACGTAGTGGATTTGGCAGTCGGTGTGATTATCGGTGGTGCATTTGGAGCAATCGTAAAATCATTGGTTGACGATGTTATTACGCCATTATTATTAACACCGGCCTTGAAAGCTGCTGGTGCAGAAAATATCAAAGAATTAGCGTGGAATGGTGTGACTTATGGGAATTTCCTTTCCTCGGTTATCAGTTTCTTGGTTATTGCATTTGTTTTATTTTGGCTAATCAAAGTTGCAAACAGAGTTAACAAGAAACCAGAAGCTGCACCAGCAGGACCTTCTTCTACAGATGTTTTGCTTGCGGAAATCCGTGATGAATTAAAGAAAAAACAATAATATTTTTTTATAAATGTAAAATGCCACTTTCCGGTGGCATTTTTTTTATTTGACAATATCAAGTTCTATTCTGTTATTATCTTTTTTTATTTGAGCTTTCAAGCGATCTTCCTGTTCCTTTGCAATTTTGGCTGTACTTCCATCCTTTCCAGTCATTACGACTACTCCGCCGCCCATTTGTAATTGTTTGATTCCTTTTGTTGGATCGTTTTCGTATTCCTTCATTACTTTCTGGAATTGTTTGGAATTGATGGCAATCTCTTTCGCTTCGAAAACATTGATATTAAGTTCTCCTTGGATATTTTTAATACCTTTGAGTTCCATTTTGTGAGAACCGGTTTTGTCTTCGATTTTGACAATTAATCCTGGTAAACCTTGAAATTTATAAGGTCCGTCCTGGATTGGGATTTCTGTTGAAAACCACGCAATCCAATGTCTTCCGGCGAAATCTGCTTCTGCTTTTTGTGCATTCCATTCGCCTATTTTTTCTTTTTCTGATGAGATTTTCCAATTGATCTTTCTATCTTCTGAAATTTTGTAAGCATCCACCGAAAGTCTTCGATGAATATTGATCTTGTAATCCGGATATGTTTTGGTGACGGAATATCTTACATTTCCTTTTTGCATATCAGTCCTTACATTGATTGAACCCGTAGCTGCCAGTTGTTTTTCCAGATCAGCTTTCATCAAAGAATCTGAATTAAAAACTGTGTAACTGTAATACTTGGAACCGTCTTTTGATGTGTCCAAAAACATCATTTCGGTTTTAATATCTGAGACGTTTGTGGAATCCGAAATGAATTTGTATTCATAAATGAATCGTTTGTTCTGAGCCACTGCTAAAACTCCGAAAAAGATAAAAAGTAAAAGTATTTTTTTCATATTTAAATATTAAAAAAGCCGGCGAACCGGCTAAAGTGTTTTAATAGAATTGCAATTACTTTGTAATAATACTGATAGAACCAGAATCATTATTTTTGATAACATTCATTGATGAGATATCATTAGGATTCAACTTTTGTATTTCTGATCTTTCAACTTTTTTCCCATTGATATATACGGTAGTTTTATCAGAATTTGAAGCGATCATATCTTTATCAAGGATGATCAATTTGGGATTATTAGAACTTGAATTAAAACTGATTTTCAAAGGATTATTCTGGCGCATTTCTTTATTCAGATCCTGTTGTTTCTTCTGAAGTTTTTTCTGCTCTTCTTGTAATTCCTGTTGTTTTTTCTGAAGTTCTTTTCTTTTTTTCTCTAATTTTTTCAGCTCTTTAGGCGTCAATTTGGTTTTTGAAGTATTATAAAATACATCATCATTAAAATTGAAATTAAAGCTTGTAGAAAGGTCTTTGAAATCAGGAAGATCAGAAGCGTCAAATCCATAAACTACACTACCATCGGTGAAAGCGTCTTTTCCAAAACTATCCTTTATCATTTTTTGAAAATCCGCCTCGCTGTGGATTTTCCCAAAATTATCATTAGTTTCTTTGGCTAATTTCTGAGCAAATTCAAGTCTTTTTTTGAACTCTGGCGTGTCAAGTTTTGCAACCGCTTCTGCTGCTCTTTTCTCAGCATCAGCTATTCTTTTTTTGAATTCAGGAGAATTGACCATTTTGTCAGCTTCTGCTGCACTTTTTTCGGCATCGGCTATTCTTTTTTTGAATGCCGGCGAGTTGACTAACTTATCAGCCGCCGCAGCACGTTTCTCTGCATCAGCAATTCTCTTTTTGAAAGCAGGAGAATTAACCATTTTTTCAGCTTCAGCAGCTTTTTTCTCTGCATCGGCTATTTTCTTTTTGAATTCCGGAGAATCATAAAATTTTGCAATGGCTTCTGAATTTTCTTCCAAACCTTTAAGATTTTTCCGATAGTTATCAGAACTTACGATTCTTTCCATTTGACTAGCAAGCGTTTCCATATCATTCTCTAAAGCTTTGTATTCAGGTGTTTCCTCTTTTTTAGCTTTTTTAAGCGCTGATAATTCTTTGCTTTTATCAGCCATTTTTTTACTGATTACCGACATTTTCAAATGATCTTCCTGCAAAGCTTCAGAATAAACCCTTGATTGTCTTTGGTGCTCAGTTGACAAACTGTCGAGCTCAGAAGTTTTAGGTTTTATAGTGTCGTTTTTCAGTTCGTTTACTGCTATTTCAATAGCTTTATTGGTTTCTTTTATTTCTTTATTTTTTGCATTTACCATATAGGCAAATACCATAAAGAATAAAATAGGTAACGCAAAAAGTTTGCGTGCGTAGCTGTACTTGGTTTGGTTTTTTGTAAGCATTTTAAGTCTTTTTTTGAGGTTAGATGATAAAAAAGGACTCGTAACAGGAATTACCGATCCTGAGAAATGACTTTCCAGCAGCATCTGCGCAAATGCTCTCGTATCGGATTTTTTCACTGCCTTGTTGTCCGCCAAGTATTCGTGAATAAGATTGATTTCTTTGTTGATAAAATAAAACATTGGATTGAACCAGAAAACAGATTTTACCACCTGCATCAGGAGTTTGTCCCAACTGTGCTTTTGTTGAATATGAACCATCTCGTGCTTCAAAATCTGCTGCCCTACAGACGAATCCAACTGAATCGACTGTTTCCAGAACAGGTTTCGGAAGAATGAAAACGGTGCATTGTTTAAATTAGTCTGATAAAATTTGATACCTTCTATCGTTTCGTTTGGATATTTATTTTTGATAGATTGGATCTTTGCAATTCCTAATATTAATCTAATTAAAAGAATGATTGAAACCACTCCAATAATTGCATAAAAAACTGAATAAATAGTGAGATCATAAGTTGAGTTTTGTAATTGATTTTGATTAAGCTGGCTTAGCAACAAATAAAAATTCTGATTGGTCTCTATCGTAAAATACGAGACTTTTATCAGTGGCAGAACCAAACTGATAATTACCGTCAACAAAAGGTAAAAACGATTGTAATGATGAAATGTTTTATCCTTTAAGAATAATAAATAGTAAGCAAACATCACCCCTGAACACAGGATCATCTTGCCCAAATAAAACATAAAAGTTTCCATTAGTCCTTATTTTTAAGTTCATCCAACAAAAGTTCCAGATCTTCTACGCTGATTTCATTTTTTTCTACCAAAAACGAAACAGCATTCGTATAAGAACCTTCGAAATAGTTTTTCACCAGACTTTTGATTGATTTTCCGCTGTAGTTTTCTTTACTGATCAAGGGAAAATATTCGTGTTGTCTGCCAAAGGTTTTGTAATTAACAAATCCTTTTTCCATCAGAATCTTAAGGATTGTAGAAATGGTATTGGTGTGAGGTTTTGGCTCGGGAAACAATTCTAAAACGTCTTTCAGGAATCCTTTCTCTATTTGCCAAAGATATTGCATCACTTGCTCTTCTGCTTTGGTTAATTTATTCATAATCTTTATTTTTAAAAACAATCAATCTTATATCACTAAAAACTTAGTAATACAAATTTAGAATTAAATTTTAATCTTACAACTATTTTTATAGTTAAAAGAAGTTAAAAAGAATAACTATCTGAAAATCAATCCATAAATAATTATAATCCTAAAACTTAATTTTTATGCTTGCCTTACATTGAAAAAGATGTATCTTTGCACCGCGAGGTAGAGCAGTAGGTAGCTCGTCGGGCTCATAACCCGGAGGTCGCACGTTCGAGTCGTGTCCTCGCAACCAAACTAAGAGAATCAATTTTTGATTCTCTTTTTTTTTTTTATTTAAAGATCAACCAAAGAGAATTAAAAAATGATCCTTCTATTATCTTCTTTAAAAAATAAAAATCCCAATTCACTTGACTTGTATCGAAAAAGATGTATCTTTGCACCGCGAGGTAGAGCAGTAGGTAGCTCGTCGGGCTCATAACCCGGAGGTCGCACGTTCGAGTCGTGTCCTCGCAACCAAACTAAGAGAATCAATTTTTTTGATTCTCTTTTTTTATTTAAAATTCGTAAATTTGATTATGGCAAAAATTCTGAAAATATATCCGGAGAACCCACAGGAAAACCTTATCAACGAAGCCGTTAAGACTTTGGAAAACGGCGGCGTTATCATCTACCCTTCTGATACGATTTACACTATTGGCTGTGATATTTACAATCACAAAGCAATGGAAAGGCTTGCCCAGATCAAAGGAATCAAATTGGATAAGCATAAGTTTTCTATCATTTGTAATGACTTAAGCCATCTTTCGGAGTTTACAAAACCAATAGAAACGGCTACTTTCAGATTTTTGAAAGCACATTTGCCTGGCCCCTTTACTTTTATTTTAGAAGCTAACCGAAATTTACCAACATCTTACAAAGGTCATAAAACAGTCGGAATCCGGGTTCCTGATCATATTATTCCGCAAATGATTGTAGAAAAACTGGGACATCCTATTGTTTCGACAACCATTCATTCGGATGATGAGATTTTGGAATATTCTACAGATCCTGAACTGATTGCTGAGAAATATGATAAACTGGTCGACCTCGTCATCGACTCTGGTTATGGCGATAACACAGCTTCTACAATTGTTGACCTGACATCTGGCGAACCAGAAATCCTCAGACAAGGAAAAGGAACTTTGTAAAGAGACAAGATTAAAGGAAAAAGAATCAAGATTTTAATTCATATTGTTCAAGAACCTAATACTGACAACAAACAACTAAATGAAATTCGTTACTTCTCCAGCAAAATTGATGAACGTAGAAAATTCGACCGAATTTTTAAAATCTACAACTCCAAAATTCATCAAGGATTCTGAATTTATTCAATCATTTCTAAAAGAAAAATCGCCGAAATATCTTTCCGAATTAATGGAAATATCTTCCAAACTGGCAGATGAAAACTGGGAACGCAATCAAAAATGGAGTTCAAAACCAACAGCAAAAAATTCGGCACCGGCATTGTTTGCTTTCACAGGAGAAGTTTACAGAGGTTTGGACGCAAAGACTTTAGATAAAACTGCAGTTGATTATCTTCAAAAAAATTACAGAATTCTTTCCGGACTTTACGGATTATTGAAGCCATCAGACAAAGTGATGCTTTACCGTTTGGAAATGGGACGGCCTTTCAAATTTGATTCTTACAAAAACATCTATGAATTCTGGACAGAAAAAGTGACGGAACAACTGAATTCTGAACTTAAAAAAGGTGAATTGCTCATCAATCTTGCGAGTACAGAATATTTTAAAGTCATCGACAAAAAAGCTTTGAAAGCGAAGGTCATAGATTTTGAATTCAAGCAAATACAGCCAGACGGAAAACTAAAAACGATTGTAGTTTACACGAAGCACGCACGCGGATTGGTTTTGCGTTTTTGTGCGGAAAAGCAAGTCAAGACTTTGAATGAATTGAAAGCTTTCAACTACGAAAACTATTTGTTTGATGAGAAATTGTCAACTGAAACTAATCTGGTTTTTACGAGATAATTTATGAAGCTTTCCTCAATTAAAATTCTCTTTCATGAAGAACTTTCTGAATTATATTCCAAATCTGAAATCGAGGAATTGTTTTCGATTTTTGCTGAACATTTTTTAAATCTTAATAAAATTGAATTAAGAAATCGTTTGGAAAACAATCTGTCCGAAAGTGATTCTAATAAATTTTCGAAAGCGATTTTGGAATTGAAAACAGGAAAACCATTTCAGCAAATCACTGGCGAAACAGAGTTTTACGGTTTGAAATTTTTCATCAATGAGCACGTTTTGATTCCAAGACCGGAAACGGAAGAATTGTTGGAATTAGCGATTAGAAAGATACAAGAGAAAAGTAAAAAGAATCAAGGTCTTAAAATTCTTGATATTGGAACCGGAAGCGGAATTATTCCGATTGTCTTGAAAAAGCATTTTCCTGAAGCTGAAGTTTCTGCGATTGATATTTCGAGTGAAGCTTTGGAAATTGCAAAGAGAAATGCGGAGTTTCATCAAGTTAAAATTAATTTCATCAACGAAGATTATTTGAATAAAAATCTTAACGAAGTTTATGATGTGATAAACAGCAATCCACCTTATATCGGAATAGAAGAAAATCCTGAGATTGAAGATTCGGTAAAAGTTTTTGAACCAAATTTGGCACTCTTCTCTCCAACTTCTGATGCTTTGATATTTTATAGAAAAATTGCTGAAGATTGCAAAAATCATTTGTCAGAAAACGGACTTTTGTTTCTTGAGATCAATCAGAAATTAGGGCAAGCAACTTTGGATTTATATCAAAATCATTTTTCTGAAAGTTATCTTTTAAAAGACATTTCCGGAAATGATCGGTTTATTTATGCAATAAAATAATTATGGAAATTAAAAGTCACAACCTAAACAATATAAAAATCGCAGAAATTATTTCAGACAAAATAGTTGTAAATTCTGCTGATGACAGCTTAGATTTGCTTGGAAATATCTATTATCAGGGTTTTGAAAAGTTAATAATTCACGAAAAAAATACTACGTCTGATTTTTTTGATTTAAAGAACAAATTAGCTGGAGAAATTCTCCAAAAGTTTTCTAATTATAGAGTTCGTCTGGCAATTGTAGGTGATTTTGAAAAATATGAGAGCAAAAGTTTAAAAGATTTTATTTTTGAAAGCAACAAAAGCAGGCAGATCAATTTTGTTGGTAGCTTATCAGAAGCTTTGGAAAAATTTGTATCATAATCAGTCGTTATTTTTAAAAAACTCAACAGCGTCTGAAATTGCTCTTTCTGTTGATAAATAAGTAATTCCCAACTCTTCAATTGATTTCTTATTACAATAAAAATTGTCAATCCGAAGTGCTTTCATATTGACTGAACTCAAATTGGTTTTGATTTTTAAAAAGCGTAAAAAGTCACCCATAAATCCTAATAAAATCAATATCAAATCGGGAATCGGAATCATCATCGGTTTTTGATTGGTCAGCAAATTCAATTTTTCGAAAAACATTTTATATTTCAGATTTTCATTAGCCAAGAGATATTTTTCGCCATTTTTCCCTTTTTTTATTGCACTTAAAATTCCATCAGCGACATCTTCTACGTGGACAAAATTTTTACCACCTTTCGGATAGAAAACAAGTCGTTTTTTCCAAGCCCAAAAGATAATCTTGCCTGAACTCGGTTTGCGATCGTATGAACCAATCATAAAAGTTGGATTCAGAATCACAACTTCTGTTTCGGAATTATTTTGCAAAAGATAACTTTCTGCTTCCAGTTTACTTTTAGCATAAAAAGATTGAGTAAAAGGAAATTTGTGCAGAGTTTTCTCATTTCCTAAATTCTTCAAATTTCCAAATCCTAAAGTATTTGCAGTACTTAAAAACAAGAATTTTTTGACATTGAATGTTATACATTGTGAGTACAAATGTCTTGTCGCATCATAATTGATTTTTTTATAATCATCATAAGACAGCAAATCCTGACTTGTTTCTGCTGCAATATGAATGAAATAATCCACATTTATAAGATATAAAGAAAGATCTGTAAAAAGCTCTCCCTCAATCAGTTGTAGATTTTCATTTTCTTCAAAAAAACAGCCGTTTTTCTGACGCACCAAAGCAATAACAAAATAATCATCATTTAATAATTTAAGTAAAACATTAGTTCCCAGAAATCCTGTAATTCCTGTTACGAAAACTTTTTTCATATATTCATTTCCCGTTTGACAGCATTGGTAATCAAAGGAAGTTTGATCCAGATTGGTAAAATCTTCATTATCATCCAGCTGACTGGATTTACCAAAATAACAGAATCCTTTTTAAAAAGTTTATCAACGCAGGCATTCGCAACTTTGTTGGGATCAAGAAGCGTTAACCTACCCAGAAAACCTTGTTTTTCTATTCTTTTAGAAACATTCAGATTGGTTTTCATAGCTCCCGGATTCACTACACTTACAGAAACATTGGTGTACTTCAGCTCTTCACGAAGTCCTATTGAAAATGAATGAATAAAGCTTTTGGAAGCCGGATAAAC
>Ga0157370_10001664_pt1 | contig 27379 bp, 18 predicted proteins | sample C35metaG_FD_113463 | JGI IMG/M metagenome (GOLD analysis project Ga0157370, IMG submission 113463) | Corn rhizosphere microbial communities from Kellogg Biological Station, Michigan, USA - C3-5 metaG | ecosystem: Host-associated > Plants > Roots > Rhizosphere > Soil | place: USA: Michigan...
GCGATGCAGAAGGGCGGCAACAGCGCCGGCGACCTCGCCTCGCAACTGGCCCTGCTCAGCCACGCCGACCGCGACGAGCCGGGGAATGCCGTGCGCATGATGACCCTGCACGCGGCCAAGGGCCTGGAGTTCCGCTTCGTCTTCATCGTCGGCTGCGAGGACGGCACGTTGCCGCATGAAGGCGCGATCGACGAAGGCCGCATCGACGAGGAACGCCGCCTGATGTACGTCGGCATCACCCGCGCGAAAGAGCTGCTGACGCTGTCCTGGTCGGCGCAGACCAAACGCTACGGCGAAACCCACCGCAACCAGCCCAGCCGCTTCCTGCACGAGCTCCCGCAGGCCGACCTGCACTGGCAAGGCAAGGATCCCGAAGCGGACAAGGAAATGACCCGCGAGACCGCGGAGTCGCACATGGCACGGATCAAGGCGATGCTCGCTGGCGGCTGACTTGCCAGCCAACCCTTCGTCCATCACCTCGCCTGACGGATCCGTCGCCACCGCAGAAAACGCGAGGATTCCAGAAAACCCTTTTTTAGTTTGAGGAGCACAAAAAAAAGGAGGTGGCATGCTGCCACCTCCTTTGAGGTTGCACCGATTTCCTGCGATCAGAACTGGTAGTTCATCCTCGCGAAGAAAGTGCGGCCGAACCAGTCGTACTGTGATGCGTACAGCGGAGTATTGCCGACCACGCTGTCCGTACCGCCCGAGATCAGGTCCGGCGCCTTGTCGAACAGATTGCGGATGCCGAAGGTCAGGCTCCAGTGGTTCTGCTCATAAGCAACTGAAACGCTGTGCCGGAACTGCCAGCCAGCCGTGACATCGCGCCTGGCGTTCGGATAACCCTGATAGGTAAAGGTTTCAGACAGGTCCCTGTCCCGCGTGGTGCTTACGTACTGACCCTGCCAGCTGTAGGTCCAGTCGCCCCGCTTGAGGCTCAGATCAGCGATACCGACAGTCTTGGGACGCCCGATATAGCCAATCTGGTTGGACGTCGACAGGCCACTGGCCGCAGCCGAATCAAACAACTGCGTCGTGTCTTCGACGGTATACGTTACCTGCGCGTCCGCCGAAAGCTTGCCGAACGAGAAGTCGTTGTCGTAATTGACCTGCAGATCGTAACCACGGGTGCGTTCGCGGTTGATGTTGATGTACGTATTGTAGATGTCGGTGATTTCGTTGGCATGCGCCGGCGCGGTCGGGCTGTTGCGAACGATCTGGTTGCAGAAGTTGTTCGGATAGACCGTCGACCCATAGCAACCGCCCACAATGGAGCCTTCGTCCAGCTGGGCAATTTCACCCTTGACCAGGTAGTCGAAGTAATCGACGGCCACATTGACGTTCGCAAAGGACGGAGTCCAGACGAAGCCGGCGGACTTCGCACGCGACGTTTCGGGCTTGAGGAAGCCCGCGCCGCCACCGGAATATACCGTCGCCGACTGGCTTCCGGACGCCGCGTAATCAGCTGGAATGCCCGCTGCGGCGCAGTTCTTGCGGATATTCGTATTATTGCTGTCGCCCCAGAGAATGCAGGGGTCGATCGCTGCCTGGCTCTGGAAACCGGTTTGATTGCCCAGATACAGCTCGTACAGGCCGGGCGCGCGATAAGACGTACCCAGCGTGCCGCGAAGGCGGAAAGTTGACGTGAGCTGCCAGTTCAAACCTGCCTTCCAGACGTTATCGGTGCCGGGGACACTGGCGTACTGGAACACCCGACCGGAAACGTTGGCCGACAACGACTCTATCGCGGGCAGATCCTTCAGCAACGGCACGTCGATCTCGGTATAAAGCTCCTTCACGTGATCGGAGCCCTTGGTCACCTGCGCAGAAGAGGAACCCCACAGCCAGCCGTTCTTGGACGCCTCGGACGGCTGGTCGTTGATCGAGTAGTGCCGAAATTCCGCACCGACTGCAGCCGCCACGTCGCCCGCAGGCAGAGCAAACAGGTTACCCGTCATCAGGGCGTTGACCGTCTGCTGCGAGTAGATCGTCTTGCCGTTGGTGGCGATGCCCACTGCCTTGATCAGAGCGCCCATGTTCCGGCCGCTGAGAATGGCCGGATCAAAGTAATCGACCGGCGGGGTATCCAGCTCGTTCGCCGCGAGCGTCAGGTCGCCGCTCTTGCGCGCGTCGATACCGAGCCCGTGATAGCTTCCGCTCGATCGGCTTCCGCTGGCGTTGACTTCCCATGACCAGCTGTCGGTCGACTTGATTAGACCTCCCAGTTTGGTCGTGACATAGAGATAGTCGACGGTTTCCGTGCTGTCCGAAGTGAACGGCATGATCGGCTGGAAGTAGTCATCCGCTGCCGCGCTGTAGACCACCGGGAAGAACTGGCGGTAGCCGTGCGACTTGGACTCACGGTGATTGAACAGGAACTGCGTGTCCCAGTTCACGTCGCCGAAACTGAAGTTGCTCGCCGCATAGACGCTGGCGCGCGTTTTCTGGTCGATAGCGTAAGTGCTGCCGACGAACGGGAAATTCAGCTGGTCCTCGTAGTACGCCTGCGGCGAATTCGCATAGGTCTTCGTCGGATACGGCCGCGGATGGTAACCAGGGAAAGGCCCTACCGTGGTTCCGTCCTTGGACGGTACGTAGCGGATCCTCGAATTGAAGTAGTTGATGATCGTGTTGGCGTAGAGGTTGTTGCAACCGGCCAGGCTGGTGCCCTGAAGAACTGAACGGTCCTCACGATCAATCCGCTGGCCGTCCGTACCGTAATCCATGTCGCGAGCGCAATTCAGGAAGTCACGGTCGCCAATCTCGAGAGCGCGCTGCTTGTCCAGCTGCACCGCCGCCACGATGCTGCCCGAACTGAAGTTCCAGCCATTGCCCATGGACGCCAGATACTGCTCACCGCCACCGTGCTGCGGCGCGCTGACCGAAAAGCTCATTTCCGGGTGATCGAGGTGCTTGCGGGTGATCAGGTTGACCACGCCGGCGAGCGCATCGGAGCCATAGATCGAGGAGGAACCATCCTTGACCACCTCGATACGCGACAGGATGACCTGCGGGATGACGTTCAAGTCGAATGCACCCACCTGACCACGCGTACCGGCGGGACCAGGACGCTGACCATCAAGCAGGACCAGGGTGCGGCCCGCACCAAGTCCGCGCAGCGAGACCGACTGGACGCCGGTGCCGCCCTCCACGATGAAACCGCCGAACTGGCCGTTGATCTGTGTGGAACCCGCCGCCACGGATGTCGTCATCAGGAAATCCGCCGTGTCGAACTGGCCCGCGGCCACGTTCTTCTTCACGTCGATCACCTGTACCGGCGAAACTGTTTCGTATTCGGGACGCTTCAGCAGCGTACCGCTGACCGTGACAGTCTCCAGCTCCTTGGCGCTGTCGCTTTTGGCGGCCGGCTTGGTCGTATCACCAGCGTTGGTCTGATTGCTGGTTTGCGCACCGGCCGCATCGGCGGGTTGGCTCTGCGCAAAGACTGGTGCCATCTGCAAGGCCGCCATTACGGCGATGGTCAGCGGCAAAGGACGAATTCCACGTTGTGTAAATTTATTCACGATCTCCCCCATCATGATAAGGCGCACGAAATTGCAATCGGCGCGTGTATTCCGCGTTATGTTGCGGTTAAGCGAATGTATCGGGCACGTCCCTCTTGTGCAACCCATCACGATCGCAAGAACTTATTTTTTACATCTTGGATGTTCCGCAGTCTTTTTCGAGGTAGCTCACGATGAGGTTGAGCGTCTCCCTCTGCTGCCGGGGATACCAGGGCATGCTGTGTGGCATGTCCGCGATCACATGGTATTGAGCCGGAACGGTGTGCTTGACGGCCTCGTAGAAATCACGCGGATGGAACGGAGGCACGCGCACATCACGGTCGCCACCGAACAGCATGATGGGCAAATGCGCCTTGGCCGTGTTTTCCATCGGATCCATGCCTTTGACGGTCTGCCCCTGGAGAATGCGTTGCAGGCGGTTGTCGCTCCAGCTGGTTCCCAGCCGGCCAAGATTTGCCACAGGCGCACCCGCGATCGCGCACTGGTAGGGGGACGGGGAACGAACCACCGCGGCGATGGCGGCGAAACCGCCATACGAATAGCCGAAGATCGCCATGCGGTCCTTGGCGGCGATGCGTTGCGAGACAAGCCATGCCGCGCCGTCGTCCAGATCATCGGACATCTTCAGGCCCCATTGCTTGTCGCCGGCCATCCAGAGGTTCCGGCCAAGCCCTTCGGAGCCGCGATACTGAGGCCGCAGAACCGCGTAGCCGCGTGAAGTGAGCAAAGGCACCCAGCCCGACACGTCCCAACCCGTATAGTCGCGCGCCCACGGCCCCCCATGCGGAAGCACAATGGCGGGGGCCGGGGCATCTCCTTCCTTCCATTGCGCAGGCAGGTCCAGGATCGCCGAGATGTCGCGGCCATCACGAGCCTTGTAGGTGACCCAGCTCTCCGCGCCCGTCATGCCCGGCGCGATGCCGGAGCGCGTCGCCCCAAGATTCACCATCTCCTTCTTGTTCAACAGCAAGTGGTAGGCGGTCGGATCACTGGCACTTTGGGTGACGAACAAGACCTTGGAGAAATCGTCGGTATAGTCCGATATCGCGACCTGCTGCCCCGGGAACGCCTGTTTTATGGCGCTCTGGATGCCCTTCAGTTCGGGATCGACATAGACCGTCTGACGGTAAGCACCGTCCAGAACGAAGCCAACCACCTCATTGAAATTGCTCGGGCGCCTGCTGAAGATCAGCCCACCGATGCCGAAGCTCTTGTCCGCGACCACAGGTTGCGTATCGTATTTGTGGCTGGCCGGGTCGTAGAGGCGAGCCTGCACCTGGTCTGAAAACTGATCGGTGAGGACGTAGTACTTCCCGGTCGCATCGTCCTTGCCCACCACGTCGACGGTGTAGCGATCGGAAAGCTTCGTGGTCAGCGGAGCCTGCAATTCGAACTGGCCCGTTTTGGAGTTCAGCAGCAGGATTTGCTGTTCGTAGCCTCCATCGGCGGGCTCCAGCTGAGACTTTGCCAACACCTTGCCGGTGCGTGGATCGAATAGCGATGGCGTGGCGCGCGCGCCCCCCTTGAACAGCAGCTCGGTTTCCTTGGTCTTCAGGTTGTAGAGGAAATAGCTGGACGTCAGGCTGACCTGACTGAGCTGATTGATGATGACGCGATCCGGATCCAGCGGAAGCATTTCGACCAGCGACGACGTACCCGACAGCTCGAGGCAACGCTGGGTGTCCTTGCTCACGCCAACAGCTTTCACATCGCTGGCGAAAGCCTCGCTGAACTGCTTCTGGTCATCGCCGGTCAGATAAGTCTTGACCACGAATGTCCTGGTCGCGCCGGCGGCCTTGCCTTCGCCGCAACCGCCGAGTTGGCCGGTCCATTCCTGGCGGGCGACGGCGAGAATTTTCCCTGCCTTGAGCGCTGCGGCGGCAATGAATTTCATGTGCTCGCCCGAGGGCGTGACAATCTTCGGGCCGGAGGCCAGGGCGTCGATATCCCACGTGGCCAACGCCGTGTCTTCCGGGTCCTTCGGTGAAGGAATCAGCGCAACCAAGTGCTTGCCATCCGGGCTCATCGAAACCGATTGGAGCGCTGGCTGGCGTGCCAAGGTCTCTACCGGAATGGGCTGGGATGCGTAGGCAAAGCCCTGAGCCGAGGCAAACGCAAGCGTCAAGGCAAGCGATGCCCGATAAAACGTCTTCTGCATGTGTTACTCCCCTGAGTCGCGAACCGTCATGCCGATGTGCCTGACGGGATGACGAAATGACCCGCGAAAGATAGCAGGTGCTTCGCCGACGACAAGCGGGCCCGATGTAAGGGCTCGATCCGATTCGGTGCCGGGACAGGGCGATGCGCGCTCGAGGATCGGGTCGCGACCCGCCTCAGCTCCAGCCATTGAGGAAGACGGTGATCACGATGGCGTTGGTGAAGTCGATCAGGAACGCGCCGACGATGGGCGCCACCAGGAAGGCGCGCGGTGCGGGGCCGAAGCGTTCGGTCAGCGAGCTCATCACGGCGACGGCGTTGGCGGTGGTGCCGAGCATGAAGCCGACGAAGCCGCTGGCCATGACGGCGGCGTCGTAGTCGCGCCCCATCAGGCGCAGCAGCGGCCAGCAACAGAACGCCATGACCACGATCGACTGCGCGCCCAGGATGACCAGCAGCGGCGTGGCCAGCCCGGCGAGGTCCCACAGGTGCAGGTCCATCAGGGCGACGACAAGGAACAGCGACAGCGCGGCATTGCCGATGATCTCGATGCTGCGCGGCGACAGGCCGAACCAGCCGAAGCGGTCGTCGGCGTTGCGGATCAGCGCGCCCACCAGCATGGCGCCGATGTAGCTGGGCAGGGTCAGGCCAAGCGCGCCCAGCCCGCCGCTGATCCACGCGCCGATGCCCATGGCCAGCACGATGAAGACGAAACTCCGCAGCGCGGCATAGGCATGTTCGTCGGCGCTCACGATGGCTTCCGTGATCACGACGGGTACTGTTGACGGCTCCGGCCGTACCCCATCGGCATCCAGCGAACGCGGCGTGCGCAGCTTGAGGCGCTCGATCAGCATCGTCGCCAGCGGCGCGCCGATCACCGAGGCAAACACGATGCCGGCCATCGCGTTGGCCAGTGCCACGCTGGGCGCGCCATGCACGCCGGCGGCGGTGAACAGCGGCGCGAAGGCCAGGCCGGTGGCCGGACCGCCGGCCAGCGTGACCGAGCCGGTGATGACGCCGAACAAGGGCGGCAAGCCGAACGCCGTGGCCAGCGCGATGCCGAGCAGGTTCTGCACGACAGCGAGGCCGGTGGCCAGGCCCAGGAACAGCACGATCTGGCGTCCGCCGACCTTCAGCAGCGAAGCGCTCGCGTTGAAGCCGATGCTGGTGAAGAACGCAATCATCAGCGGCTGCTTGAACGTGGTGTCGAAGCGCACCGGTGTGAGCTCCCACTGGCGGCAGACGAGCATGGCCAGCGCCACCAGCAGGCCGCCGATCACCGGCGCCGGAATGCTGAAGCGCGCCAGCAGCCGCACCCGCGCGCGGATCGCGTAGCCGACCAGCAGGAACAGGCCGCCGCACGCCACGGTCTGGACGGGGTCAAGCGTCAGCACGGAGCCCTCCTTCTGCCGCGGCGGTCATCTTCATCATCCGCCCCAGAATGCCGGCGAAGGCGGCAGCAGGAAACCGTCCCGCAGAGTCACGCCGTCAGGGTAATCGTGCTGCAGCCAGAGCGGACCGTCCAGGTCGATGAACTCCGCCTCGCGCGCGATCTCCAGCGCGGGCGTGATGCCGAGCGAGGAACACACCATGCAGCCGACCATGATCCTGAAGCCTTCGGCACGCGCCGCGCGCAGCAGACGCCACGCTTCAGTCAGGCCGCCGGTCTTGTCCAGCTTGATGTTGATCGCCTGGTAGCGGTCGCGCAGCCGCGGCAGGTCCGCGGTCACGTGGCAGGCCTCATCGGCGCAGATCGGAATGCGGCCGGAGAAATCCAGCAGGTCGTCGTCCGCATCCGCCGGCAGCGGCTGCTCCAGCAGCTCGACCTCGGCGCGCTCCAGCATCGGCTGCATGTCGCGCAACAGTTCGATGTTCCAGCTTTCGTTGGGATCGACGATGAGATGGGCCGACGGAGCGGCGCGGCGCACCGCCTCGATCCGCGCCGCGGGATCGTCGGCATCGACCTTGATCTTGATCAGGCCGTTTCCGGCGATGCGCGATGCCGCGTCGGCCATGCGCTGCGGCGTGTCGATGCCGATGGTGATGGCGCTGACCAGCCGCGAGCGCGGCGGGCGCGCCAGCTGCATCCATACCGGCACCGAACTGAGTTGCGATTCCAGATCCCACATCGCCGCGTCGAGCGCGTTGCGCGCCGCGCCCGGCGGCAGCCGCAGCTGCAGTTCATCGCGCCCCATGCCGGCGGCGAGCTCGTCGCGCACGGCCTCGATCTCCTGCAGCACCGAGGCCACTGTTTCGCCATAGCGCGCATACGGCACCGATTCGCCGCGCCCGATCCGGCCTGCCTGGCGCAGCTCGACCGTCACCACGTCGGCTGCGTATTTGATGCCGCGCGCGATGCGGAAGGGCGCCACCAGCGGAAAGCTGCGCTGCGTGACGCTCAGTTCGCGAAGCATGCGAGCAGGTTGTCCACGATCGCTTCGACGCCCATGGTGACCGGGTCCTGGCAGGGCAGCTGAAGCTGGTCACTGATCCGCTGGCACGCCGCCAGCGCTTCCGACGCCGGCATGCCGGACGTGTTGAGCGATACGCCCACGGCCTTGACCGCCGGATTGGTCAGCCGTGCGGCGACCAGGTTGGCATCGAGGCAGCGTTGCAGGTCCGGCAGCGGATAGCCGGACAGGCCGCGCATGTGGTGCCGTGTCGGTTCGTGGCACAACACCAGCGCATCGGGCTGGGCACCGTGCAGCAGGCCGAGCGACACACCGGAATACGACGGATGGAACAGCGAGCCCTGCCCTTCGATCAGATCCCAGCCGCCGTCGTCGCGCGCCGGCGAAATCCATTCGACCGCGCCGGAGATGAAATCGGCGACCACCGCGTCGACCGGCACGCCGGCACCGGCGACGAAGATGCCGGTCTGGCCGGTGGCGCGGAAATCCGCCGGGCAGCCGCGTTTGCGCATGGCCCGCTCCAGCGCGAGCGTGGTGTACATCTTGCCGACCGAGCAGTCGGTGCCCACGGTCAGCAGGCGCCGGCCTGCGCGTGGACGTCCATTGCCGACGGGAATGCCCGATGCGGGATCGCGCGCATCGAACAGCACGCGGCCGTTGCGCTGCGCGGCCGCCACGATCTCGGCGTTTTCGCGCAGCTTCTGGTGCAGGCCGGCGACCACGTTGAGGCCGGCGTCGAGCGCCGCCACGGCATCGGCCACGATCTCCGGCGCCATCGTGCCGCCCGCGTTCGCGGTGCCGATCATCAACGTATTGGCGCCCCTGGCGCGGGCCTCGGCCATGCCGAGGTCGGGCAGGCCGAGCGTCAGCTGGCAATCGGGATGGCGGTACTGGCCCACGCACCATTCGGGCCGCCAGAAGGCCACGCCCCTGGACGTCTTGATGGCCAGATCGTCGGCCGGGTTGCCCAGGTACAACAGGTAAGGCGGGCCCCAGTGTGCAGGCAGGGTCGCATCGCCATGGTTCGACATGAAAGGGTTACTCCATTTGACGGGGACGCCGCCGGCCAGATGAGGAATGTCGCGTGGATCGTCGGGCAGTACAGCCAAGGCGAGGCCGCGCATACCGCGTCGGCGACCCGGGCGTCAGGCGCAGCTTTTGCCCGCCGGACTCAAGCCTTCGACCTCGCCGATCGCCAGTTCAATGCATGACTTCGACCTTGCCGAGGCCGGCGGGGTTGCGCGGATCGCTGGCGGCCGCCTTGATGTTGGTGGTCTTGTCCCACGTCACCACGTTCATGTTGCCCCAGGTGTCCTTGTCGTTGATCTCGTAGCCCATCGCCTTGAGCCCGTCGACCACGTTGGCGGGCAAGCTGTTCGGCTCGATGTCCACGCGGTCGGGCAGGTACTGGTGGTGGAAGCGCTTCTGCGCGGTGATCTCGCTGGCGCTCTTGCCGTCGATGAAGGCCAGGATGCCTTCCAGTACCTGGGTGATGATGGTGGAGCCGCCGGGCGAGCCGATCACGAGAAGGCGGTCCTTGCCGATCACGAAACTCGGCGACATCGAGGACAGCATGCGCTTGCCGCCGACCGGCGCGTTGGCCGAGCCGCCGATGAGGCCGAACGCGTTCGGCTTGCCGGCGACCAGGGCGAAATCGTCCATCTCGTCGTTCAACAGCACGCCGCTTTTCCCGGCCACGAATTTGGAGCCCAGCGTGGTGTTGACCGTGGCGGTCATGGACACCATGTTGCCGTCCTTGTCGATGATGGAAAAATGCATGGTGTGCATGCCCGGCTGCGGCGCATGCGCTGCCGGCAGCCACGACGAGCTGGTCGCCTGCTCCGGCAGGATGCTCTGGCGCAGGCCGTCGGCGTAGTACGGCGACAGCAGCATGTCGAGCGGCATCTTCACGAAATCCGGATCGCCCAGGTACTCGTTGTGGTCGCGGAACGCGCGGCGCATCGCTTCGACGATGTAATGGATGCGGTGCACCTGATCCATGTTCTTCAGGTCGATGCCGGCCAGGATGTTCAGCATCTCCGCGATCGCCACGCCACCGGAGGACGGCGGCGGCGCGGTGACGATCTTGTAACCTGCGTACTGCAACTCGATCGGCGTGCGTTCCTTCGCCTGGTAGCTGGCCAGATCGGCCAGGGTCCAGGTGCCGCCGGCGGCTTTCACCGCGGCGACCATTTCCGCGGCCACCGGGCCGGCATAGAAGCCTTTCGCGCCTTGCGCGGCAAACGCCTTCAGCGTGTTCGCCTGGTCCTTGTCGCGGAACAGGTCGCCTTCCTTGGGCAGCTTTCCACCGGGCATGAATTTGGCCGCCGACGCCGGATAGCGCTGCAGTATGTCGCGCGTATGCTCGATCGAGCGCACCAGCGCGCCGGTCGGATGGAAGCCGTTCTCGGCGAGACGGATCGCCGGACGCACGGACACGCTCAGCGGCAGCTTTCCGTATTTCGCCGACATGTAGGCGAGGCCTGCCGGCAAGCCCGGAATGCCGGCAGCCAGCGGGCCGTTGACCGAGGCGTCGCGATTGGGGCTGCCGTCCTTGTTGACGTAGTCCGCACTGCTGACGGCTTTCGGCGCCATCTCGCGCGCATCGATGAAGGTGTCCTTGCCGGTGGACGCGTCATGGATCAGCGCAAGAAAGCCGCCGCCCATTCCGGAGGCTTCCGGCTGCACTACCGACAGCGACGTGGCCACGGCAACCGCGGCGTCGACCGCATTGCCGCCCTTGGCCAGGGTTTCGAAACCGGCCTCGGTGGCCAGCGCGTTGGCGCTGGCGATCGCGGCGGTCTTCGTCGCCACGTTGTCGCGCGCGTGGGCCACTACGGCGAACGTCGCCACCATCATCACGAGGACGGGCCGGGACCAGCGCCATGCAGGCCGGCGCGCGATCGCCCGATGTGCATTCAAGGCCGGCGATGGCGGCGTGTTTCGATCGGACATTCGTGCATCTCCAGAGGATGGTCGAGCATAGTCACTGGCGGCCGCACGCCACCAATGAAAAGACTGTTGCGTTGCATAACTGAAGGTTGTGGACGGCTCGCGAAAAGCGAAAAGCCCCGACGCGGAGCCGGGGCCTTTCGCGCCTGGAGCGAACGGGACCTACCAGTGGTAAGCGACTTTTCCGTACACGTACGCGCCCTGGAAGCCGAAGGGCGAACTCGACGAATAGGGGAAGGCACCGTCCTGGTCGGCATCCTGCGGCGACTTCTTCGGATAGGTGTTGAGCACGTTGTCGCTGCCGAGCGTGAACGTCCAGCGATCATGGTTGTAGCTGGCTGCCAGATCCAGCAGCCACTTGTGCGGATAGACGTCGTCGTCCAGGTAGCTCGTCGAACCGTACTCGGTGATGCGGCCGTAGCGAGTCAGCGTGCCGATGAAACCCCAGTTGCCGACGCTGTAAGTCTCGTTGAGGATCAGCTTGCTGCGCGGCGCCGTATCGGCGAGCAGGCCCTTGATCGCGCTGCGGTTGAGGCGCTGGAACAGCAGGCCCAGCGAGTCGAGTACCGGCGGATTGGGCTTGACGTCGGTAACCTTGTTCTTGTGGTAGCCATAGCTGAGCGTGGACGAGAGCGTGCCGCTATCACCGATGTTCGTGCGATAGCTGGTCACCAGGTCGATGCCCTGCGTGCGCACGGTGCCGGCGTTGGTGAAGTACGCCAGGCCGCGGTACTGCAGGTTGGTGACGCCGTTGGCGGCCAGGTAGGCGATCACTTCCGGGGTGGAGAGCGACAGCGAGCTCGACAGGGCGATGCGGTCGCGGACGGTGATCTGGTAGGCGTCGGCGGAGACGCTCCACTCGTTGTTCGGATTCCACACCGCACCGAAGGTGTAGTTGCGGGATTTCTCCGCTTTCAGCGGTTCGCTGCCCAGCAGCCGGGCGATCGGGTTGTCTACCGGCACCAGCCCGCGCAGGTAGATGCCAGGCGGCAGGCCCAGCGAGTTGCCCGGGCCGACCGCCGCCGAGGTGGTTTCGGAATAATGCTGCTGGCCCAGCCCGGGTGCGCGGAACCCGGTGGATGCGCTGCCGCGCAACGCGAACGAGTCGGTGAAGTCGAAGCGGCCCGACAGCGCCGCCGACGTGGTGGTGCCGAAGTCGGAATAATCCTCGTGGCGGGCGGCGGCCGAGAAGCTCAGCCGGTCGGTGAGGTTTCCTTCCAGCTGCACGTATTCGGCCATGTCGTGCCTGGCCACCGATATTTCATCCTGCGGTCCCCAGCCGGCAAAACCCTGGGCGCCACCGCTGACACCGGACGTGCCGACGTAATACGAACCCGGATCGCCCGAGCGGACTTCGTAGCTTTGCCGCAACCACTGCGCGCCGAAGGAGAGCGTCAGCGGATTGGTCAGCCAGCCGGTTCCGATCTCCTTGGAGATGTCGAGGTCGACGGTCTGTTGCGAAGCCGACAGGATGCCGTCGTGGAAACTGGTCGGGCTGCTGCCGAAATCGTTCAGCATGGCGAAATTGACCGAGTTCTGCGTGCTGTACGACACCCGGTTGTTGCCGTAGTTGCCGCTCAGGTCCCAGTGCCAGCCGTTCACCACGCCGCGCAGGCCGGCGACCAGCGAACGGTCGGTGGAATCGCCATGCTCGCGCGGCAGGAAGCCCTCGGGGTAGACCAGCCCGATCAGCGGATTGCGCGGATACGGCGTATTGGTGCCGTAGCGGAAGAATCCTCGCGGCTCGCCGATGCGGCGCCCGTAGTGGCCGAACGCGTAGAACTGCACGCCGGGCGTGATGTCGTACTGCGTGTTGAGGAACAGGTTCTTGTTCTTGAACGCCACCGTGCCGTAGTGGAACTTCACGCCGAGCTGGCTCACGCCCGGCCGGCGGTCCACGCCGGCGCGGTTGCTGGGGCTCTGGTTGCTGTCTTCCGCCGTGAGCCGCAGCCAGCCCTTGTCGCCGCCGAGGGGCACGCCGAAGTTGGCCGCGCCCTGCCATTGCCGCCCGTCTCCCGCGGAGTACTGGCCGGCGGAGGCCTGGATGTCGCCGCCCTTGGCGCCTTTTTTCAGGATGATGTTGACCACCCCGGAGAGCGCATCGGAGCCGTACTGCGCGGAGGCGCCGTCACGCAACACTTCGATGTGGTCGATGGCGGACAACGGAATCGTGTTGAGGTCGATGCCCTGCGAGCCCTGGCCGATCTGGCCCAGGCTCAGCACCAGCGCGCCGGGATGCCAGCGCTTGCCGTCGACCAGCACCAGCACCTGGTCCGGCGACAGGCCGCGCAATTCGAACGGCCGCTGGAACGCGAACGTGTCCGACGCCGGCGCGAACGGGAAATTCAGCGAAGGGATGGCGCGCTCGAGCGCCTGGGTGAGATCGATCGTGCCGGTCTGTTTCAGCACGTCCGCGGAGATCACGTCAATCGGCGTCAGCGACGAGCTTTCGGTACGGTTGCCGGCACGCGTGCCGGTCACGACCACCGGGCCCAGGTTCTTCACTTTCGCCGGTGTGTCGGTCGACTGCGCTGGCGCATCGCCTGCCGGCGGGCTGACGTTCTGCGCCGCAGCGGTGTGGGCGAGCGCAAGCAGCACAGCCGCTGCCAGCATGGTCGGAACGATCCGGCCGGGACGCTTGTTCATGACATTCCCCCAAAGTGTTTTGCCGCAAGGTCGTCGTGGATCAGGGCGGTCGCGCGGCCCTGTCCGTCGACGCATGTCTGCCTGCAGATCATCTCGAAGCCCCCTTCGATGATGCGGCACGGTGTGGCCCTGCAAGTTGGCTTGACCAATGATCGCGATGCGTTCGGTTGGACATTCGCTCATCCCCGCAGCCCCGCGTCGAGCATAGTCACAGGCACGCGAACGCCACCAATGAAAAGACCGGCACGTTGCATAACTGGAGGTTGTGGACGCGCGGCCGCGATGTGGCGGGTGCGGCGCAGGTCGCGCCGGGCTTTTCTCAGGCTGGCGACAGCATCTGCCGCGCCAGCTGGCGCACCAGATCGAGGAAATGCTTCTGCAGCGGATTCAGCGGGCTGTCCTGCCGATAGACCGCATACAGCACGATGTCGAGCTGCAGTTTCAGCGGACGCGTCTGCACGGTCTCGCCGCCGCCGCGCGTGGCGGTGAACGGATCGACCAGCGCCAGGCCGGCGCCTTGCGCCACGAGCGAATACGCCAGCTGATAGGTCTGCACCCAGACCGAGGTCTGCGGTGCGGGAACCACCTGGCTCAGGTGGCTTTGCAGCATGCGGCCCAGCGCGTCCTGCATCGCGATGCCGACCATCGGCTGGCCGGCCAGCGCGGTCACCGGCAACGGTTGCGCCAGCTCTTCGGCCGACCACCAGCCGGGCGGCGCGATGACCATGACCTGGCCATGGCACAACGGCTCCTGCCGCAGCCCCTGGTGACTGGCGGACTGCAGCGTGAGGCCGATGTCCGCGTCGTGCAGCATCAGCGATTCGCACATTTCCGCCGAGTGCTGGGTGAACAGTTCAGCCGTGGTGCCGGGAAACTTCTTGCGCAGCAGCGTCGTCGCGTCGGGCACCAGCGCGTGCGCCAGGGTGGGCGTGCAGGTGACCCGCAACGGATCGCTTTCGGGACGGCCGATGTTGGCGGTGAGACGCTCCAGGTCGTGCAGATCCTGGATGATCTTTTCGACGCGGTGGCGCAGCAGCAGCGCTTCCGGCGTCGGCTGCAGGCGCCCGCGCACACGGCAGAACAGCGGAAAGCCGAGCTGGTGTTCGGCGTGCTGCAACGCCTTGCTGGCCGCCGGCTGCGATACGTTGAGCAGATCCGCGGCGCCGGTCAGGCTGCCGGTGGTGAGCACGGCATGAAACAGCTCGATATGGCGCAGACGCATGTCGGTTGTTCGCCCCTCGGGAAAGCCTGGATCGGTCCGGCGCTAGATCCCGAGTGCACCATACGGACCAACGTCACGCAAGCTTGCGATGCGCGCGGGCCCGACCTTTTGCTGACGCGCGCTCGCGTGAATCTAAAGCAGCCGCTCCGCTTCCAGTTCGCTTTTCAGATAGGCGTAGTAGATCGGCGCCGCGATCACGCCGGGCAAACCGAAGGCGGCTTCCATCAGCAGCATCGCGACCAGCAATTCCCACGCGCGGGCGCGTATCTGCGTGCCGACGATGCGGGCGTTGAGGAAATATTCCAGCTTGTGGATCAGGATCAGGAACACCAGCGCGGCGATGCCCACGCCCAGCGACACCGACAGGCCGGCCACCGCGATGGCCGTGTTGGAGATCAGGTTGCCGACCACCGGCAGCAGACCGAACACGAAGGTCACCACCACCAGCGTCTTGGCCAGCGGCACGTGGATGCCCAGCAGCGGCAGCAGCCCGAGCAGGAACAGCGCGGTGAACAGCGTGTTGATCAGCGAGATCTTGATCTGCGCGAACACGATGTTGTGGAACGCGATGGCCAGATGCTGGCAGCGCATGCCCAGCGCCATCGCGAGCGGGCCCACCTGATGCGCCGGCCGCGCACGGCTGAGCGCGATGATGGCGCCCAGGATCAGGCCGATGATGATGTGCACGAAACCGCGCACCGCCTCCTTGCCGGCCAGCTGCAGCGTGCCGGCGTGTTTGCGCATGAGTTCGGCGGCGCCGACGCGCAGGTCCTCGACGCTGTCGGGCAGGTTGTTGACCAGCATCGGCGGCAGTTGCTGGCGCGCCTTCTCCACCAGCGGCATCAGCTGTTGCTGCCACAGCAGTTCGGGGTTGCCGATCTCGTTGTGGAACAGGCTGATGGCGCCGAGGATCAGCAGGATCAGCAGCCCCACCACGATCGCGCCCAGCACGGCCACCACCACCATGCGCGCGCGGTCGCCGGAGATGCGGCGGCCGAGCAGCGGCGTCATCGCGCGCACCAGTTCGTAAACCAGCAGCCCGGCCAGCAGGGCGGACAGCAGATGGATGGCGATGACCGCGACCAGTGCCAGTGCGGCCAGCACGTAGCTGGCGCGGCGTATGGTCGACGAGGGCTCGCTCGAAGCAGGCAACGGGGAATCCATGCGGGCCGAATCGTGGGGCGGAAGCCGCAGTCTGTCAGCAGCGCGCGATGCCTGCCAGCCCTGCCTCATGGCTGTCGTAAACTGCGTTCATCGTTGCGCATCACCTCATCCAAGGAATCCCTGCATGTCATTGCGCCACTCCGCGAGCCTGCTCGCCCTCGCCCTGCTGGCCGGTTGTGCCGCGCCACCCTCGCGGCCGGTGGCTGCACCGCAAGCGGCGGCCGCACCGCCGGCGGTGTCCGCCAATGACAACCTCAACGCCGTCGCATGGAGCCAGACCGCGATCGAGCACGACCTGATCTACCTGCAGACCTACCGCGACGCGCAGTCGCGCCTGCTGGCCGCGCTGAAGGACCGCGACTGGAATGCACTCGCCAGCGACGACCGCGCGCCATCGGGCAAGCACCTCAAGCCGGCGGTGGTGCTGGACGTCGACGAGACCGTGCTGGACAACTCGCCCTACCAGGCCCGGCTGGTGCGCGACGGCGGCGAGTACAACGAGGCCGACTGGGCCGCATGGTGCAAGGAGGAACGCGCCCGCGCGCTGCCGGGCGCCGTCGAGTTCACCCAGTTCGCCGCCAGCCATGGCGTCGCGGTCATCTACATCTCCAACCGCGCGAAGGACCTGGACCAGGCCACCCTCGCCAACCTGCGCAAGGCCGGCCTGCCCGTTTCCGGACCGGAAGCGTTCCTCGGCCTGGGCACCGTGGTCGAAGCGTGCGAGCAGTCCGGTACGGAGAAAGGCTGCCGGCGCCAGCTGGTCGCCCGCAGCCATCGTGTGCTGATGCAGTTCGGCGATCAGATCGGCGATTTCCTGACGGTGAACGCCAATACGCCGGACGGCCGGCGCAAGGCGATGGCGCCGTACCTGGGCTGGATCGGCACGCGCTGGTTCGTGCTGCCGAACGCGACCTATGGTTCGTGGGAGCCGGCGCTTTTCGACAACGACTGGAGCGCCAGTCCCGAACGCCGACGCCAGCAAAAAGTCGAAGCGCTGCACTATTGAAATTGTTTATTGAATATCAATGAGTTAGGCCATACAACAAAAGTATTGCCTTAATTTTAACGGACAAGTAATATTTCGCCTGCCAACCCTGCCGACCGACCCTTTTGCAGGCAAGGCCATTTCCCTTCCGGCTCTGCCGGATTTCCCCGTGAGGCCCCAGGCCCGCGGGGTTTTCTTTATGTGCGGCGTGAACGCCCTGCCCTTGTTTCCGGATCGCCGCGCCGCTTACCCTGCGCGATCACGGCCCGGCGCGACTGTCGTGCACCGCCGACCCTTACCGCGAGAATCCCATGCGCCTTTCCCTTTCGCGTTGCCTGCTGCTGCCGTTTGCCGCCGCGCTGTTGCTGAGCGCCTGCCATGGCAAAGAGGAAGCAGCCCAGCCCGGCGGCCATACGCCGGAGGCTGCGCTGCAGGCTTCGGTCGACCTGATCAAGGCTGGCGACTTCAACGGCCTGTGGAAACACGCGCTGCCGCCGGCCGACTACGCCAACCTGCGCGCCGACTGGAGCCGCCACCAGCAGGACGCCTCGCCGATCACCGCCGAAGACCGCGCCCGTTTCGACGAAACCATGCAGAAGCTCACCGGGCCGGATGCGGAAACCAGGCTGTACGCCGAATTGCAGCCGAAACTCGCCGGCATGCAGCAGCAATACAAGGATCAGCTGCCGGTGCTGATCAGCGTGGGCGAGGCGCTGGTGAAGAGCGGCGTCGCGCAGAGCAAGAACCTCAGCGATACGCAGAAGGCCCAGGCCAACAGCGTGATCGACGTGCTCGCGCCGTGGGCGCAGCAGACCCCGTGGTTCGACGAGGCCAGGGCGAAGCAGGCCATCGGCGTGGCGGTGGCGACGGCGCGCAAGCTGGACCTGAAGACCCCCGAACAACTGCGCACCATGGATTTCGACGCCGCGATGGGCAAGTACGCGACGGGCTATGCCGGGCTCAAGCAAATACTCGCCATCTACGGCCTGTCGGTGGACGACACGCTGAACTCGGTCAAGCTCACTCCGGTGTCCAGCAGTAATGGCCACGCCGTGGTCAAGGTCGACTACACCTTGCTGGGCAAGCCGCTTTCGACCGAATCGAAACTGGTGCAGCAGGACGGCCGCTGGTACAGCGAGGACATGCTGGAAAGCGCGCGCAAGGCCCATGAGCAGGCGAGCCAGCCGGCGGCCGCCGCGAGCGTCGCCGGTCCGGCCGGCAGGGACTGAACGTCGCAGCCGTTAGAATAGACGGATGCAAACGACTTCCACCGCAGATTCCACCGCCCCCCGCACGCGCGCGCCGTGGTGGTTCAACCTGGCTGGCCAGCTGCTGCAGCCGTGGGTGCGCATCCGCCGCGACCCGGCGGAACCGGCCACCCTGCTGCAGGCCGGCGTGCCGGTCTGCTATGTGATCGAGCGCGATGGTTTTTCCGATGCGCTGATCCTGCAGCGCGCCTGCCGCGAAGCGGGCCTGCCGAACCCGATGCGCCCGCTGGCTGGCACGCGTCGGCGCCGCTCGGTATTTGCCCTAGCGCGCCGCGATGGCCGCCTGCTCGGCCGCAACCGCAAGCGCGCGCCGAACGAGCCGCTGCGGCAGCTGGTGCGCTCGCTGGAAGGCATGCCCGAACGCGACATCCAGATCGTGCCGGTATCGATCTACGTCGGCCGCGCGCCAAGCCGCGACACCGGCTGGTTCCGCGTGCTGTTCTCCGAAAACTGGGTCATGGTGGGCCGCTTCCGCCGCTTGCTGGCGCTGCTGCTGAACGGGCGCGACACCGTCGTGCATTTTTCCGCGCCGGTGTCGTTGCGCAGCGTGCTGGCCGAATCCGGCGAACTTTCGCCGGAACGCTTCACGCGCAAGATCGCCCGCGTGCTGCGCACCCATTTCCACCGCATCCGCGCCGCGGTGATCGGGCCGGATCTGTCGCATCGGCGCACCGTGGTCGACGCCGTGCTGAACGCCGAACCGGTGCGCGCGGCGATCGCCGCCAGCGCCGCCAAGGAAAAGATCAGCCACGCCAAGGCCTGGCGCAAGGCGCACAAGCTGGTGCTGGAAATCGCCGCGGATTATTCGCATCCGGTGGTGCGTTCGGTCTCGTTCCTGCTCGCCAACTTCTGGAACAAGCTGTACGACGGCATCGCCATGCACCACTTCGACAAGGCGCGCGCTGCGGCGCCGGGCCACGAAGTGGTCTACGTGCCCTGCCATCGCAGCCATGCCGATTACCTGCTGATGAGCTACCAGCTGCATGTATCCGGCGTGGTGGTGCCGCACATTGCCGCCGGCGTGAATCTCAATCTGCCCGGCATCGGGCCGATCCTGCGCCGCGGCGGCGCGTTCTTCCTGCGCCGCAGCTTCAAGGGCAACGCGCTGTACTCGGTGGTGTTCAACGAATACCTGGCGCAGTTGATCGATCGCGGCGTGCCGATCGAATACTTCATCGAAGGCGGCCGTTCGCGTACCGGCCGGCTGCTCGCGCCGCGCGCCGGCATGCTGGCGATGACGGTGCGCGCCTTCCTGCGCGCGCCGCGCCGGCCGGTGCTGTTCCAGCCGGTCTACATCGGTTACGAAAAACTGATGGAAGGCAAATCGTACGCCGGCGAACTCAGCGGGCAGGCAAAGGAAAAGGAGTCCCTGCTCGGCCTGCTGCGCGGGCTCAAGGTGCTGCGTCAGCACTACGGCCACGTGGCCCTGAATTTCGGCGAGCCGATCGCGCTGACGCCGCTGCTCGATGCCGCCAGCCCGGACTGGCGCTCGGCCAGCGCCGATCCGGACGCCAAGCCCGAGTGGCTCAACAGCGTGACCGACCAGCTGACCGAACAGATCCAGGTCAACATCAACCGCGCCGCCGACGTGAACCCGATCAACCTGCTCGCGCTGGCCCTGCTGGCCACGCCCAAGCACGCGATGGCCGAGAGCGACCTGCTGACCCAGCTCGACCTCAGCAAGACGCTGCTGGAAGAATTGCCGTATTCCGATCGCGTCACGCTGACCCCGATGAACCCGCCGGCGATCATCGCCTACGGCGAGCAGATGGGCTGGATCCAGCGCGTGCAGCATCCGCTCGGCGACGTGCTCACGGTGAGCAGCGAACAGGCGGTGCTGCTCAGCTACTTCCGCAACAACGTGCTGCACCTGACCGCCACCGCCGCCTGGGTCGCCTGCTGCTTCCTCAACAACCGGCGCATGTCGCGCGCCTCGGTGCTGCGGCTGGGCCGGATCATCTACCCGTTCATCCAGGGCGAACTGTTCCTGCCGTGGGATGGCGAAGGTTTCGTCGACCAGCTGCAGGCGACCATCGACTTCTTCGTCCGCCGCGGCCTGCTGGAGGCCGTCAACGACGGCCGCACGCTGGAACGCAGCGCCGGCCAGGAAGACAGCGCGTTCCAGCTCAAGGTGATCGCGCGCAGCCTGATCCAGGCGTTCGAGCGCTACTACATCACCATCGCCGCGCTGGCCAAGAACGGGCCGCACACGATGACCGGCGCCGAGCTGGAGAACGCCTGCACGCTCACGGCACAGCGGCTGAGCCTGCTCAACGAATTGTCCGCGCCGGAGTTCTTCGACAAGGCGCTGTTCCGCGGCTTCATCCAGAAGCTGCGCGAGCGCCGCATCGTGTGGACCGACGACGCCGGCAAGCTCGACTACGACACCGCGCTGGAGGGCATGGTGCGCGATGCGCGGGTGATCCTTTCGCGCGAGGTGCGCCACTCGATCCTGAAGATCACGCCAGGCAACCACGAGAAGGACATGCCGGCCGAAGCCAGCAAGGAAGCGGCCGCCGACATCCCTTCCGACATCGCTTCGGAATCGGCAACGCCCGATGGCGACCATCTGCCGGCGGACGCGTCGGCCGCCGACCTGCATCAGCGCCATGTGGCCGCCGAACATCACGAGCACGGGCACGCCGACGCCGGCCGCGTCGAAGCCGCCGGTGACCCCGATCAACCCCAGCTTCCGCTCTGACACCTGTAGCATGACCCCATGACCGAACAGCAGCCCAAAACCAGCCCGGACTCCACCACCCACTTCGGTTTCCGCGACGTGCCCGTGGGCGAAAAGCAGAAGCTGGTCGGCCAGGTGTTCACCTCGGTTGCGCGCAGTTACGACCTGATGAACGACCTGATGTCGTTCGGCGTGCATCGGCTGTGGAAGCGCCATTTCGTCGCGGTGAGCGGCGTGCGCCGCGGTGACCGCGTGCTGGATCTGGCCGGCGGCACCGGCGACATTGCCGCGCTGCTCCGGCCCGTGGTCGGCGACGAAGGTGAGGTGGTGGTCGGCGACATCAACGCGGCCATGCTTGGCGTCGGCCGCGACCGCATGACCGACCGCGGCCTGGTCGCGGGCCTGCGCTGGGCCCAGCTCAATGCCGAGGCGCTGCCGTTCCCGGACAACGCGTTCGATGCGGTGACCATGGCCTTCGGCCTGCGCAACGTCACCGACAAGGACAAGGCGCTGGCGGACATCTGCCGCGTGCTCAAACCGGGCGGCCGCCTGCTGGTGCTGGAGTTCTCCAAGGTGCAGAGCGAGGCATTCGGCAAGCTGTACGACTTCCATTCCTTCAGGATCCTGCCGAAGCTCGGCCAGCTGTTCGCCGGCGACGCCGACAGCTACCAGTACCTCGCCGAGTCGATCCGCAAGCATCCCGATCAGCAGACACTGAAGGGCATGATGGAGCGTGCCGGCTTCGGCCGGGTCGAGGTGCGCAACCTCAGCAACGGCATCGTGGCGATCCACCGCGCATACAAGCTCTGAACGCCGTGCCGCGGACGATGACCGCACCGGGCGATTGACCGGGACGACGGGTCGGCCGGATGGCCGTCAGGACGGCTCGTTCGCCGACGGCGCGCGAAGGTCCTCGAGCACCACGCCCGACTGTCTCACTTCGTCCTCGTGATCGGGATCGCGCCAGGTTTCGCGCAGCGCGTCGGCGTACCAGCGTTGCATGCCCGGCAACCCGAGCAGGCGTTGCGCATAGGCCGCGGCCGCCGGGCCCAGGCTCAGGCCGTAGGTCTGGATGCGGAATGCCACCGGCGCGAAGAAGGCGTCGACCGCTCCGAAGGCGTCGCCGGCCAGGAAGGGGCCGCCGAAACGGGCAAGCCCTTCGCTCCACAGTTCGTCGATGCGTGCGATGTCGGCGCGCAGCGCCGGCGAAGCCTCGGCCAGTTGCAGGCGCAGGCCGCAATTCATGCTGCAGCAGTTGCGCAATGCGCTGAAGCCCGAGTGCATTTCGGCGACCGCGCAGCGCGCCCATGCACGCGCAGCGGGATCGAAAGGCCAGACGCCCGGATGACGTTCGGCGAGGTACTCGGCGATCGCCAGCGAGTCCCATACCACCGTGTTGCCATCGTGCAGGCAGGGCACCCGGCCATTGGGCGAAAACGCGCGAAAGGCATGCCAGCTCGATCCGGTGCCGGGAGCGAACGGGACCAGCCGCTCATCGAAGCGGATGCCAAGTTCGCTCAGCAGCAACCAGGGACGCAACGACCAGGACGAATAGTTCTTGTTGGCGATGTAGAGCGCGTACATGGTTGCCTCAGGGTGGCCGCTATTCTTCGATGATGGCAGCGCATCCACGCTGCGTGAGGTGTGGCGTGCAATGCCGGCTCGGGCGATGCGGCTGCGTGCATGATCAGTGCTGTTCACAGGCATCGGTCAGCGCCGGCTTGATGGCCATGCGGGTACGACGCGCATTCGCCAGCACCACGCCGCCCACGGTAATCGCACCGCCGACCAGGATCAGCGCGTTGGGTACTTCATGCAGCCACAGCCAGCCGATCAGCAGCGCGATCGGCGGCGACAGGTAGATGAAGCTGCTGACCCGCGACGCCGACGCGCGGTGCACCGCCATGTTCCAGGCGAGATAGCCGACGAAGGTCGGCGCCACGCCGAGCCACAGCAGCGCGGCCATGTGCGGCATGCTGGCCGCCGCCAATGCCTGCGGCAGATGCCAGCCAAACGGCAGCGCGGCCAGCGTGCCGGCGAAGAACGTGAAGGCGGTGACGCCGAGCATGCTGTTGCGCGCGAACAACGCCTTCTGGCCCACGAAGTAGATCGCCGACACCGCCACGCACACCAGCACCAGCAAGGCCTTCGGATCCACCTCCACCCGCTGCCCGCTGGCCAGCACCACCAGCACCGTGCCGATCAGCGCGATCGCCAGCCCGATCCATGTACGCAGCGACAGCCGCTCGCGCAGCCAGAACGCCGAGGTTGCCGCGGTCGCCGCCGGCACCAGAGAAATCAGGATCGACGCGGTGCCGCTGGCGATCCGTGTCTCGGCGTAGTTCAGGCACAGGTGGTACACGGTGAGGCCAAGCACACCGAGCAGCGCCAGCTGCGGCCAGTCGCGCCGCGCCGGCAAGGGCACGCGCCTGACCCGCAGCAGCACGGCGAAACACAGCGAACCGATCAACAGCCGCGCCAGTGCCACTTCGCCGGGCGTGAACGCAGGCAGCGCATAGGCGATCGCGGCGTAGGCCGACGACCAGGTCAGCAAGGCAATCGCGATGGCGATCAGCGCGCGGCCATCGAGACGTTCAACGGTATCCATGGGGGACGGATTCCAGGCGGGGAAGTGCGCATCCTAGTCTTGCCGATGACGGCGGGGAATAATGCAACGTATCGTTTTCATGCTGCTTCGCCGACGATCGAAGCCCCTCACGAGCGAGCTCACCTTGGAATCGAAAGCGCTGGATACGAAGCCGGAACTGGACGGCAAGGACTGGCAACTGCTGGAGGCGCTGCAGCGCGATGCGCGCCTGGGTTACGCCGAGCTCGGCCGCAAGGTGCGGCTGTCGGCCCCGGCGGTGGCCGAGCGGGTGAAGCGGCTGGAAGAGGCCGGCGTGATCAGCGGCTACCGCGCCACCGTCAACCCCAGGCGACTGGGCTACGGCATCAGCGCGATGGTGCGCTTGCGCTGCGACGGCAGCACCTGCGCGCGCATCGGCGCCTTGGTCGAGGACATCCCCGAGGTGCTCGAATGCCGCCGCCTGGCCGGCGAGGATTCGGCGTTGCTGCACGTGGTGGCGATGTCGATCAGCCATCTCGAATCCGTGCTCGACCGCTTGCTGAAAACCGGCGCCAGCAACAGCACCACCACCTTGATCGTGCTGCAGACGCCGCACGAGCATCGCCCGCTGACGCGCGCCATGTGGAACGCGGCTGTCGCGATGTCGCGCGAATGATCGTCATGCCTGCAAGGCAGGCTTTGCGCGAAGCACCAGCCCGGCTTTCAATCCGGCCTATCATCGACCCGATGCGATCGCGGACAGCCGCATCGATGACGCTCCCGTCCGTTGCGAAAAACGGCAAGCCGCCCGACCTTCCCGCCATTGGCTGAAACGATGACCGACAAGCCCGCCGACCAACCCGCCACGCCTCCCGCCGACGCGCCGCTCAATCCCGAACGCCGCCGTCTTCTTGGCGGCATGGCCATGGCCGGTGCCGCACTCACCCTGGGCGGTTGCGCCCCGCTTGATGGCGGCCGTCCTGCCGCGGCCGGCGCGCAGGAGCCTTCCGCCGCCGCGCTCGATGCGCTGCTGCGCCGGCACATCCAGCACGTCGTGGTGCTGTACGCCGAGAACCGCAGCTTCAACAACCTGTTCGCGAATTTCCCCGGGCTGGCGCAGCCGCTGAAGCCACTCGACGCGCCCGAATACCGCCAGCGCGATCGCGACGGCAGCGCGTTCACCCGCCTGCCGCCGATCTGGGGCGGGCTTGCGCCGCGCGCGCAAACCGTCGATGGCCGCCATTACCAGATCGACGAGCAGGCGATCGGCGACCTGCCGAACCGGCCATTCGCGTTGCGCACGCCCGATGGCGCGCCGCTGCCGCACGGCGTGGTCACCCGCGACCTGGTGCACCGCTTCTACGAAAACCAGCTGCAGATCAACGGTGGCCGCAACGACGGTTTCGTCGCCTGGGGCAACACCGGCGCAATGGTGATGGGCCACTACGCCAACAGCGCCTCCAACCTGCGGCTGTGGCAGCTCGCGCAGCAATACACCTTGTGCGACAACTTCTTCATGGGCGCCTTCGGCGGCTCGTTCCTCAACCACCAGTACCTCGCCGCGGCGCAGCCGCCGTTCTATCCCCATGCCGACCGCAGCCCGGCCAAGGTGCAGATCGCCGTGATGGAAGGCGACGACCCCACCGGCATACGCCCGAAACTCGCCGACGATTCGCCGGCCAGCGCGATGCAGGGCCGCGCGAAGTTCGCCGCGCCCGACGCGCTCACGCCGGATTTCTGGGCGGTCAACACGATGGGCCCGGCCTACGCGCCGGCGTTCACCCACGACGAGCACGATGCTTCGCGCGCCGACGCCACCAGCCCGACGACCCTGCCGCCGCAGGCGCACCTCACCATCGGGGATGTGCTCTCGCAGGCCGGCGTCGACTGGGCGTGGTATGCCGGCGGCTGGCAGCTCGCGCTGGATGGCCACGGCGACGGCGACCACCACGTGTTTCCGGAAGTGCCCAATTTCCAGATCCATCACCAGCCGTTCAACTACTTCCGCCAGTTCGCCCCCGGCACGCCGGCACGCCGGCAGCACCTGCGCGACGCGGGCACCGGCAGCAGCGCCGACAGCAACCATTTCATCGCCGCGATCGAGGCCGGCACGCTGCCGCCGGTGTCGTTCTACAAGCCGCAGGGCGATCTCAACATGCACGCCGGCTATTCCAGCGTGGCCGCGGGCGACGAACACCTGGCGCAGGTGGTGGAGGCCTTGCAGAAGAGTCCGCAATGGCCGCACATGCTGGTGGTGATCACGGTGGACGAGAACGGCGGCTGGTGGGATCACGTGGCGCCGCCCAAGGGCGACCGCTGGGGGCCGGGCTCGCGCATTCCCGCGTTGATCGTGTCGCCCTTCGCGAGGAAGGGCTTCGTCGATCACACAATCTACGACACCGGCTCGATCCTGCGCTTCATCACCCGCCGCTTCGGCCTGCAGCAACTGCCGGGACTCAAGCTGCGCGATGCCGCGATGGTCGCCGCCGGCGGTCCGCCGCCCGGCGACCTCACCGCCGCCCTGCAATTCGACGCGGCCTGACCACCGCTTCATGGAGCGTCCCATGCGCCAGATGTACCCCGAGATCGAGCCGTACCAGACCCATCGCCTCGCGGTCGATGCGCTGCACACGCTGCACGTGGAGGAATGCGGCAACCCCGACGGCCTGCCCGTGGTGTTCCTGCATGGCGGCCCCGGCGCCGGGCTGGCGGCCTACCACCGGCGCTTCTTCGATCCCGCGCGTTATCGCATCGTGCTGTTCGACCAGCGCGGCGCGGGCCGGTCCACGCCGTTCGCCGAGCTGACCGACAACACCACCTGGCATCTGGTCGCCGACATCGAGGCGATCCGCGAACAGCTGGGCATCGAACGCTGGATGGTGTTCGGCGGTTCGTGGGGTTCGACACTGGCGCTGGCGTATGCGCAAACGCATCCCGGGCGCGTGCTCGGGCTGGTGTTGCGCGGGATCTTCCTCGGTCGGCCGCAGGAGTTGCGCTGGTTCAACGAAGTCGACGGCGGTGCTTCGCAGATTTTCCCCGAACGCTGGGCGCGCTTTCTCGATTTCATACCGGCGGAAGAACGCGGCTCGATGCTGGAGGCCTACTGGCGCCGCCTGACCAGCGACGACGAAACGGTGCGGCTCGCCGCGGCGAAAGCATGGAGCGCGTGGGAAGGCGGCAGCACCACGCTGCTGCACGATCCCGACGGCGGTGGCGACTTCGAGGATCCGCACAAGGCGGTCAGCCTGGCGGTGATGGAAGCGCACTATTTTCGCCACGCGATCTTTCTGGAGCCGAACCAGTTGCTGCGCGACATCGGCCGCATCCGGCACATCCCGGCCACCATCGTGCATGGCCGCTACGACATCATCTGCCCGGTGACGAGCGCGTGGGACCTGAGCCGGGCATGGCCGGAAGCGGATCTGCACGTGGTGCTGGCCGGCCACAGCGCGGCGGACCCGGCGATCGTCGACCAGCTGGTGCAGGCCACCGACCGGCTGGCCGATCGGCGCGTGTAACGCGAGGCCGGCCGCAAGAAACGGATGGCGCGGAATGACCGCGCCATCCACATTGCGCATCCGCTTCCACGGGAATGACGCCATGCTGACCTTGTACGACTACCTGCCCTCGCAGAACGCATGGAAGGTGCGCCTGCTGCTGAATCACCTTGGCCGGCCGTACCGCACCGTGCCGGTCAGCATCTTCGAAGGCGAAGGCCAGGCCGCGGCATTCCGGCGCATCAATCCGACCGGCACGGTGCCGGCGATCCAGCTGGAGGACGGCCGCGTGCTGGCCGAATCGAAC
>Ga0157370_10001668_pt1 | contig 27349 bp, 21 predicted proteins | sample C35metaG_FD_113463 | JGI IMG/M metagenome (GOLD analysis project Ga0157370, IMG submission 113463) | Corn rhizosphere microbial communities from Kellogg Biological Station, Michigan, USA - C3-5 metaG | ecosystem: Host-associated > Plants > Roots > Rhizosphere > Soil | place: USA: Michigan...
GAGATCAGCACGTCCGGATCCGCCGATCGGCCGTCACGCGCCAATTGGATGAGCGTTGTGGCCTGTACCCCCGTGCATAGCAGAATCCAAACGTAGCAGCAGGCCAGCAGCGGGCGGCGGTTACGTTGCAGAAGTGTGCGGGCTTTCGGATCGGAGGCGCCGATGCGGACCAGCAGCATCGCGTTGATATAGGTGAAGCCGTCGAGCAAGTGGAAGGGAGAAGGTGGATGCGCAAACAGCAGCAGAACCGCAACCAGACACCACGCTGCCAGAACCTCGTCCCTCGGTGTCCGCGGACGAAATCTCATCAAGAGAGCGTAGACTGTCAGAAATGCCGGCATTCCCCACATGCGCAGAACCGATGCAACGTTCATCACCATGCCGGGGTCGGCGGCCGACATATCCCGCAGCCATCCGACGCGGGCCAGTTGAATGAGATAAGGACTGAGTCCGAGAGTGCCAGCCGCAATTAACAATAGAGAATGATGGATAGCTCTGCTCCAATTGCGTGTTCGAAGTCCCTCCAGACCGAATAGAAGGCAACCTGTGCCCGTAATCACCGCAAACTCGAAGGGATGAAAGAACGCGGAGACAAAATTGAGCGCAGCAACCGCCCAGAGCCATCCGGTGCCTCCGGTTTCGATTCGTTTCGCCAGAAGCAGCACCGCCCCGAGTACGACTGCGGTGCCGAACGTCAATGTTATGGAGTTAGACGATCCACCGCGAACCAGCCCATCCGCCGTGGTGTAGGTGTACTCGATGAGTCCCAACGAAGACAACCCCGGGGACGCACCGATCGCTTTCGCAATTGTGTACCAGATGCTTAGAAAAGGGACCGAGCAAAAGATGACGGCGATCACCGCTATGCGCTGTCGTCCCGCGGGCACGAAGTATCGGAGCGCCGCGATCAGTAATAGAGTGGCGCCCACGGTGGCGAGAAAATGCAAGACGTAATAGTCGATGAGGACCGACCACGGCATGAAGTTACTCAATCGCCCGATCAACGTGAGGATCGGTGTGAACAATTCATTCGGCGTAAGCCACGGTGCGCTGAAGTTAGGCGGAAACCAGACGTGCTTGCCCGCTTGCATCGAATTGAGATACACGGTCATGTCGGTATTCCGCAAAACATATTGCGAAACATAGCCGGGCGGAGGCGCGAGGGTGCCTGAGATCACCGCGGTGTGGTTCAAGATAAAAAGAAAAGCGGCGATGGCAACCGACGGAAGTATCCAGCGGAACCAGAGACGCCGGCTTTCGGTCATCCTTCACAAATCGACTGTTCAAGAGAGGGGCTTTAGGACCTTCGCCGGATCCCTTTGGGCCGGACTTATTCGTGGCGTAACGCCACGGTCGGGTCGACGGAAACCGCTCGCTGGGTAGGAATTAGGCAAGCGCATAAAGCCACCAGAACCAGCAGGAAGGAAACACTCGCGTATGTCAACGGGTCGGTGGCTTTCACCTCCCACAGCGCCGAAGAAATCACGCGCGTGAGTGCGAACGCTCCCCCCAAGCCCAACACCAGACCAATGCCTACCAGAATGAACGCCCTTCGCACCACCAGCTTAAGGACGTTTCCGGAACTGGCGCCCAAGGCCATGCGAATGCCGATCTCGCGCGTCCGTTCAGCCACCGCATATGCCATCACGCCGTAGATTCCGATGGCCGCGAGCACCGTCGCGATGCCCCCGAAGATTCCCAGGAGCAGCATGTACATTCGGTCGTACTGAACTTGGCGGTCGAGGTACTCCACAACGGTCCGGATGTTTCCGGGCGCCTTGTCGGGCTCCACTTCGCTCAGAGCGTTTCGCATCGCTGGAATCATCCCTTTCGGATTGCCCGAGGTTCTAAGGATGAAGTACATCGCCGAGCGCTCCGCCCATCCTGGTCCCAGCCAGCGCGGCGTCTGCTGCCGGTGCGGAACGTACATGATCGGCTGCGCCTGCCTCTGCGTGCGGCTGAGGCGAATATCGCCCACCACGCCGACGATCTTGAGCGGAACGGACCAGACCCACACCAGCCGGTTTGCATCGGGGAAATCGAGCGGCCGCAGCAGGAGTCCGTTGATCAGGCTGAAAACGACGGTGTTGGCGCCGATGCCGAGCGCCAAAGATAACGCCGCAACAATGGTGAATCCGGGTTTCTTCCACATCGTGCGGAAGCCGTATGCGACGTCTTGCCACAGATTCGTCATGATTGGTCCTTATGCGTGCGTCATTCGTGCCGTAGCGCTTCCGTCGGGTCGACAGAAACTGCTCTGCGCGTGGGAATAACACTGGCGAGTATCGCGACCACCACAAGCCCCAGAGATACCGCGATGAAAGTAGTCGGGTCGGTCGGCTTCACTTCATACAATTCGTTGGCGATAAAACGCGTCAGCCCGAAGGCACCCGCGATCCCCAGAACCAGGCCGATGGATACCAGGATCAGGGCTTGCTTCAACACCAGAGTCATGACACCGGAGGACGTCGCGCCCAATGCCATGCGGATGCCGATCTCGCGCGTGCGCTGCGTCACGGCGTACGCCATCACGCCGTAAATTCCCACTGTCGCCAGCACTGCTGCAATGGCTCCGAAAACCGTGAGCAGCAGCATGTAAACACGCTGTCCACTGACCTGATCGCGCAAGTTCTGCTCCACCGTCTGGAGGTTTCCCACGGGCTTACTGGGATCGATTTCCGCCACGGCGCTTCGGATGGCGGCCGCCATGCCCGTCGGATTCCCGCTGGTTCGCAGGATATAGGACATCGACGAACGATAGCCCCATGAAGGACCCAGCCAGCGTTGTGATTGTTGTAGGTGAGGAAGGTACACCACGGGGCCGGGCTGCCTTTGCGTCTGGTTCATCCGCACATCTCCGACCACGCCTATAATTTCGCGAGGCTGCTCGTCGGGAACGAAGTCAAAGACAACCCGCTGCCCGATCGGATTTTCGTTGGCCCACCAACGCTGCGCCATCGCCTTGCTGATGATCACTACTAGCGGGGCGGATGCACTATCGGTTGCAGTGAAGTCGCGGCCTTGCAGCATGGGAATACGCACGGTGGAAAAATAGTTCGGCGTGACCGGCATGTACGCGGCGTTCATGCCTCCGCCCTGGCCGCCACCCTGCGTTCCAGGCTCAGGCGCCGGCCTTCCCAGGATCCGGAACTGGATTCCCATTGCCCCGGCGAATGGCGGACGGCTGGCGGCGGCAGCGGAAATCACTCCTGGCAGTCCCCGCACCCGCTCGAACAAGCGGTCGTACGTCAGCGCCACATTGGGGCTGATGTCCCAAAGCCCAACACCCCGATATTGCTGGCCGACAGGTTTCATCAACTGGTTTTGCGGGAAGCGGAAGTCGAACGTCAGCAAACCTTTGGGATCGCCGCCAAGTTCGTTCTTCTGAATACGCAGAAAGCTATTCATCATCAGCCCCGCGCCGATCAGCAAAACCAGGGCCAAGCCGATTTGCGCGGTCACCAGAGCGCCCCGTATCCGCTGCTTTGTCAGGCCCTCCGAACCGCCGCGAGTCGAGTCCTTGATCGCCGCCGAGAGATCGATTTTAGAGGTTTGCAGCGCTGGAACCAAACCGAAGAACCATCCCGTACCGATCGAAACCAGCGCCGTGAATCCCAGGACGCGGCCGCTTAGTGTTACCTCCGGCAGCGAACCGGCGGGCAGACTGGCCGCGATCAACTTTAAGCCGCCCAACGCGAAGATTCCACCTAGAGCGCCGCCGAAAATCGCCAACAGCACGCTCTCGGTCAACAGTTGGCGGACGATCCGCCCCCGGCCCGCGCCCAGTGACGACCGCACGGCCATTTCGGTGCGCCGCGAGGCGGCCCGCGCCAGCAGCAAGCCGGCCACATTGGCACAGGCAATCAACAACACGAATCCCACCGCACCCTGCAGCACGGTGAGCGGTTGTTGAAGTCCCTGATAGAACGCTCCCTGCATCGCTTCCAGCCGCACCCCCATGTCCTTGTTGTAGGCGAACACCGTAATCAGTCCGTGCGCAATGGAATCCATCTCCGCTTGGGCTTGTTGCATGGATACGCCTGGTTTTAGCCGGCCCGCGACCAAAAGGAAACTGGCGGTGCTGCTCATTTGCTGCGGCGTGATTCCGAGCGGCGCCCAGAAGTCGGTGGTGCTGTTGGCATAGTCGAAGCCCTTTGGCATCACGCCGATGATTGTAGTTTCCAGGTTATCGAGCAGCACTTTCCGCCCCAGAACGTTGGGATCTCCCGCGAACCGGCGCTGCCAGAAGGGGTAACTCAGCACCATTACCGGAGCAGGGTTCCCGTCCTGATCTTCATCCTTAGTAAAAACGCGGCCCTTCCACGGTTGCACGCCCAAAACGTCCCACATGGAGGCGCTGAAGTGTTCGCCGTCCAGGCTTTCAGCGGGAGACCCGTCGCGTTCCGCGCCCAAGTTGCTGGGGAAGCTGTACACTCCACCCATCGCCATAAATGACTGGCTACGATTCTTCCAGGCCAGATAGTTCCCGGCGGTGACGCTGTTGCGAATGCCCGGGCGGTTCAAGGGCGCGGTCCACAATACCGTCAGGCGCGATGCGTCCGGATAAGGAAGATCGCTCAGCAGCGTTGCATTGATGATGCTGAAGATGGTCGCGTTTGCGCCAATGCCCAAACCCAGTGACAACGCTGCGACGATCGTAAATCCCGGCTTCTTGAGCAGCATCCGGAAACCGTAGAGTAGGTCCTGCCACACTGTACGCAAAGGTTCACCTCGCCGGGTCTTCCATAAGCGCAAAGGGCGCGGCGTGCGCCACCAATCAGACCAGAAACCGATTACGCCACGCTCCGTTTTGCGCGTTTATACAAAGACGTCCAACACAGCCTGCTTGTTGATACACAGACGGAACAGCGTACGAAAAGTTCCGCCGGGGACCATTTTAAGCACTTGAATGACCGCGCTAATCCCTTGCAGTATCTAACTACTGAAAATAAACGGACCGGTTACTGTCCGTTCTTGGGATTCAGCTGGCTGGCTTCGGCCAATTGCAATTTCACGGAACCCGCCGCGCCGGTGACTCGATCCTGAATCGCCAGGCGCAGAGCGCCTTTCCGGTTCCCTGGGATCACCAATCGTTCTATGGTGTAGCCGGTGGCCAGCGATTCGCGCAGTCGCTTTTCAGTGAGGGTGATCTTGATGGATTCGTTGGTGCCGTTCGGCTTTTGCGCCGCGGGGAAATAGGTAGCCAAGGTGATCAGCGCGACCCAGTTGTCTTTTTCACGCTCCAGATGCAGTTCCTGAAGGTTGAAGGTCGTCACCAGCCGGTACACTCCAGCTTGGCGCGGGTAAGGTTGCAGAAGAGCGGTCATCCCGATGCCGGTCGCTTCCAAAGGCGTCGCGAAAATCTCCTGGAGCGACGTGTTGCGCTGATTGTCGGTCGGCTGCTTCAGGTCCGTCGCGTAGTAGCCTTTGCGATGGCGAAGATCCACGCCCTTGCGCGCCACTTTGACGGAAAGCGAATGATAGCTACCGTCCAGCTTAATGTCGCCGGGGTAGAATCCTAGCGCGTAAGTGACTTCGCTATCTTCCACGGCGGTCTTGATGGCCGCGGTCACGTCGTTGATTACGTAGAAAGCCCGCCCGCCCGTCCCGCCCGCGATTAAATTCATCGCATCAATGCCGGGCCTCATAAATGCCACGGAGTCGATGGGATGCGGATCAATGGGATAAACGGCTACATTTGCATCGTTCAAGGCCCGCACGGCCTTGTCGATTTCGCGGCCGAACTCCTTGTGTTCAATGGTCGGTTGCCCATTGTGAGACCGCATGTCTGTGGTCTGGGCCGCGAAGCTGGACGTAATCCAAACCAGCTTCTTTCTTCCGGGAAGTCCCTGCAGGTGCCGACCGATCATTTCGAGCGCCTTGGTGGTAATGACGGCCCGGTTCACTTGGGCCGCGTCCTGCATTTCTTTCACGGAATTGTGATACATGGCGTTGGCGATAGGATCGCCCAGGTCCGGAGCGTTGGCTATCAGGTCGTCGGCCAAATCGTCGGTAGTCTGGTCCGCAGACGACTCAGGACTCGCGCGGCGTGCGGCCCGGCGGATCCTCTCCGGATCGTCCGTAAAATCCTGGATGACGCTCAGTGCCTTTCCCAGGGAATAGAGCGCGAAGTGGTCCCCGTTTTGGAGCGTGTCCAGATATCGGACTAGTGCCTGGCGTCCGTAGGACTGGTCCTCCGGTGTCGTGTTCAGCATGTCGTACAAGACAATAGTCGTGCCCGCCGGCTCGCCGTCCGCAGTCGGCAGCCGATTGGATACAGTTCCAGGCGGAAGCGGCACAGATTTGCCTGGGCTGGTTCGCAAAGAAATGATATTGAAAGCCGCGACTTTCTGCGGTTTTCCGTTATCCAGAACCGTAAAATCGTCTTGCTTCAGATCCGCGACGGCTTCGCCCTTACTGTGGACCACCACATCCACTTCCACCAACCTCGTGTTGACGCGGACAACGGGAGTGTCCTGGGCTATGGCTGCGGCGGCCGCCAAGAGACCGAGCAGACTTAGCCGCGTAATTATTACCACCATTCGGGCTACCAATATCGTAGCGCTGTTGAACTACCTAACACCGAATTGGCGAAGGCCCAAATTCGGGTTGTAGGGAATGGGCTTGACGTGTACGCTTCCTCGCGCTTCGATCTCACCGGTGTCCCAATGGTAGTCCGCTTCATCGGCTGTGAGAGTTACGGTGGTGGTCGCAATTTCGGCGTTCTCCCTCAGCCGGAATATATTCTGGTCGGAATCTATGCGAGCAGCCCTAAAAGTAGCAATGATATTGGTATGCTCTTCCGGCCATAATCGGCCGACCTTAGCTGTCCGCGCAAACTCTTGCGTTTCGGGCCGCGCATCGCCAGACCGTTGGCATTTGCTGCTGGACAAGCAAGCCCATCGCTCAAACTGGGCTTGATCTTGCGCGATACCTTTTTGCGTGGCAGCAGGGAAGGCAGCGATTAACAGGATGCCCAACGGTAGGAGTTTCATAACGCCACGTTTCTCGGCGAGGCCATTATACGCGACTGGTACTCAGGCGGCATTCATCATGTCGTAATGAGAGCGGTAGGCTTTAAAAGTTGACGTGATGGCGATCAGCATCCCAATAGCTCCGATGGCGATGGTCATTGCCAGCGAATATCCCACCATATTGGGATTGTGAAATAGATAATCGTTAAATACACCCGGCAGCAGTGGACCCAGGCTCCCGCCGCCCAGGTTCAAGATGAATAGGTACAGGGCCGATACCTGCCCGCGCACCTGATTCGGGAAGATGTGCTGGAGGGCCGCAGCCGAAGTCCCCATCGCCAACGCATCGAAAAACAGCGCCGGTGCGAGCAGCGCCAGCGTCCATTCGGGCTTCGGGATCATCATCGCGAGGGGCATCAGCAACAGCGTGCCGATTGCGCTGATCACAGCCACCTTGAGCGGTCCTTCGGGCACGCCGCGATTCTGCCAGTAATCGCTTAGCCGGCCGCCCGCGTACATTCCCAGGCATCCGAACGTCAGCAGGATCGCTGCCAGTGCGCGCCCGGACTGACCGGGAGACCAATGATGGACTCGTTGAAAAAACGTCGGGATCCAGGCGAGCAGCCCGTATGTCACCATCCCCTGGCATACCATCGCCAGGGAGATGCCGGCCAGAGATTGCCATCGCATGCGGATCTGCGCCATTCCTTCGCCAAAGCTGAGCTGCGTCGGGCGCCCGTCAGCCGAAGCCAGCAGGTTGCGGCGAACCGGCTCACGGATGGTCCAGGCCAGCAGCGCGAATAGAACACCGGGCAGACCCACGATCACAAACGTCAGCCGCCAGGAAGCCATCGTGCCGAGCACAGGTACGGTGACGAACGGCGTGCGAGCCAGCATGTCCACCGTGGTTCCGCCCACCAGCAGCGCCAGGCTCGATCCGATGAACACGCCCATGTAAAACACGCTGATCGCCGCGCCCAGTTTTTGCTTGGGGAAATAATCGGACATCATCGAGTATCCAGCCGGCGAAAGGCTCGCTTCACCCACGCCCACGCCGATACGCGTCGAAAAGAGTAGCGCGAAACTCTTGGCGACGCTGCTCATCGTAGTGAAGAAGCTCCAGACCAGGATTCCTCCGACCATCAGGTTCCGACGGTTCCAGCGGTCGGCGAGGCGTCCGATCGGCAAGCCCATGAGCGTATAAAAGAGCGAGAATGCCAGGCCTTGCAGCAGGCCGATCTGGGTATCGCTCACGCCTAAATCGCGCTTGATGGAGGGAACCAGCAGACTGAGGATCTGGCGATCGACAAAAGACAACGTGTAGACCGAGGTCAGCGCAATGACCACCCACCAGGCGTAACGGATACTCGGCGTATTCTCAGAGTCCCTGCGTGCGGGCCGGTCGGTTGCTGTGCGGGGTATCATCAGAAATTACGGTTGCCTCCGCGCCGTATGAAAGCGTAACAGATTTCTGATGACCCAGCCTGTAGCTCTCACCACGCGTGACGGCATCGCCGTGATCACCATCGACAACCCGCCCGTGAACGCCCTGAGTCCCGGCGTGCCTGAGGGCGTGCTCACCGCTCTTGAAACAGCCGAGCGCGATCCATCCGTGCGAGCCATCGTAATGATCTGCGCGGGCCGCACGTTTATTTCCGGGGCGGATATCAAGGAGCTGGAAGCGGCGGCTCGCAATCCCGAGTCAGGTGGACCGGATCTGCACCCGCTGCTGACCCGGATCGAGGATTGCGCGAAACCCGTGATCATGGCCATCCACGGCATGGCTCTAGGCGGCGGTCTCGAGGTCGCCATGGCGGGACATTATCGCGTGGCCGTTGCTGATGCGGCGCTGGGTGCGCCCGAGGTAAACCTTGGGATTATTCCAGGCGCCGAGGGCACGCAACGCTTGACGAGACTCGTGGGCGTGGCCGCGGCCGTCGAAATGTGCGTTTCGGGAAGACCCCTCAAGGCTCCGCAAGCATTGCAGATGGGCTTGCTCGATCGGGTGATTGACGGCGATCTACTATCCGGAGCGGTCGCCTACGCGGGCGAAGTTTCGGGCCAGCCGGTTCGAAGAACACGTGAGCAAAATCAAAAACTGGGGTCAGCATCGGAGAATGCCTCGATCTTCGCGGCGGGCCGGGCCCAGGCGGGTAAGATACGGCGCAATCAGACCGCGCCGCTGGCCGCGCTGGAAGCCCTGGAAGCCGCGACGACTCTTCCGTTCGACCAGGGCTGCAAGAAGGAACGGGAGATCGTGCGCCGGGTCCTGATGGGCGACCAAGCCAAGGCGATGATTCACATCTTTTTCGCCGAGCGCGCCGTGGCCCGCGTTCCGGGAATCCCCAAGGGGACTGCGACATATCCCATTGCCAAAGTCGGCATCATCGGCGCCGGCACCATGGGCGGCGGCATCGCAATGGCCTGCGCGAACGCCGGCATCTCGGTGCTGCTTAAGGAAACCGAACAGGCAGCACTCGACCGGGGTGTGGCGGCGATTCGTAAGAACTACGAAAGCTCGGTCAAGAAGAGCCGATTTTCGCAAGCAGTCATGGACCAGAGGATGGCTCTGATTCATCCGCAGCTTACCTATGACGGATTCGATCAGGCCGATCTCATCATCGAAGCTGTGTTCGAGAGTATGCCGCTCAAGAAGCAGATTTTCGGCGAGATCGACAAGATAGCCAAGCGGGATTGCGTACTGGCTTCGAACACGTCCACGCTCGATATCGACGAAATCGCGGCTGCTACCTCGCGGCCGCGGATGGTGATTGGCCTGCACTTTTTCAGTCCCGCGCACGTGATGCGGCTTGTGGAGATTGTGCGCGGGAAGCATCCCAGCAACGAAGTCGTCGCGACATCGCTGGCGATCGCCAAGAAGCTGGGCAAAGTCGGCGTGGTCGTCGGGAACTGCCGAGGCTTCGTCGGCAATCGCATGATGTTGCCGTACATGCGCGAGGCCCAATTTCTAGTGGAGGAAGGTTCCACGCCGGAGCAGGTGGACAAGGCGCTCACCGATTTCGGCATGGCCATGGGGATCTTCGCGGTGGACGATATGGGCGGGATCGATCTGGCGTACCGCGTGAAGCAGGAGTACGCATATCTGCGCAAGCCCGGCGAGCGCGTGCCGTTGGTGCTGGATAAACTTTACGAGATGGGCCGATTGGGCCAGAAGCGCGGCATGGGGTGGTATCGCTATGACGAATCACGATCGCCGATCCCAGATCCCGACGTGAACGCGCTGATCGAAAGGACCGCGAGCGAAGCTGGCATCGCTCGTCGCACGATCACGCCGGAGGAAATTATCGAGCGGTCGGTTTACGTGATGATCAACGAAGGCGCCCGCATCCTCGAAGAAGGTCACGCGCAGCGGGCCGCCGATATCGACGTTATTTACTGCACCGGTTATGGGTTTCCGAACTATCGCGGCGGTCCGATGTGGTACGCAGATACAATCGGCTTGAAGAACGTCTACGCTCGCGTGCGCGATTTTCACCAGCGTCACGGTCACCTGTGGGAGCCTGCCCCGTTGCTCAAGAAGTTAGCGGAAGAAAGCAGTACATTCGCAGAATGGGACCTGGCCAAGGGATGACAACGACGCAGCGCGACGTTCGTTTCGGTCCGCGCGACGTCACCATGACGCGTGATGCGCAGGGCGTGATCTACGTACGTCCGGTACACCCACTCGGCAAGTACCCGGCGAAACTCACGGAGAAGCTCGATTACTGGGCACACAAAGCTCCGGATCGCGTCTTCATGGGGCAAAGGGACTCGGCCGGTGACTGGCGCACACTGACCTACACGCAATTTCGCTCCGCGGCGCGGAATGTCGCTCAGGCGCTGCTTCATCGCAATCTTTCGTCGGAGCGTCCCATCGCGATTCTCTCCGGAAACGATCTGGAGCACGCGGTACTTGGATTTGCCGCATATTATGCGGGCATCCCCTACGCGCCGATTTCAACCGCGTACTCGCTGGTCTCCTCGGATTACGGGAAGCTGCGTTACATTTTCGACCTGCTCACGCCTGGGTTGGTTTTCGTTAGCGACGCAGCGCCCTTTCAGAAGGCACTTGATGCCGTGATGCCGCATGACGCTGAACTCGTCACATCATATTCATCTCTCGCCGCGACGACTGCTGCGGCGGATGTAGATCGGGCGCACGAGCTCGTTACGCCGGACACGGTCGCGAAAATCCTGTTCACTTCGGGTTCGACGGGCACGCCTAAGGGTGTCGAGAATACGCACAGGATGCTCACCAGCAACCAGGAAATCGTCCGCAGTGTACTTGAGTGGGTGGATGACGAGCCGCCGGTGATCTGCGATTGGCTCCCGTGGAACCACACCTTCGGGGGCAACCACGACGTTGGGTTCGTTTTGTACAATGGCGGGTCGTTCTATATCGATGAAGGCCGGCCGACGCCTGCGGGAATGGCAGCTTCCGTGCGGAATTTGCACGACGTCCGTCCGAATTTGTATCTGAACGTGCCCAAGGGTTTCGAGGCCCTGATTCCATTCCTCCGCGAACGACGCGACTTCCGGGAGCGCTTCTTCAGCCGCGTGAAAATGTTCTACTATGCCGGGGCGGGCCTGTTGCAACCGGTGTGGGACGAGCTCGACCGGCTCGCGATCGAGACCTGCGGCGAGCGCATCATGATGTTCACCGGTCTGGGATCGACGGAAACCGGTCCTGCAGCGCTGTTTCCGGGAAAAGATCTGCGCCGCGCCGGAGAAGTCGGCCTGCCCGCGCGCGGAGTTGAACTGAAGCTGGTGCCTGTCGGCGATAAACTCGAAGCCCGTTTGCGCAGTCCGAGCATTACTCCCGGCTACTGGCGTCAGCCCGATCTGACACGGCTGGCATTCGACGATGAAGGCTTCTACCGCATCGGCGATGCACTGCGTTTTGTCGATCCGCAGGACATCATGCGCGGATTCATATTCGATGGCCGGATCGTGGAAGATTTCAAGCTGTCCACGGGGACCTGGGTCAGCGCCGGCCCGCTGCGGGGCAAATTCCTGAGCCACTGCGCGCCTTATGCCCATGATGCCGTGATCGCAGGCCACGACCGCGATTTCGTGACCGTGCTGGTGTTCCCTGCGCTTGACGCCTGCCGCGAACTGGCTAATTTGCCCGCCACGGCATCGGCTGCCGAGACAATTGCGAATCCAGCCGTACACGCGAAATTTCAAGCATTGCTGAACGAATTGGCTGCGGAGGCCACGGGCAGCTCTAACCGCATCGCGCGTGCTATTTTGATGCCCGAGCCGCCCGCGATCGACGCCCACGAGGTCACCGATAAAGGGTCCATCAATCAGGGTGCAGTGCTGAAGAACCGGGCTGCTCTGGTGCTCGATTTATATTCCCCGCGTCCATCGGCGCGCGTGATTTCCATCCAAACAGGCATACAGAAAGGTGTCTAGTGAAAATTCAGAATCTGATCGCCATCGATACGCACGTGCATGTCGAATCCGAACTCACCGACAATGCCGCCGGGGAAGCTGCGCGGAAATATTTCGGTAATAGCGGCGTTTCTTACAGCCGCAAAGATCTGGCCGAATATTACCGCTCCCGCAACATCGGATGCGTGGTGTTTTCGGTGGATGAGAAGCTTACAGGCCGTCCTCCCGTCCCCAACGAAGAAGTAGCCGCGTTCGCGGCGGAAAATAGCGACTTCATGATAGCTTTCGCCAGCGTGAATCCCATGCGCGGCAAAGACGCCGTGGACGAAGCGCGCCGGCTAATCAAGGCAGGCGGAATTCGCGGGTTCAAGCTGCATCCGCCGCTGCAGCAGTTCCACGCCAACGATAAAGCGGCATATCCGTTCTACGAAGTAGTGGCCGAAGCCAAGTTGCCGGTTATCTTTCATACCGGGCACAGCGGGATCGGCACCGGCATGCCGGGGGGCGGGGGAGTTCGCCTGAAGTACGGCAATCCGATGGACATGGATGACGTCGCGGTGGATTTCCCGGACATGCCGATCATCCTGGCGCACCCATCGTTCCCGTGGCAGGATGAAGCGATTTCGGTTTGCCTGCACAAGCCGCAAGTATACATTGATCTTTCCGGTTGGTCGCCCAAGTATTTTTCGCCGGTGCTGATTCAGTACGCCAATACACTGCTAAAGAAGAAGATGCTGTTTGGCTCGGATTATCCGCTGATTACCCCGGATCGCTGGATGGCGGACTTCGCCGCCATCAATATCAAGGACGACGTTCGGCCCTTGATTTTAAAGGAAAACGCGGCTCGTCTTTTTGGGTTTTCCTGACGGCGCGACGGGTGGGCCTGTCATGATGGTCCTAGAATGCCGCGACGAATTCGCAACATCGCCGGGTTTATCCGCGAAGCCATCGAACGCTGCATTCGGCACAACATATCCTTGCTCTCGGCCGCGCTCGCTTTCTACGCGCTGCTGTCATTGGCGCCAGCGTTGTATTTCGTGGTGGCGGCCGCTGGCGTTTTCATAGGCCGCGGGGCTGCGCGCACGGAAGTAGTCGAATGGGCTTCCCAGATGATCGGCCCGGCCGGAGCGTCTTTCATCGGCGGGGTCCTCGAACGCGGCCGAGGCGGAACGTCATTCACGACCATCGCGGGCGTGGCATCCCTGGTTGTAGGGGTCAGCGGAGCGTTCGGGTCGTTGCAGGATGCGTTGAATCTGGTTTGGGAAGTTCCCACACCAGCGCGGGGAATAATCCAGCAGTTCCTCTTTAAACGCCTGGTATCGTTTTTAGCCGTGAGCATCGTAGGCGCTTTGCTTCTGGTAGCCCTATTCAGCGGCGCGATCCTGGCAGGCGCCTCACAGTTCATGCCTCGCGCGTTTCCCGGCACGGGATGGCTTCTGCAGACGCTGAGTTTCGGGCTCACGCTAGCGCTCGTAACGGTGTTGTTTGCATTGCTGTATCGATTTCTGCCCGATGCCTGGGTGGCTTGGCGGGATGTGTGGACGGGAGCGGCCGTTACGGCGCTTCTATTCTCGATCGGACGAACGCTCATCGGATTGTACCTGAGTCACTCGACCAGCAGCTCTCCCTTTGGTGCCGCCGGATCCGTGGTCGTGTTCCTGCTGTGGGTATATTACTCCGCGCAGATTTTCCTGTTTGGCGCGGAATTTACGGAGGTCTACGCCGTGGCTCGCAGAGCCCGCGCTGCCGCTCTTCGGAACGTTACCTCGTAAAATAGAGAGACATGCCCACCGCTTACATTTGCGAAGGTGTCCGCACGCCCATCGGGCGCTATGGCGGAGCGCTTGCGAGCGTCCGTGCCGACAATCTGGCCGCGCATCCACTGGCAACTCTTAAACGCCGGTTCGCAAATAGCGATTGGGAATCGATCGACGAGGTTTACTACGGCTGCGTGACACAAGCCGGCGAGGATAATCGCAATGTCGCGCGTATGGCGTTGCTGCTGGCCGATCTTCCGATGACGGTTCCGGGCGTCACCGTGAATCGCCTGTGCGCCTCTGGCATGGAAGCGGTCACCGCAGCCGCTCGCGGCATCGGCACCGGTGAAATGGCGCTGGCGATTGCCGGCGGTGTCGAGAGCATGAGCCGTTCGCCCTGGGTGATGCCTAAGCCCGCCGCGGCATTTCCGCGCGATCCGCAGATTTTCGATACTACACTCGGCTGGCGCTTCGTAAATCCGCTGATGGAAGCAAAGTACGGCACCATTTCGATGGCCGAGACCGCGGAGAACGTCGCCGAAAAATACAATGTCGACCGCGCCTCGCAGGATCGCTTCGCGCTCGCTTCCCAGCAAAAAACCGCGAAAGCCAAAGCCGCGGGAGTGTTTGCGGAAGAGATTGAACCCGTGTGCATTCCGGGCAAGAAAGGCTCGGCCGTGATAAGCGATGACGAACATCCCCGCGCCGATACTACGCTGGAAGGCCTAGCCCAGTTGCCAACTCCGTTTCGCAAGGGTGGCACCGTGACGGCAGGGAACGCGTCGGGAATCAATGACGGCGCCGTCGCGATGTTCATTGCTTCGGAACAAGCCGCCGCGAAGTTCGGGCTGACGCCGATCGCCCGATTTGTGGGCGCTTCCGCAGCCGGCGTCGATCCAAACTACATGGGCATCGGACCCATCCCAGCGGTCCAAAAACTTCTGGCGCGCCTGAACCTGAACATGGATGAGGTCGATTTTCTGGAGCTGAATGAAGCTTTTGCCGCGCAGGCGCTTGCCTGCACGCGCGCTTTCGGTCTGCCGGACGATAGCGAAAAAGTGAATCCCAACGGCGGCGCAATCGCCCTGGGCCATCCTTTGGGAATGAGCGGGGCACGGCTAGTACTCACTTCCAGCATGCATCTAAAGCGCACAGGGGCTCGCCGGGCGATCGCTGCCATGTGCGTGGGCGTGGGCCAAGGGATGGCCGTGCTTTTAGAGCGCGTATAGGCGAAGCAGGCCGGCGATCATCATGGCCAGTCCTGCGAAACGCAGTCCGAGGCGAGTCGCGCGGCTATCCGCAATCGGCGTGGGTTCGGCGAAAAAATCACCCAGGATCGTATTGGCTTCGATCCGATGGGCCTCTGCCATCAACTTGTTCGTCACGCGGATGGAGCTGGCCGGATCAGTCAATGTGTACAGTCCCGCATAAATAAACGGGATCAGTACGCACAAATGTAGTGCGATTTCAGGATTCATTTTCAGAACTCGCTATCGTAACACGCCTCCAGGGGTACGGCGCAACCAAAATAGATAGATCGGCGGATCAGCCTTACGGCATTAGCATTCGCGAGCGCAGGAACTCCTGTGCTTCCGCCAGTTCCAGATTGCTCACAATGTGGGGGCGTGAGGGATAGACTCGCATCGCCACCTCGGCTCCAAGATTCTCAAGCACCTGAGCCGTCTGCCGGGTGCGCTCCTCCGGAATCCATTCGTCCATGTCGCTGCCGGTAAGGAATACCTTTAGACCGTGCAGCGTCTTGCCACCGGCGGGATGCCAGTCCGTGCCAGCCGGACCCATGAGGCAGCCGCTAAAGACTACGATGGCCGCACACGAACCAGGATGGCGCATCGCGTACTCTACCGCGATGCAAGCGCCCTGCGAGAATCCCACGATGAAGAGCTGCTGAGGATTCAGGCGGCCACCTTCGCTGGCGTCTTGAACCAGCCGATGGCAGCGCTCGACGGAGCGCGTTAGGAACGGCTCGTTGGATTCCAAGGGTTCCATGAACCGGCCTGGATACCACAGGCCTTGATCGGCATACGGCGCGAGCCAACGGGTACCGCCAATCTCGAGACCTGTTGCCAGGTCCAGCATCTCCTGTTTGGTGCGGGAGCGGCCGTGGAGCAGAATCCCGGCGCTCTCCGCCAAACCCCGTGGCTGGCCCGCCTCGCGCAAGCGGACCACCGGGGTCTGAGGTGTCACTACTTGGTTACCAGGTTCTTAATTCTTAGACTTATCGCCGCCGATAAATTCGGCCTTGCGCCGGGAAACGACCGAACCCTCTTCAACGGGTACTGGATCGGGCATTGTGGCTGCAGCGACTTTCTTGGCGTCCTTAGGAATGTTGCCCTCGGGAACGCGAATGGGATCCAGCATGGCCATGATTTCGGCGCGTTTTTCCTCGAACCAGGGCGGCAGGAGCATGTGCGTGCCCAGCTCCGATTCTGCCTCGTCGCGGGCGAAGGCGCCTTGGGCCGTAGCCGCGCACTCCACTAGAATTCCGCCGGGGCAGCGGCAGTAAATCGAGTGGAAATAGTTGCGATCCTTGATCTCCGAGCAATCGGTGTAGCCGAGCTCTTCGTAAATGCCCTTCTGTTCGGCCAGCTTTTCGTCGCTTTCGACATCCATCGCGACGTGGTGGGCGGTGCCGGCGCCGAATACCCAACTGCCGGATGGCCGGTCGGGTTCGTGTATCAGAGTGACAGTCTTCGAGGGACCGCCGCCGGCGACTTCGAAACGATGCAGGTTGCCTTCGGTGCCAGTCTTTTTGAAACCCAGGGCGTCGACAAAAAAGCGCTCGGTTTCCCCAACTTCCCGAACCGAGAGCATCGGTCCGTGGAAGCCCCGCATGGACACGTCACCGCTGACCTGATCTGTGGTCCACCCCTTACGCTTGTCGGAATCGTCCTCGATCACCTCGATCTGCAATCCGGAGGGATGATTGAAGCGGAGATATTTCGCCCCGAAGCGTTCTTTGACGCCCTCACTGGGTACCTTGTGGCGCTTCACGTGTTCTTCCCAGAATTTTATGGATCCCTTGGGGACGGTGTAGGCCGTAGATTGGATCTGGCCAGAGCCGGGACGGCCCTTCACCCGATTAAACGGGAAGGTAGTGTAAACCGAGCCTGGTTCGCAATCGGCATTGGCGTAATACAGATGATAGTGAGCGTAGCGCCCGTCGAACAGGACCGTCTGCTTGATCAGACGCTGTCCGCACACCTGGGTCATAAAATCGATGTCTTCTTGGGCGCCACCGGCGCAAACAGTGATGTGATGTAATCCTCGCACTAAGGACATGTCCGTCCCTCCGGCGCGATTATAGCAAATCGTTTTTAGACCGCCGCTGTTCCCGGCCCCTGCAGCGGGCGTGGCAAAATAGAAGCTCTGGCTCATATAATTTCACTCTCAGAAGCGATCCGCGAAACGGTCCGCGACGGCGACACGGTCGCGTTAGAAGGATTCACCCACCTGATCCCTTTCGCCGCGGGGCACGAGATTATCCGGCAAGGCAAGCGCGATCTCACAGTCATCCGCATGACCCCCGATTTGATTTACGACCAGCTCATCGGAGCCGGGTGCGTTAAAAAGATCGTCTTCTCCTGGGGCGGGAATCCGGGTGTCGGATCCCTGCATCGGCTGCGCGACGCGGTCGAAAACGGGTGGCCGCAGCCCATCGAGATCGAAGAACACGCGCACGCGGGGATGGCGGCCGCTTATAGCGCGGGTGCCTCGAACCTGCCTTTTGGGATGCTGCGCGGCTATGTCGGAACCGACCTGGTGAAGTACAACCACCGCATCAAATTTATAGACTGCCCGTTTACCGGAGCCAAGCTGGCAGCGATTCCCGCACATCGGCCGGACGTGACCGTGGTTCATGCGCAGAAGGCCGACCGCAAAGGTAATGTGCTGATGTGGGGCGTGGTCGGCGTCCAGAAGGAAGCCGTGCTCGCGGCCAAGCGTGCCATCGTGACTGTTGAGGAGATTGTCGACGACCTGCACTCGCCGCCGAATTCCGTGGTGCTGCCGTCGTGGGTGCTAAGTGCGGTGTGCGAAGTGAAGGGGGGCGCGTTTCCCTCCTACGCGCAGGGTTATTATCAGCGCGATAACGCGTTCTACAAGGCTTGGGACGTTATCGCCCGGGATCGGGCGACGTTTCAGACGTGGATCGACCGCCACGTGCTCGGCACCAAGGACTTCGCCGAGTACAAACGGAGTCTGGAAGGAGCGACGAGCCATGCCTGAGGGAGCGTACACTTCTGACGAGATGATGACGGTTGCGGCAGCGCGTATGATCCGCAACGGCGTTACGCTGTTTGTCGGCATCGGGCTGCCCAGCGCTGCGGCTAATCTGGCGCGCCTGACGCATGCACCCGATACCGTGCTGATCTACGAATCGGGGACCATCGGCGCGAAGCCCACGGTACTGCCTCTGTCCATCGGCGATGGTGAGCTGTCGGAAACCGCCGACGCCGTGGTGTCGATCCCCGAGATATTTTCGTATTGGCTGCAGGGCGGCCGTATCGGACTCGGATTTCTCGGCGCTGCGCAGATCGATAAGTATGCCAACATCAACAGCACTGTGATCGGCGATTACAACAAGCCCAAGGTCCGGCTGCCCGGATCGGGCGGCGCGCAGGAAATCGCCGGATTCTGCGGTGAGGTGCTGATCACGCTTCGCCAAAACAACCGGGCTTTTGTAAAGAAACTGGATTTTCTAACGTCAGGAGGCTATTTCGAGGGTGGCGATAGCCGTGAGAAACTTGGGTTGCCAGGGAAAGGTCCTACTAACGTGATCACGGATCTAGGAATTCTTACTCCTGATCCTGAAACCAAGGAGCTTACGCTGACCAGCCTGCATCCGGGTGTCACGGTCGAGCAGGTGGTCGCCGCCACGGGCTGGCCGCTGAAGGTCGCGCCCAAGCTGGATGTTACCGCGGCGCCGACGGCTGCCGAGCTGAGCGTGTTGAGGGATTTGAACGAGCGCACGGCGCGGGCTCACGCAGGTCAGGCATAATGCTCACGCGCAGAAGCGCCATCGCGATCCTCGGTGCGGGAGTAGCCTTTGCACAGAATCGTACCAGGACCATCGACGATTTCTTCCGCGATTTTACGGCGGAGTGGATTCGCATCAATCCGAACCTCGCGACCTCTTTGCGCTACTTCACCGGCGAAGAGCAAGATCGCCTGGAGCGACAGCTTACACCTTTGACCATCGCGTCCGCTCGTCAGCGGCTCCAGGTCGCCCGCAAGGGCCTGGCAGAACTTAGCAAGTTCGACCGGCGAGGAATGACGGAAACACAACGAGTCTCGGCGGAAGTAATGAAGTGGCAGCTGGAAATGGTAGTCGCCGAGGAGCCCTACTGGGACTATGACTTTCCGCTCGAGCAGATGAACGGATGGAACGTTTCCGCCGTGGAGCGATTCACTGTAGCGCGCCCGATCTCCAAGCCTCGGGACGCGGAAAACTACATCGCTGCACTAGGGCAGGTCAGCCTGCGCATGGAAGAGGCTATTGCCGAATCGCGCCGGCTGGCGGCGAAAAACGTGATTCCTCCGCGCTTTATCCTCGAAGCCACCATCAAGCAGATGCAGAGCTTCGTGGATCCGTCGCCCGGCCAGAATCCTTTCGCGACGGCGTTCGCGGATAAGATCAGTGCACTCGAAACGATTTCTCCTGAGCAGCGCGAGCAGCTGCGCGCCGAGGCCGAGAAAATCGTCGGCACGCAGATCTATCCGGCATGGAAAAAGGCGACAGCTACGCTTCAAACCCAACTTTCGCGGTCAACCAATGACGCCGGCCTGTGGCGGCTCAAAGGCGGACCGGAAGCATACGCTTTTTTCCTGCGGCGGTTCACCACCACGAATCTCACGGCGGACCAGATTCACGAGATCGGACTGCAGCAGGTCGCGCGCATCGAAACCCAGATGGACGGTCTTCTGCGTAAACTGGGCCGTACCACGGGACCGGTCAAAGACCGAATTGAGAAGCTCAGGCTGGATCTGCAATACCCCAATCCCACGTCGGATGAGAGCCGCGCCCAAATCATGCGCGATGCGGACGCTATCGTCCGCGATGCCGAACAGCGCGCCGCATTGTTGTTCGACGTTCGGCCGAAGGCGCCCGTGACGGTGCAGCCGTTTCCGCGCTTCCGCGAGGCGAATGCTGCCGCCAATTACAATGCCCCGGCGCCGGACGGGTCCCGTCCTGGAATCGTCCAGATTCCCCGGCGTATCGAACGGATGACGACCTTCGGGTTGCGTTCTCTGCTGTATCACGAAGCGGTGCCCGGCCATCACTTCCACATCGCACTGCAGGTGGAAAACAAAGATCTGCCCCGCTTCATGCAGGTCCGCGCGCTGGGCGGGATTTCGGCGATCACCGAGGGTTGGGGACTTTATGCGGAACGTCTGGCCGCGGAATCCGGCTGGTATGGCGACGATATCGAAGGCCAGCTCGGCCAACTGGATTCAGAACTCTTCCGCGCACGTCGCCTGGTCGTGGATACCGGTCTTCACGCAAAACGCTGGACCCGTCAGCAGGCCATCGATTACGGAATTGAAGCCAGCGAGGTGGAACGATACACCGTATATCCGGGCCAAGCGTGTTCCTACATGATCGGCGAGCTGAAGATTTTAGAGCTTAGGAATAAGGCCCAGAAGGCGCTCGGCAATCGGTTTTCACTGCGGGAATACCACAACGTGGTTCTGCGTGCCGGCAGCGTTCCGCTGCAGATCCTCGAAAGCCAAGTTGATGCGTACGTAAATGCTGCCCTTCGTCTATGAAGCGCTTCCATCTCGCGTGGTTTTCGGCGCGGGATCGCTCCAAAATCTTCCGGAAGAAGTCGACCGATTAGGCGCCACGCGCGCGCTGGTGCTGTGCACTCCCGAACAGCGTTCTATCGGCGCCGATATCGTTGTAATGCTCGGCGCACGATCCGCTGGTGTGTTCGATGGGGCGGTGATGCATGTGCCGGCGGCGGTTGCGGCTGCTGCGCGCGATAAGGCCCGCCGCGTGCGAGCCGATTGCTGTGTCGCAATCGGCGGCGGCTCGACTACGGGACTCGCTAAAGCCATCGCGCTCACTGCCAAGCTGCCCATTCTCGCGATTCCGACCACCTATGCCGGATCGGAGATGACCCCGATCTGGGGGATCACAGAAGGCGGCGTCAAGAAAACCGGGCGAGATGTTCGCGTGCTACCGAAAACGGTAATCTACGATCCTGCGCTGACGACATCGCTGCCTGTGGCGTTGTCTGTGACCAGCGGGATCAACGCCATTGCCCACTGCGTTGAGGCACTGTACTCGAAGGACGCCAATCCCATCATGTCGCTGATCGCCGAAGAGGGAATTCGCGCGCTGGCCAGCGGGTTGCGTGCGGTCGTGAAGCAGCCGCGGGATCTCGAAGCCCGTTCCCGCGCGTTGTACGGGGCATGGCTAGGAGGCGTCGCTATGAGCGCAGTCGGCATGGCGCTCCATCACAAGTTATGTCACACGCTCGGCGGAACCTTCAATCTGCCGCACGCGGAGACGCACACCGTGGTGTTGCCGCACGCCGTGGCCTATAACACTTCGGCTGCGCCTGAGGTGATGGAACGTATCGCACGAGCGCTAAGCGCTCGTTCAGCCGCGGAGGGTTTGTTTGATCTAGCCGCATCGCTCGGCGCGGCCGTCTCCCTGAAGTCTTTGGGAATGCGCCGCGAGCAACTGGATCAGGCCGCCGATCTGGCCATTCAGAATCCTTACTACAATCCGCGTCCGGTCACTCGCGAAGGCATTCGCAGTCTGCTCGAAGACGCGTTCGAAGGACGAAGACCCAGGGTGGAGTGATAAGATTGGCCGAAAGCTCCATGAATCGCTCAGCATGGCTTGCTATGCTGGCTGCCGCCGCTAGATTATTACGCAAAGCTTCGTACCGCCGGTAGTAGGTCTCGCGAAATAAGGGAGATTTCGCGTAGTTTTAGCTCTGCGCCGCCTTCGCTATCGTGTTCCTTGCCCTCGTCGTCTCCATGGACGTGATTCTTCTGATCACCTCTAAAATGCAACATTATCCGCTGCGGATTCCGATCGGACCACGGGTTTTCCGGAATACGCCCGGAGCTGGACGGTGGCCGCTGGAGCGATCTGAAGATTCTTGCTTTCGGGCCGCACGGCGAACGCTATCTCTTCTGTTCTCTGTCGCTTGCGCTAACAATTGCAGCGTTCGCCATCGTTCGTTCGCGAGAATAGCCTGTCGTCTCTAGCAAGTTCTGGACGCCACGTTCGGTAACCTAACTATCTGGCAGCATGCGCGGACTCGGGCCCTTGCAAATCCATCTCTGGCAGTACTCTATCGGCGACCCTCTGGACGCTCGACCCCTGGCTCATGCCCTAACGCTTTTGAACGATGCGGAGAAGCGAAGAGCTGCCGCCTTCCACTTCGACAAACATCGAGCGGCTTACACCCTGAGTCACGCCATGCTGCGCCTAGTGCTTTCCCAATATGCACTTGTGCGGCCCGAGGAATGGCAGTTCCTCGCGAGCCCGTGGGGGAAGCCGGAGATCGCCGCCCCTGCGCTTGATACTGCTCTGTGGTTCAACCTCTCGCACACCGACGGGTTTGCCGTCTGCGTGGCCGGACGCGTTTCGCAACTTGGCGTGGACGTGGAAAATGTGAACCGGAAGATATCTCATGATGAACTGGCCCAGCGCTACTTTGCCGCGGCGGAATATGACTACCTAAGAAACTTGCCGTTCCACCTTCAGCGTGAAGCGTTTTTTCGAATCTGGACTTTGAAGGAAGCCTATATCAAGGCGGAAGGGAAAGGTCTCTCGATTCCGCTGGCCTCATTCAGCTTCCGCTTCTCAGCCGATAATCCCGCGCAGGTCACGTTCGAATCGAGCAGCGAATCAAATCCCGATCACTGGAGCTTTTACGAGTTCCAGCCCGCGCCGGATTATCGGATCTCGCTGGCCGCACGTAACGCCGGATATGCCGCGTTCCGTGTAGAGCTTCTGGACGTGGCCCCTCTCCTCAATGGCTAGTGTCAGAAATTCGCTTTTTCGTCGGAAATCGGCCCTGTGCTGAACGGCGTTTCACTCCATCGTTTCAATCCATTGCAGTGTGGGAAAGCGGCTACCAAATTGCCCACGAATGAAGCATGGGTACTATAAATAATCTTTCCAGCAATTATTTACAATCTATTCTTAACAATGCCGTGCAGAACTCCGGTCTGAATTCCAATAGCGCGAGCGCTGTTGGAGCGTCTCCGGCCGCACTGCCCACCGACAACCAGCAACTTTCACCCTTCGCGCAACTGGTCAGCCAGCTGCAACAGCTTCAGCAATCGGACCCGACCAAGTACCAGCAGGTCACGCAGCAGATCGCGACGAACCTCCAGAGCGCCGCTCAAACCGCTCAGGCGGACGGCAACACGACAGCCTCCAGTCAGCTCAACCAACTGTCTACGGACTTCTCCAACGCCTCGACCAGCGGTCAACTCCCCAACCTTCAGGATCTGGCGCAAGCCACTACGGGTCATCACCATCATGGTGGGGGTCATCATCACGCCCATGCAGCAAAGTCTGATCCCGATAGCAGCTCCACCGACCCCACGAACATCAGCAGCCTGAGTCAGACGCTGGGCCAACTCCTTTCGGGTTTGCAGACAGATGGCACAGCGAATAGCTCGCTGGATCCGATGGCGATCATTCTCAACACTCTATCGAGCGCCGGATTGAGCAGCTCCGGCAGCTAGCCCCAGACTTACGCGCAGATTGGCGACAAGCTCGATCTTGCGGCACTCTTCGTCCATCGATAGAAGATTCCAGCGGCCACCGACTCGAATCCGCACTGCGGATTCAGAGCAAGCCGCTCCAGGGGCACGTGACGGGCGGCGGCGATCACGTTGTCCCCAGCGATTCCTTCCGCCAGTTCCCGATCCCTGCTGACCTCCGGGCCGCCGCCCAGCCCTTTCCAGTCGAGCACCACCCTATCGCGAACGAACCCTTCCACCCCGTCGGCCGTGTCGGCCAGCCCAAACTGCCGACGTGCTCGGCGCGATCGGCTGACTTCATTCGACGTCAGTATATTCTGAAACCTCCCTAGCGGTAGAGCGCCCCCGCTGTGGTCCACTCCGTGGCGAAGCGCTCAAACAGCAAACCTTGGTCCAGGGAAAAGCCTTCAAATTCTAGCGGCGGAATCTCGCTCCCGAAGTTAGACGCGGGCAGCAAGGACATGCCTGCTGCATTCACCACCGCATCCATCTTCGAAACCGCCATGGCCAGCGAGATTTTACCCAACGCCGGCGGCGCTTTCTGGGGCTCGTGATGATACTCTGCGGCCAAGCGGATCGGCTCACCCAGGCCCCAGTAATCCACCGCCAGGGCCGACAGCTCCGCGTGGTCGATTTGAAGCATGCGGCGTTCGCTTTCAAGCTGCGACTCGCCGGTCACAGCGGAGGCGGTGACGATGCTTTCGTATTGGTCCGGCATAGCGACCGCGATGATCAGTTTACCCACATCGTGAAACAACCCCGCCAGAAACGCCTCCTCCGGATCCTCCAGCGGCACAACCTCCGCCACGAGCTCCAGGACCATGCCTGTCGCCACCGAGTGCAGGTTGAAACGCGTGATGGAGAAGCTGGGCGCAATTTTACGCTTCGCAAACAGGTTGGAAATCGATCGCGCCAGCGCGAACTTCCGCACGGCGCCAATGCCGACCATCGAAATCGCGTGCTGCACCGAGCTGATCGGCTGGGCTCGGCCGAACGCTGCGGAGTTGGCGATTCCCAGAATCTGGGCCGAGAGGAGCGGATCGCGTTCGATTAACACAGCCAGTTCGTGGACGTCGCAGTTGCGACGCGCCAAGCGGCCCAGGAGATGCGCGGCCGTGGGCGACAAGGCAGGTAGCTTGGCTAAGCCCAGAAAGGCCTGCTTCCGGGCATTACTGCGCCGATCTTGTTTATTCAAAGTGGCCGAGGACATTCCTCCTCCTCATATCGCGTCCGGACCCATATATTCGAGTATATTCGAGCATAATTTCCAGAGAGTCTAGCGGACCTGGCGGCACTATTTTGTTACCGCTATGGACTAAACGTGGGTAAGCTTCTGATCGGACTCATTTCGGGCAGCCTATCCGTGGGCGCAATTACCTTGGACGAAGCTTATTCGGCCCTGCGCGCCAGGAATTATCCAGAGGCGATCCGGGGGTTCGAGCAGGCCGCCAAGCTCAATCCCGCTAAGTCCTCGATCCGCAAGGATTTGGCATACACGCTCTTGAAAATCGGCGAAACTGAAGCCGCGCGCGATCGGTTCGCGGAAGCGATGGCGCTGGACCCGGCTGACGACCAGGTGGCGCTCGAATACGCTTTCCTGTGTTACGAGACAAAACAGCAGGTGACCGCGCGGCGCGTGTTCGACCGCCTGCGCAAATCGGGAAATCCGACGGCGTCCGAGGCATTTGAAAATGTCGACCGGCCCTTGGGCGAAGGGATCGCACGCTGGAAACAGGCGCTGGAACTTTCGCCCGATAATTTCAGCGCGCACGAAGAGCTCGCCAAGCTGGCCGAACAGCGTGACGATATTGATCTGGCTGTGGAGCAGTATCAAGCAGCCTGGAAGATGCGGCCAGCGCGGCGCGATCTGCTCGTCGACTTGGGCCGCATGTGGCAGCAGCAGGGCCGTGCCGAGGACGCCCACGCCGCCCTGCTCGCGGCTTCCCGTGGGGCAGAGCCGCGCGTCGCCGAACAAGCCCGCGAGCTCTTGCCGTCGCGCTATCCGTACGTCTATGAATTCGAAAACGCGCTGGTGCTCGATCCTTCGAATGACGCTCTGCGCCGCGAGCTCGCGTACTTGCATCTCGAAATGGGCAACAAGTCAGTCGCGGAGCAGCAATTGCAGTCCCTGCCGCCCACCCCTCAGCCGGTTCCACCGCCGCCGGAAAACAAACCTCCGCCGAATAACAAGCTGCTCGGCGAACAGAGCCTCGACAAAGGCTTTCTGAACGATGCACTTAAGTATCTGCACGCGGCCCACGAAAACGATGCCATGGATTTTGAGGTGATGCTGAAACTGGGCTGGGCATACAATCTTCTCAAAGACGACCGCGAAGCGGTGCGCTGGTTCAGCCTCGCTCGCTATAGCCCGGATGCGAAAACCGCAGCGGAGGCATCCCAAGCTTACGGGAATCTGAACCCGTCCCTGAGACTCTTACGGACCACCGTATGGGTGTTCCCGACCATTTCGACGCGTTGGCGGGATACCTTCGTCTATGGGCAAGCGAAAACCGAACTGCGGCTCGCGTTTCCCGTTCATCCTTACCTGAGCCTGCGCTTCATTGGCGACGCCCGGGGTGCCGTGCGCTTGGGTGCCAACATCTCCCCTCAGAATCTTTCCGAAAGCAGCGTGATCGTCGGCGCGGGCTTGGCGAGCACCCCTTGGCGCGGCCTGATGGCTTGGTTTGAAGCCGGCGAAGCTCTACGTTACCTGATCCCGCATGGTGAATCTGGACGAGCCCTGCCGGATTATCGGGGAGGGATTTCTTACGCGAAGTCCTTCCGCGGGCCTCACCGCCTTTTCACGGAAACCAATGACGACGGTGTGTTCATCAGCCGCTTCGGCAACGATAGTCTGCTGTATTCGCAGAACCGCACTGGCCGGACCTTCGGTGAGAACGTCCAGGTTTACTGGAATTGGAATGCCACCGTCGATGCCACCGGTGAGTATTGGGCCAACACGGTGGAGACCGGTCCGGGGGTACGTTTTCGGCTAAACCCGCTGCAGTTCACAGTCAATTTTCTCCGCGGGGCGTACCTGGTGAATGAATCTAATCCGTATCGTCCTAACTTTAACGATGTGCGCATCGGAGTCTGGTATGCGTTCACCCGGTAATATGTGGCACAGGCCTTTAGCCTGCGTTCTATGTGTTCTGGCAGCTCTGCCGTGCGCCGCCGCGACGCTCACCTTCCACGTCGCCGGCGACGATCCCGGCGGGTGGCCCGTGATTCTTTCGTCCATCGGCTTGCAGAGTGCCATGGCACAGGGAGACGTCGAGGTAATCCCGGCCGGGGTCTCGATAAGCGAGGCAGACTGGACCCAGCGCGTCGAACACGGCACGATCCTAATACTGGAAGGCGCTTCGCCTTTAGCGGCTTCCTTCGGCTTCCGCGCTACAACCCAACACATCTCCGTCCAGAGCGTCGAGGATTTACGGGCGCCGCAGTTGCGCATCATATGGGAAC
>Ga0157370_10001670_pt1 | contig 27339 bp, 26 predicted proteins | sample C35metaG_FD_113463 | JGI IMG/M metagenome (GOLD analysis project Ga0157370, IMG submission 113463) | Corn rhizosphere microbial communities from Kellogg Biological Station, Michigan, USA - C3-5 metaG | ecosystem: Host-associated > Plants > Roots > Rhizosphere > Soil | place: USA: Michigan...
CTTCGAAAAAAAGAGTATTCCGTCTAAAAAAGGTCCTGTAAAAACCAGTTGGAGAACGCTTTTGAAGCTGCCAAGAGACCAACAGAATTACGTTATTTTTTAGTATCATTTATTTGAAATTAAATATAATACGACACGTTCTGTCGCTTCCCCAGCCTACCTTTGCTTTATAAGAAAACAACGAAAAAAGCAATGAAATCCAAGTATGGAATCTCATCATTTTTTGAAAAACCAGTGGATTCTGTAGATTTAAGATTGCATGTGTCCTTTTAACAAACCATTAAAAATATCACATGAAAAAGACAACCATTCTTTCTTTGGACGGAGGTGGAATAAGGGGAATCATCACCTGCATTATTCTGCGTTACATAGAAGAACAGCTCCAGTATTATGATAAGCCGACTGCCAAGCTCGGAGATTATTTTGATCTGGTAGCGGGCAGCAGCACCGGAGGTCTGATTGCTTCTATTATTTTATCTCCTGATGAAGCCCGAAAAGCAAAATATTCTATTCAGAAAGGCTTAGAATTATATGCTGAAAAGGGCGGCGACATTTTCCAGGTTTCTTTTTGGGAAAAACTGGTTAATCCATTCGGATTATTGAATGAAAGAATTTCCCAGGAAGCTCTTGAAAAAAACTTAAATGACTTTTTTGGAAATTTAGAATTAAAAGAATTAATAAAACCATGTTTAATAACGAGTTATGATATCGAGAACAGAAGAGCTAAGCTTTTCAACTCATGGAAAGCCCACCTCAGCACAGATAACTTTTTTGTAAAGGATATCTGCAGAGCAACTTCAGCGGCTCCTACTTATTTTAGCCCTGTGCAGATCAAATCCATGTATGGACAGATCTTCAGCCTGATTGACGGAGGAATGTTCGCTAATAATCCTGCACTTTGTGCTTATGCAGAAGCAAGGAAAATTCCTTTTGCAGAAGTGTTGAAAAACCATCAGAAAGCTAATCATCCGAGTGTAAATGACATGATCATTGTATCTATCGGAACAGGAATTGAAGCAAGACCTTATCCTTTCAAAAGACTGGAAAAAGCGGGGAAAATTGGCTGGGTAAGCCCAATTATAGACATTTTAATGTCTGCCAATGCAGAAACAGTAGATTATCAGCTGGAACAGATGTTTCAAACCCTGGGACTTAGAAACCAGAAGAACTATTACCGCCTGAATCCTTCTCTGAAAAACGCCTCTCCAGCAATGGATAACGTAAGAAGATCGAATATTGAAAATCTGATACAGGCCGGATTGAGCTATATTGATGACAATAGAGAAATGTTGAACCAAATCGTTCAAAAACTCATCAAAAACAAAATATAAGCTTTTAACCTTATAAACACCCAATATAAGCTTTAGAAATTATATTTTAAAATTGGAAAATATTTTTTTAACACGTCAAGTTTTGTCGTTCTCCTCTACTACCTTTGGAGTATCAAAAAGACACAAAACAACAATCCATAAAAACTTTTAAAAGCCTTTGAATTCAACATTCACACATGCTGAACAGCCAAAAATATGTTCAAAATATAACCAACACCTTACAACACAAAACATGGAAACACCTAATCACAATACCCATATACTCTTCGATGAAGATCTCTACACCATAGAATGGAGCGACATCGAAAATGCAGAGATGGATTATGAAAACTATCTCAACGACATTGAAAACTTCTTCAGAGAAGATTTTGAAGAAGGAGTGCTTGAAGAAGATACTTTTTAATTAAAATTTAAAAAACACGACAAGTTCTGACGCTGTCCGCCATTACCTTTGAAATCTCTATAATACACGCACAGCAATCTCATTAAACAGTCTCAACACCTTTGAATTCACCATTCACAAAATGCTGGACAGTCAGAACTATGTCTGAAAATATAGTAAAAGTGGCATCCTCCACTAAAATCCAGGATATAACAATCAATTTATTAACCAACAAATCACACAAAGTTTTATGAAAACAAAAGAAGAATTAAAACTCTATTTCGAAAATGGAGATATCCCAAAGCAGGAAGACTTTTGGGAATGGCAGAATTCTTACTGGCATAAGAATGAAAAATTACCCAACAGTTCTCTTGAAGTATCTGTATATGAAGAGTTCATCTTTTCTCCAACAGATAATACAGAAATCATCGGGTCTGACACCGTTATGGCTTTTCCTGAAGGAGTAAAAGTCATTGGAGGATTTTCCTATTTACTTCCGCTCAAACGTACATCAAAAATTATCTTTCCAAAATCTCTAGAAAGAATAAAAAACAAAGCATTTGGTGGGCAATATTTGAAAGGAACGTTAACAATTCCCGGATCATGTAAGGTAGTTGAAGCAAATGCCTTCTCCAGTACTGCTGCTAATTTATCAAAATTAGTATTAGAAAACGGCATAGAAACTATTGAAGAAGCAGCTTTCCAGTTGACTACCAGCAAGGACTTAACAGATCTATATATTCCTAAATCTGTAAAGTTCGTAGGACAAAATGCATTCAATATCCCTGCTTTGAAAACAGTTTCTGTTAAGCAAGGTTTAGATATCAGTAACGCCGGCATTCCAGCAACAGCAACCATCTTATACTATGCAGACATCTAACAATTAACAACATGAAAACAAAAGAAGAATTAAAGCTCTATTTTGAAAATGGAGATATCCCAAGGCAGGAAGACTTTTGGGAATGGCAGAACTCTTACTGGCATAAAGACGAAAAAATTACCCAAAACTCCATTGAAAGCATTGAAAAGATAATACCCTTTTTCACAAATGACAATGAACTTCTTGGTTCTGCACTAGTAATTACCATCCCATCCAACACAAAAAAAATTATTAATGGTGCTTATATCTTTTCAGGAATGTCATACCAAATTGTGAAAGTAAATTTCAATGAAGGACTTAAAGTGATTGGACCTTCTGCTTTCAATCAGCAAAATATTAAAAGCGTTCGAACGCCCTCAACCCTTCAGGTTATTGAAAACAATGCTTTTGGCCAACAAGCTAATATGATTAATGGATCTGATTCAATAGAAGAAATTGTTTTAAATGAAGGTTTAATTAGCATTGGAGATTATGCTTTTAACTGCCCCAGAGCAACTGTTATAGAAACTTTATTTATTCCAGATTCAGTAAAAACGGTGGGGCAAAGTTCATTTTCTCTTCCTTCTCTTAAGAGTGTTTCAGCACCTGCAGGATTAGATCTAAGTAAGGCAGGTATTCCGTCAACAGCTACAATCACATATAGATAAACTCAACAACATGAAAACAAAAGAAGAATTAAAGCTCTATTTTGAAAATGGAGATATCCCAAGGCAGGAAGACTTTTGGGAATGGCAGAACTCTTACTGGCATAAAGACGAGAAAATTGATATGACTAAAATCGCAGGTCTGGAAAACGGCTTACCTCGTTTTAATGACTTTTATGCTGAAATAGATGAAACCGGAAATGCTTCTCTGGCTCATTTAAGTGTCAAAAGAGTATTTATTAAAGCAGGAACATTGTCTATTCCTGACATGTTTCTCTCCAATACCGGCATATCGGAAGTATCAGTTCCCAATAGTGTAACTAAGATTGGAAAAGAAGCTTTCAGTAATAACCTTATTAAATCAATAAGTCTCCCGGCACAAATTAAAACCATCAGCGAAAGTGCATTTTCAAATAATCAAATCACAACTTTATCCTTATCTGAAGGTCTGAAAGAAATTAAAGATTCAGCTTTCAGCTATAACAAAATCAGTTCACTGTACATCCCATCTACAGTTGTTATGATTGGATCCAAAGCATTCAGCAACAATCCCGATTTACGATATGTAAGACTGGAAAGATCTACCCAATATTATGCTGATGCTTTTGGAACCCAAACTACAGTTGTTGGTGGAACTTTAATCAGTGACATGTAAATAAATAACACTATGAAAACAAAAGAAGAACTCAAACTCTATTTCGAGAACGGAGATATCCCAAGGCAGGAAGACTTTTGGGAATGGCAGAACTCGTACTGGCATAAGGATGAGAAAATCTCCACACAAAAAGTTTCAGGACTGGAGAATGGTACATATAATATCATTTACGCTGAAATGGATAAAGATAAAAATGCCTCAATGGACTTTTTTCTAAAAAGAAAAGTAATTGTACCAACAGGAACTTTAAGAATTCCCAACTATTTTACAATGGGCATAATAATAACAGACATACAAATACCTGACGGTATCATAAGTATTGGAGAGAATGCTTTTTCAAGTTCACACCTTACTTCCATTACGATCCCTGATACAGTTATTGAAATTCAGAGGCTTGCATTTACAAGTAATAAGATCACCTCGCTCAGGCTTCCTGAAAATCTATCCGCAATTGGTTATGGCGCATTTTCAGGTAATGAAATTTCAGATTTGTCCCTCCCAAAGAAACTTAAAGTCATCGAAGAAGCTTTATTCAGCTCTAATAAACTTACTTCTGTAACCATACCTGACGGCATTACGGAAATCAAAAATTATGCATTCGGAAATAATCTTATCACATCTGTACATATTCCACACACTGTTCTCAATATTGAGTCGGGAGCATTTTCAGGCAACAAGCTGACAGAGGTTGTATTAGGAGAAAACACCAAATATCACATGTATTCTTTTGATCCTGAGGTTCAGGTAACAGGAGGACAACTTATTAATTAAATTTTTTAACAAAATGAAAACAAAAGAAGAATTAAAAAAATATTTCGAAAATGGAGACATCCCAAAACAAGAAGAATTTTGGGAATGGCAGGAGTCATATTGGCATAAGGATGAAAAACTTCCTTTAGATAAAGTAGACTATGACTTTTCTAAAAAAGCAGATACAAACGCATCCAATCTAAGCTCACAGGATGCTCAGCTCTGGAAAAACAAAATCGAAACCCCTACCTCTATTCAGGCTCCACAACTGAACGGAAATATTTTAACTGTATTTTATACAGGAGAGAATGGTATCCAACAAAGCAAATCTGTGGATTTAGGTACTTTAGTCACCAATAATATTCATATTGAAAGAGCTGAATATGATGCTGCTCAAAACATCATCACCATTACCCAAAGCGACGGATCTGCCTTTCATATTAACCTTTCAGAATTCAGCATTATTCCTACTGCCAATGCAGATGGAAGTGTCACATTAGCTCAGGAAGGCCAGGATAAAGTAATTTTGAAAAAAGTAGCGCTCACAGGCAGCTATAATGATCTTTCGGATAAACCTTCTTATACCGGTAATGATAAATTACAAGATGTTATTAACAGAGGTAACGGAACAAACAATCCTATTATTTTCCAGCCCAGTGAAGGCAGAGCAGGTGAAATCAATTTCAGTTCCAAAACGTATTCTTTATGGTTTGGAAATATGAACACAGATCATACAGGAACTTATGGAGTCGGGATCGGATATAATGCTCTACCCAAACTAACAACCGGGCAAAGTGACATTGCAATTGGAGGGTTTGCAGGTGCAAACTTAACAACCGGAGACTGGAACACTTTTGTAGGTGTAAATAGTGGTTCACTTTTAACATCCGGAAGCTATAACGTAATGGTAGGAACAGAAGCTGGTAAGAATTCAACAACAGCTCTTGGATGTACTTACGTGGGAGATGAGGCAGGTGTCAAAAACATTGATGGAAAGTATAATACCACATTAGGAATAGGATCCGGTTACTGGCTGACACACGGTGTTCAGAATACATTCCTTGGAGCATTTGCCGGTCAGAATTACGGAAAAGTGACTACTTCAGGAGCTTGGGGTTCCAATACCTTTATAGGATATAATGCGGCTTCAACTACTCATGCGATGGGTGTTTGGGGAGATAATAACGTCGTTATTGGCTGTAATGCCCCATTGGGAGGTTCCACATTCAATAAGTTGGTTATTGAATCTAATCCGGTAGCAAGACGTCATGATTTTGTTACTCCTTTGATTGGTGGAGACTTTGCCGCAAGAACAGTAGACTTTGACGCTGTTGTTTCTGCAAAAAGAACTCCTTTAGCAGACAGTTCTTACACCAAAGTAGCAGTGCTGAATGATGGTAATGTATTTGGATATAAAAATCTATCAGACCTTACTGATTTTGTTCCACTTTCTGGTACAGCACCCGTTAAACCTATTACAGGAAATCTTGTCTTTGACAATACAAACGGAAACAGAGAATTAAAAGGAGCCGTTTATGGATCATATATTTCCTTCCTTGATGACGGGGTAATTGAAATCAACAATAACTACAATGCAGGAAGTAATGTAAGAATCTCAGGAATTGATTTTACGGGAACAGCCTACGGCTCTTCGGGAATGATTGGATCTTATTATTATGGAGATTCATATCAGGAAAATTCTTTTATCCAAAAGAAATATTCTGATAAACAGCATTCTTATACCACGAAAGAAGAAAAAACCGGTGGTTTATGGATCAATAATAAACCGGTCTATAAAAAGACATTATTCCTTGATCAGATCCCAAGAACCGGAGAATTTCCAATTGACAAAATTTTTGAAGATATGGAAGTGATTGTCTCCAACCAAATGTTCACAGAATGGTATGCACTGGATGTAGCATTTGCCGGAAATCAATGGATGACGAAAGCTTTCATCACACTGGAAAACAAAAAGGTAAGATTTGAACTTGCAGGTGTTTCTGATTATGATTACTCTCTGATCAATTCATTTGCTCTGACCCTTGAATACACCAAAAAAAATGACAGTCCGGTATAATCACAATTCATTAAGTACACAAAAACAATACACACAATAAAAACAAAATATTAAAAAATGGCAACAAACGAAACAAATAACAGCGCACCACAAACCTTATTCAGATTTGTAAGCTTAAGAAACCCAGAATTAACAGAAACTAAAAAAGTAAATCTTGGATTCATCCACAGACCATCGCAGCTTACGACTTCTTTTGATACGGCAATTAATCCGGCAAGTACAGCTTTAGAAAAATTCCAGGCATTGGAACGCGCTGCTAAATCATTCAACACAGTTGGATACCAAAGCGAAATTGAAATTGAAGGTGGACCTCTTTTGGAAGCTCTTAAAATTGGTAGAAAAATTGCAAAGAAAGAAGCAATTTCTGTAGCAGATGAAATTACAGCTAAGAATCTGTATAATAGCAATGCTATCCAAACTAAAATGGGAGAAATCTGGGACAACCTTATTTATCAAACAGTTACCCAGGAAAATTTCTATGTTAAGGAAGCTTTGGTTCATATTTTAAGAGCTCTTCACTTTGGATATGTTGCAGACTTACCTTCCACACCGGAATTAATAAAAATCAATGGTGAGGATCTGAAAGTAAAAGCATTGGAAGCAAGAGTTGTTTTACCCATGAAATTGTTTGGAGACGGATACGAAGGAGAAGGTACTACATCAAACCCTTCCGGGAATGCTTTTCAGGTAAATATCTCTAAAATTGGAGAAGGAATTATCAACGGTACCACTCCACTTTCATTTTCAGTACAGCAGCAATTAAAAGCAGAAGGAGAAAGAATCTCAGAACTGTCTTATCTTACTTTTGAGAAAGATGGGTTGTTACAATTGAGATCTGAACTGGAGGCCACTCAGAAGTTATTCTATACGTTAAGAGCAAAAGCATATGATGCCGCTTATAAACAATATATGGATACCCATCAGGCTGATATTGAAAGATACAATGCTTTGCAGGAAAGCGTTAAAGCCCAGATTGCAAAAGGTGGTTTAACCAAGGAACAAATTGATGCTTTGTACGCTTCATTGGAAGCCTTAAAAGTTCCGCCATTCAAGTTTGAATATAAAAATGAAATTAATTTTGAAGATCTGAAAGAAAAACTTTCATTAGACTCTTTCAAATTATTTGTCAATATTTTCACAAAAGTAACCAGTGAAGAAAAACCTGAAGGTGGATTGGATTTCTCAACAATTACTGTTTTAAGTGAAAGAAAACTGCAGTTAGGAAGAATTGAAGTTTCCATTACTGACGAATTTGATACCTATCCGGAAATCTTTGAAAAGTTGGATGAAGAAACTACTTCAAAAGTTCAGACTTTATTCCAGAAATCACCAGCTCCTGAACAGACTTATGCCAGCGTAGGAGGAGTCTTGGTTCCTGTTGTTTCTAATTACAGTGCATCATCCCGAGTGGTACCAAGATCATATTATCTGAAAACATCATATGAACCCATCTACTCAAGAATGCCTGCAACAGCTACATTCTATTATCAGGCTGAAAGCAATGCATGGGGAGCAGCTTCTGTAAGAATTAATGCCAGCACAGATTTTGGTTTGTTTGAAGAAAGCTTCTCCAATATTGAAGTGGTAGATGGAAAAGTAGCATTACCTCTGTTCCTGGTTGATAAATTTGGTAAGTTCATCAGATCTATGGACATCAAAATTTATTTCAATAATGGAAAAGAAGCTTCATTAAGCCTTTCTGAAATTGAAATCAACAGAACCTTCACAGGAGTTCTTTATACTGAAGAGACTAAAGACGAAACGGAAAATCCATCTGAAGGTAACGGAGGATATAAGCCAGGAACTTTTATTCCTAAACATTTCGGCGTAAAAAGATTAGGTATTGCAGATTACCTGAAAGTTGTTCAGACAACTCATGCTTATGTTCCGGGTGAGGTAACTCATATCGAAAACATTATGGCAAAAGAGTTTAAACAAAAATCAACACGTAGGCTGAGAAGAAGTGAAATTCAGACCACCACTTCTAAGTCTACAGAGAGAGAAACTCTAAGTGACACAACTACTACAACCAGAAATGACATGCAGTCTGAAGTGGCAAATGTTATCCAACAGGATATTAATACAGAAGCACATTTCAGATATGGAGGTATGGGTAAATCTTTTGAAGTGGGAGGAAGCTTTGCTGCCAGAAACTCTAAAGAAAACAGTACAAGACAGGCTATTTCAAAATCTCAGGAAATTACAGAAAAAGCGACAGAAAGAATCCTTACCAAAGTAGCAGAAGAAAGAATTGAAAAAATCATTGAAGAGTTTGAAGAAAATAATGCTCATGGTTTTGATAACAGAAACGGAAGTAAACATGTTGTCGGCGTTTACAGATGGGTAGATAAGAAAATGAAAAACCAGATTTTCAACTACGGTAAACGTACCATGTTTGAATTTATGGTTCCTGAACCTGCAAGACTTCATACTCTGGCAACAGCCGCTTCAAAATCTGATACATTAACGCCGCCTTTAGACCCAAGAACCGTTACCGGACAATGGAATATGCCAAGCGCTCAAAAAGCGACTCAGCAACAGATTGAATACTGGGCGAATTATTATAATGTAAAACTTACAGAACAGCCGAAATCTCCTATTAACCTTATTTTAGGAAAACAATGGGAAAAAGTAGATGGAAACGGAGAATTCAGACACAGACAAATTGATATCCCTGATAATTATGAAGCAAGTGCTGTAAAAATGTTCTATGGTTTCGAAAGAGACTCAAGAGGTAAAAGTGTTTTATATACAAGTAATTTTGCCGGAGGTACAGTGGCTCTGGAAAACTGGAATACTTCTATTGATAGTACAGCTTATTTCACACCACAGAATGTAACCGGTTCTTATGACTTCGTATACAGATGTGAAAATATCGACTCTGTGAATATTGCATTCGAAATTACTTGTAAACTTTCTGCAGCATACATGACATCATGGTTCTTGGAAAACTTCACAGCAATTATCAAGGCTTATGATGAAGCTTATGCTATCTTCTTGGAGAAGAAAGCAGAAATAGAGAAAAAAGCGAAGGAAGAAGAAGAGCAGAATAAAGAAAAGCTTAACGCAAGCAACTTCTACCGTAACATGGAATCTGTTATTCTGAAACATAACTGTATTGCTTATCTATTACAGGATTATGCTTCACTGGGGAAAAACTTTACCAACGGAGCAGAAAGAATGCAGGATTTCAGTATTGTGTTAGGTGAAGATCTTGAACAGTATACTGCATTGGCAAAATTCATGGAACAAGCCTTTGAATGGAGCATCATGGATTATACCTTCTACCCTTACTATTGGGGAGATAAAGCTAAATGGCAGGATATGTATCTGTCTCAAAGTACAGATCCTTTATTCAGAAACTTCCTGCAGGCAGGTATGGCCAGAGTAATTGTAACGGTAAAACCAGGATTCGAAGATGCCGTACAATTCTTCATGTCTACCGGAAGAATCTGGAACGGAGGTGAAGTACCGGTAATCGGAGATCCGATGTACCTAAGTATTGTAGACGAAATGCGTGAACCTGTAGGAATAAAACAAGGAAAAGCATGGATCACATTACTTCCTACTTCTCTGAATATTTTACAGGAAGACTCAGCCGGATTAAAAACAGCGACTGCATTACCATTCTCAAAGGAAAACCCAGAAGATTTCGAAGTTCCTTCAGATGTAGTTACAGAAACTGAATTTTCTATTGTTGACTCTAAATTAAACTCAGGAGACGATAAGTTTGTAGACAAAATTGAACTTAACAACGGATTCCTTGAGCTGACAACGGATGATAATCCTAAAGAAGTTATCGCTTCATTACCATTATCTGAATTAAAGCAGGCATTGCAATAATTCTGTTGAATCATACTTCATGAGGCAGAGTATTTTACTCTGCCTTTTTTATTAATCTTTAAAATTATTAAAATGAAAAACACAGATTATAAAGATGTTTTTGATATTGGTGAAGAGGCTTTGTCTATGAAAAGCAAGTTTTCCACATTTTCTAATCCTTTATTTACAAATACCAATCCAGGAGAATCTATTCGGGGAATGAACAACGTAAGTCCTCTAGCCACGTATAAATTCTATAACCAAAACACTTCTGTAATCAACAACAAATATTATCCCTCTGCTAAAAGCTTTCAACAAGGAAACTCCAGTTTAGTAATAGATCCTAAAATTGATAAAAACGGTTTTTCTTTTTATAAATATGAATTTTTTTCAGATACAAATAGAAATGATATGGTTAATAGCAGTGAAAAATTGGCTTTTAAATTACTCCTATTTGTTTCAACTGACGGCAATAAGGTAAAAGAATGCTACGAAGTAGTAAAACCTGCTGAAGATGAAGTTATCTTTTTTCTGGAAACTGATGATGATACTTTAAGTGACGATGTTTTGTATGGAAGAGTTTCTGATAAAATAAAGAAAACATATACAGATCAGTCTTCAGGTAAAATATATAAAACTTTTTTTGACGGAGACATTATGGATAGAATTAATAAACATGCCAATAATGTCAGTAAAGAAATCATTGAAGAACTTTTTTTAAAAGGATATATTGAAAAAAAAGGTATTAAAGAAGGTTTTTTTACTTTTATCAGATATGTTATTATGAGCATTTCAGCTCCTGCAAAAGCTTTAGGATGGGTTTCTAATAAATTAGGACATGGCATTGATTTTCTTAAAATTCCGGATAGTATTTGGGATACGGAAAATCAGGATTATTTTTTTAAAAAAGATAGTTTAATCAAGGTTTTATCCATTCCTGATGGAAAACTAAAAATTGTCAAAGAACTATTTACCAATAAAGATGGATTTGATTTCACTGATATTTCTCCGGAAATAATTAATGATATCGTTGTTAATCAAGTCTCTGTAATAGAAAAATTTATAGAGAATTATAACAACTATGTAAAAAACGAAATTGAAGATATTTTTAAAACCTTGGAAAATCCTCAGATGCAGGAAAAAACCACTATCCTCTCTGAAAGAATAGCTTTGATTTGTGGAATATGGAACGGCGTGATTGATTTTGTATCATCAATTTTCAAATTCTTTGGGAGTTTACTTGAAGCGCCTTTTGATATCTCTTTGGATTTTCAGCACATTCTGGAAATGATGGATAATTTTTGGAATATGTTAAAATCAGGAACATTATTCACCAATATTAAAAATGCAGTCTATGAAGGAATTAAACAGATGACAGACTATCTAAGAAGTAAAAATTCCGATGATATGAATTGGGTTAGAATTTATTATATCGCCGGATTTACGATCTCCTTCATAGGAACATTCTTCATTCCCATTGCCGATATAGCAAAAGTTGCTGAGGTTGGGAAACTTGGAGAGGTTTTAACAAAAATAAATTCAGAAATAGGAAAAACTATTAGCCAAACCAGTAAATTTGTGAAAATTCAAACTGCGGATGCCTATAAAAAGGCTGGTAAGGCATTAGAAGATTTACTACTTCTTTTTAAAACAGGGGGACAAAAACTTCGCGACTTTATCAATAATATTTGGAAAAAGATTGCAGATTGGTTTCTGAAAAACAAGGATGTTATAAAACCTCGTTATGAAGAGATTGCAGACCTTACTTCTAAGGAGTTAGATTGGATGGCATCCCGAAATATTGGCAATTTAGGAGGAAATATATTAAAGGAAACTCAAATTAGAAAACTTAGAGGAACCTTAAAAAATAAAGGATTGACTTTAATTGTAGATGGGGATATTAACTCTATTACTAAGTTGTATAAACCTGTCGGAGGATTCAAAACTTTTGAAGATCTGATGCTTTTTATGAAGTCTAGTATTCCCCCTAAGGTAGGGATGTTCAGTGCACAAACCGGTCAGCTAATTTTGACGAAAGAGTGTACGGAAATAGTTGCATTCCACGAAATGTGTCATTTAAAGCACTTTGAAGAAGTAGGAGCTGAAGTATATAGAGGATACAACAGATTAACCAAAGAAATGTATGTCTGGAAACAGATTATAGCCCAAAGAAGCAGATGGACAGAAGCAGAGTTAAACGATGCATTTAATTACATTAACAGATTGAGAGTCAATGAGTATGGATTAAAACCACTAAAAATAAAATAAAATGAATTATACTGAAGAAAAAATATTAGTAAAGGCAAAAAAGGTTTTAAAAGATTTAAATCCGGCTTACTTTAATGAAGAAAATATCAGCAAAATAGAATACAATGAAAAAGATGAAGTAGCGAGACCTGTTGGTGAAATTATCAATACCTGGGTAGTGGTGGTAAACGAACCTGTTTTTGATTCTCTTGACTTCCTTGTATTCTCAGATATCTCTGGAGAACCCTTGTACATACAGTCCAAACATTCAATCCATGAAATAAAAAAAGACAGCAACGGGAACTATTATTAAATAATCCTCAGCATATTATCCGGAATAGATTTTTCAAACAAAAAAATAAAACACGACACGTTTTGTCGCATTAACCGCATATATTTGTCTTATAAAACTTTACCATGAATCGCAGTTCTGCGGCACCCTAAAAAAAGAGAAATGAAGAAAGATTTTTATCTGACAAGATATGCCTTAATTATAAAAAAATTAGAAAGTTCTCCAGCTACTTATTCCCAGCTGGAGCACTATCTTTTAAACTCTTTCGAATTCCAGGATGCTGGAATCAAAAGTTACTCTATCCGTACCCTGCAGAGGGATATCCGGGAGATTTCTGATCTCTTCAATCTTTCCATCCACAACAAGAAAAAAGGGGACAACCGATATTATATCGAGAGCCGTCCGATCATGGAAGTGGATGAATACAACCAAAAGTTACTGGAATCTTTTCAGGTGAGTAACGCCATGAATACCCACCCAGATTTTTCAGATTTTATATTTTTCGAAAGCCGTAAACCTACTGGTGTGGAGCACTTCTATGACCTGTTCTTCGCCATCAGAAATAAAAGAGTTGTAAGTTTTGAACATTACAATTACAAAAACAAACTGATGACCTCCAGAAAAGTTCATCCTTTAGCTTTAAAAGAATCCAAAGACCGATGGTATCTCATCGCCATTGATACAAAGGATAAAGTTTTAAAATCATTCGGGCTGGATAGAATCAATTATCTGGATGTATCTAAAAATCAGTTCAGAGAGAAATACAAATACAACTTCAGAGAGCATTTCAAAAATGCATTCGGAGTGATGAATCTGGCAGAACAGAAACCACAGAATATTGTATTAAAATGCAGCCGCCATCAGGGAGAATATATCAGAAGTTTTCCGCTTCACCAATCACAAAAAGAGACCAAAGAAACTCCGGAAGAAATCCATTTTGAGTTCTTCCTCCACCCTACTTATGACTTTATGCAGGAGATTCTTTCTTTCGGAAAGGAGGTTACAGTTCTGGAACCGAAAGGTTTAGTTGATGACATCCGCAATCATTTACAGGAATCTTTGAACCGATATCTTGAAAGCTGATTATAAGCAGTAAATTTCATATTTTTTGTTATATTTACATAAATATACCCTTATTGAAAACTCTATTCATTGGCATCAGCTGTTTTATTTCTTCCTTTTTACTGTCACAGCAGAAAGAAGAATTCAGGCTTGTAAAGAATTATTACAACCAGCACAGAAATATGCTGAATAAAGAATTCAAGAAAAAATTTGATGCAGAATCCAATAGCGTAAAAAAGATTGAAATAAAGGGAGATTTTCTCTTTTTTATGAAAAAAATGGACAGCATTGAAAACAATGCAATGATTGGAGCCCTATTAAAGGTCAGAAACCTGGAAGATCTCCAAACCATCAAAAATCCAAGGCTAACCTCATCTAAGAAATTTCAGGATGCAGAAAAGATTGCAGATTATCCCGGAGGGCTTAATTCTTTGAGGCAAGAGGTTGCCAATCTGCTGTATATTGACGGGGTATATTCTGAAGAAAAAATGGTAAAAACAGATGTTGCTTTTATTGTAGAAAAAGATGGAACAGTAAGCAATGTTCATGCACAGGGTGATAATTTCACCTTCAACAGACAGGCTGAAATTGCATTGTATTCCCTGGCGGAAAAATTTTCTCCGGCAATGATAAAAGGAGATCCTATTACTTACTGTTTTAAACTTCCTTTAACTTTAACGATGACGGATTAAATGTTTACTGACGAATATTACATGAAAATGGCTCTGCAGGAAGCAGAAGCCGCCTTAGAAAAAGATGAGGTTCCTATCGGATGTGTTGTGGTTTCCAACAACCGTATTATCGCAAGAGCTCACAACCTCACAGAAACCCTGAACGATGTTACCGCCCACGCGGAAATGCAGGCCATCACCTCAGCTGCTAATTTCCTTGGAGGAAAATACTTAAAAGACTGTACTCTTTATGTAACGATGGAGCCCTGCGTGATGTGTTCGGGTGCCCTTTCCTGGTCACAGATCTCAAAAGTGGTGATTGGAGCACGGGATGAGCAAAGAGGATTTATCAATAAACATCTTTCTCTGCACCCGAAAACAGAAATTATCACGGGAATCATGGAAGCCGAGTGTTCTTCTATTGTAAAAGAGTTTTTTAAAAGTAAAAGATAACCCTGATAAAATCAAGTATATTGGGGCTGAAATAATACCATATAAAAAGCCAGAGAATAATATTCTCTGGCTTTTGTTTTTTATAGAATCCGGAAAGTTTATATTCCTTCTAATCAGTCTTTAAAAATAGAATATCTCACGATGTCAAAATATTCTCCGTCTTTCTTCATTTCCTGTTTCAGAACTGCCTCCTGCTCCATTCCTATTTTCTCCATAATTCTTCCGGAAGCCGGGTTGTGAAGAAAGTGCGTCGCAAAAATTTTATTGAACTCCATTTTTTTAAATCCAAAATCTACAATCGCTTTTGCGGCTTCGGTCACAAATCCTTTATTCCAGTAAGGAATTCCCAGCCAGTATCCCAGTTCTGCTTTATCATCATCCCTGTCATGCAGCCCGATAGCTCCTAAGATCTGACCTTCCTTATTCCTGATAGCAAAAGTATATCCTGTATGGTTATCAAAAGCTTCTTTTGACATTTTCAGCCATGATCTGGCATCATCTTCCACGTATGGATAAGGAATATTAGAGGTAAGATCAGAAAAAATTCTATGCTGAAGGTATTCAACGATAAAAGGAATATCTTTTTCTTCCAGTTCTGAAAGTATCAATCTTTCGGTTTGTATGATCGGAAATTTATCCATGATCGTAAAATTAAGGTTGAGGTTAAGACTAAAGTATTAGCTGGACTAAACCTCAACTTTAATCATTATAATTTATAAATCTTTTCCAAGGAAATAAAGTCCTTTCAAGGTATGAAGCCTGTCCATCACATGAATCTTATCTGTAAGAGGTTTGTAAATATGGGAAACGCCACCTGTTGCCACTACAAAACAATCATCATTCACTTCTTCATTGATACGGTCTACAAAACCTTCTACCATTCCCAAAAAACCATATACCATCCCGCTTTGCATACAGGTTACCGTATCCAGTCCTAAAACAGATTTTGGCTTTTTCAGTTCTATATCCGGAAGCTGTGCTGTCTGATTAATCAAAGAATTCAGTGAGGTAACAATTCCCGGAGCAATAATCACACCTAATGTCTCGCCCGTTTCTGTTACACAACTTGCTGTAAGTGCGGTTCCGAAATCAATAACAATTTTCTTTCTGTTTGGGTACAAATTGTGTGCTGCCACAAGATTGGCATAGATATCTGTTCCCATCTGCTTAGATTTTGCCTGAACACCTGAAGGAGTTGATCTATCAACAATTACAGGAGTAGTCCCGTGAATCTTTTTGATCCCGGAGCTCATTACTTTGGTGAGCTGAGGCACAACGGATCCGATAATTACCTTATCAATTTCTTGTGGATCAATTTTATAGGTTTGATAAAGCATCAGCATCTGTACATAAAGTTCATCTGCCGTTCTGTAAGGTTTTGTATTGATTACCCACGAAATATCACAATTATCACCATTGAAAAGACCAAATCTGATATTGCTGTTTCCTACGTTTATTACAATTGAATTCATTGACATATTTTTCAGAAGAAATGCATTATTTATAATTGAAATTTCTGCTTAATTTTGAGGCAATAAATTTAATAATTTTAAAAAAAAGAATCTGTCATTATCAAACTAAATTACATTGATTCATTTATTTTTTCTTTCTTTAAAACAAATCAGTATATTTAATAACATAACATTATTCGAAACCTCTCATGAGAAAACTTATCATTGGCACTTTATTATGCCTTAGCATCTCTGTTTTTGCACAATCCGGCAATTCGATGGCAAGCATTTTACAAAAAATAAAGAGTCAGTCAAAAATTGATACTCAGGATAAAGTAGTTTATGATCTGATGGATGAGTTTTATCAAAAAAATCTTCAGGCTGACAGTGACGAAATGACTCCCGAGTTTACGCACAGAATTCAAAAAGCAGTTTCTGATCCTAATACCAAAAACATACACCTGCTTTATCTTCTTCTGATGTATCAACAGCATATCAGCCGGGCAGTAGCAGAAGGAAAAAGTCCCAATCCTGAATTTCAGATAGAAACCATGAATCTTCTGGAAAGTGAAACAAAAGAAGTGTATGGAAAGCTCCCGGCGATCATTTACATTTTTAAAGCAGAAGCCTTAGATAGCGGCTCAAAAAAGGAAGAAGCAAAAATTACCGTTGCAAACGGATTAAAAGAATATCCTGATTCTATTCCTTTAAAGGTTTATAGTTATTTAAATACGAAAGATGAAGGCTTGAGGCAGGATCTTATTAAAAATCATCCGAATCACTGGATGGTACAGCAATTCGGAATAAAATAAAAAAAATCCACAGACTCATCTGTGGATTTTTTTATAGGTTATAATAATTATTTTACTTCAACAAAATTATTCTCCATGTTTACATCGGCAATTCTCTGGCTGAAATCAATTCCAAGAGCAGACAATTGAGATTTTGTATAAGGAATGGTAAGGGTATATTCTTTCTGTGTCCAAGGCCAGTAAGGCATTGTTTTGAAATCACCATAGATATCCTTCTCTTTCCAAGTATGAGTCATATTCAATGGAATCTGATAAGTCACTATTTTTTTGTCTGTTGTCATCACACTGAAATCTATCGGCATCGGAACCTGACCATTATTGACTAAAGTAATCGTGGTAGATTTTGCCTCATATTTTACATCCTTAATTCCGTAGTCAATAGTCTTTGTGGTATTGATCCAATAGTTATGGAACCACTTCAGATCCATCCCGGAAACTTTCTGTGCAATGTGAAGGAAATCTCTGTCTGAAGGGTGCTTCATACTCCACTGGTCATAATATTGTTTTAAGGTTTCCGCAAGATTCTGCTCTCCCATAATGTATCCAAGCTGTACCAGATATAACTCCCCTTTTACATAAGAAGCATAAGTATAAGAATTTCCATTATCATGGTGATCTCCCAACCAAACAGCAGGTTCTTCGATTCCTTTTTTAACGAATTTTCTGTAGGCATCTAATCTTTCCATAAAAGGATTTGGTAAATCTTCCGGAAATAGCTGATACATCGTATATCCTTCAGCATAGCTTGTAAAACCTTCATCCATCCATGGACGAACAGATTCATTCGTAGCAAGCATTTGCTGATACCATGAGTGAGATCCTTCGTGAGCCATTAAGCCCAATAAATCTTTAACGTTTTTAGCTTCACCTAAAATCATCGTACACATCCCGTACTCCATTCCGCCATCTCCTCCCTGAATGAATGCATAGGTAGGATATACATATTTTCCAAAGTGAGAATTCATAATCTGGAAATACTTAGTAATATAAGGTTGTGCTTCGCCCCACGCTTTCGTTTTATCATTTTTCTGATAAACCAGATATACTTTAGGTCCTTCCGGAACATTGAAACTTTCTACAGAATAGTCTCTGTCTGCACTCCATGCAAAATCAAGAATGTTTTTTGCAGTCCATCTCCAGGTTGCTTTCTTATCTTTTTCTGCCTTTACTTTAGCATTGGCATCGTAGCCTTTTACTTCAGTAGGGTTTTCCAGGATTCCTCCTGCTCCTACTACATAATCTTTGTTGATTTTAATGGTTACATCAAAATCTGAGAACGGAGCATGAAATTCTCTTCCCAGATAATCGAATGTTGCCCAGCCGTCATAATCGTACTCTGCAATTTTCGGATACCACTGAGTCATTGTCATATCTACACCTTCTCTGTTGTTTCTTCCGCTTCTTCTGATCTGCTGAGGGATCACAGAATCCCAATCCATTGTAAAAGTAGTGGTAGAATTCGGTTTGATAGGTTCTGCCAGATATACTTTCATAATGGTTTCCTGAACTTCAAATTTCAGGTCTTTTCCATTTTGCTTAATCCAGTGAATATTCTGAGCGCCTTCCTGATCTTTAGGAATGGAAGCTAATCTTGAGATCCCGTCTTTTTGCAGTCTTCCGTCACCATTTTTGCCTTGGGAAGCCACTCTCTGATCCATCATAGAATTGGGCTTGAAAGCATTCCAGTATAAATGAAAATAAACCACATTCAACTCATCGGGCGAATTGTTGGTATATTCTAAAGTTTGTTTTCCCTGATAGGTAAATTTTTCAGCATTAACATCAATATCCATCTTGTACTTCGCAGCCTGCTGATAATAAGCTCCTTGCTGAGCCTGAAATTGTGAAATGATAAACGCAAAAATGATTGCAGCCGATTTTCTCATTTAAAATTTTATTTTTTTCTAAAGGTAGGTAATTTAGATAAGAACCTCAAATAGGAGTTATTTGAAGATTTTATTCTGTTTATTATGGTTTTAGATGGATTTTAATCTGGATTGTTAAATTCTTTTTTGAACTTTATTCGTAACAATTCTTATCTGCCTTTCAACAGTTTTTTGATTAGAGTAATCTGCCCCAGATGATAGTAACAGTGTTCAATCATTCCGTCAATATTTCTTCGGTAGGTTCCGTACTTTTCATCGACAAAAACCTCATCAAGCTTAGAATCAGACATTTGTCCCAGTAATGCTGCAAACTTTTCAGAATCAGTCCGGAGTTTATTCAACAGGTCTTCCCATTGTTGCTGAGATTCTACAGGAGGAAGATCAAAACTGAATTGGTCTTTGATTTCAAGATTACCTCCTTCAAAAACATTGATAATTCCAGCGATATAATAATCAATGTGAAAGGTGAGCATAGCAATGGTGTTCAAGGAATCTACTTTTGCCACCGCCTGTTCCCAGCTCACATCTGAAAGCTGATCTTTAAAATTGGTATTGGCGATCCAGAGACCATCCAGCATAACTTCTCTGAATCTTTTTGATAATTCTGACACTGAACTCATAGGTGTTATTTTTGTTTTCTAAAGATAAGTAATTGATTTTTTTTAACTCCCTTTGATTTTGAAGATAATACAAAAAAAGGATGTCAGCTTTTTAGAAAAACTGACATCCTTTTTTGGTTATTATTGTGTTGATATTCGCTACAAATTTGAAAATTATAATACTGATTAACAACTAGTTCACTATATAGAAAATTTTCTTCCATTTTGTTATCGTATTTCTGCTCAGTTGAAAATAATTTGCCAGCTGAAGGTTATTCAGATTATTCTTTTTCTGAAAGTCTAATATTTTCAGGATGGCAGATTTGCTATAGGATCTGTGTTTCTGATTAAAATCTTCTGTTTCTTTATCCGTTTTCCCAAATATTGCCCGGTTCAGTGTTATAATATCTATTGCTGAAAGATTTTCTTTTTCCAGTAAAGGCAGACAGGCTGCTTTTTTCTCAGGATATTTCGCATCAAGAATATCCATGAAGATCTGCTGATAATTAATATTAGATTTTTTCATATTTTTTGATGTTTGATCTTATAAGGTTATCCAATAAAATAAAGACTTAATGATTCTGCCTATTTTCTAACTTTCTGTATTTTTCGATCCATTTGTAAAGAGTCGTTTTTGGTATTCTGTAATCTTCTATTACCTGAAATTTTGTTTTCTTTCCGCTTTCAATGAGTTCCAGTATAAAATCTATAATCTCTCTAGTGTAAATATTTTTTCTGAATTGCGGAAGAACAGTGTTTTTATGGGTGCTTTTTTCAGAAGAAGCTGGTGCATACAATATCAGATGCTGTGTATAAATTCTAAAAAAATCGTATTCCAAAAGTTTGCTCCAACGGAGTAGAACCTCAGCATCTAAGCTTTCTGCTTTATACATTTTGTTTATTTCCTCCTGTGAACATTTCATAAAGCTGCAGATGCGAAATAGGTCTACGCCGCATTCTGTAACTCTTTTTTCAATCATCTTTCCTATATGTATATCTTTAAAATTTGTCATTCTTCAGCTTTTTTAGATTATTAAAAAGATGCAGCCTTCAGTTCTCAATATTTTTTCATCATATTAAAGAAAGAAGCACTGCATCATTATTCAGAACCTGATTTTATATGTTAAAACCCTGCTTTACCTAAAGCATAAGCCATGATATTGTGCAAGAATCTCTCTTGTTGAGTGTCAATCACAGTACCTGCCACTGAGGTATCTCTAAAAGCCCCTTCATCCCAGAAGAAAATAGCTTTCCCTTGGTTTCCGGCAACAAATATTTGAGGAGCAGCTCCATTAGCTGCCAAAAGTGTATATCCTGCAGGCAACTGAGCAGTCGTAACAGCACCAAATGATCCCTGACCTGTTATCAGAGTGTTTGTTGTATTACCAAATATTCCATTGTTGATCGCATTGGTATTGGTTGTTGCAGTGGCCACCCCAGAGCCTACAGCTCCTGTACCACCGAATGCATTAAGCAGACTCGTTCCAGTACCAGAATCAAAAAGGATGATTGCAACTCCTCCTCCATCTACAAATCCTTTGATTTTAGCAGCATCAGCAGCCGTCATATTTGCATATCCAGTACTTATAATGTCATAGTTACTTAATAAATTCGCAACTGTAAGACCAGATAAAGTAGATGTAATATTTGTAAAAGTAAACCCATTGAAATTACCTGTATATGTTCCCGAAACTCCATAATTAGCAGCCGTGTTGAGCTGCGAATTGTACACCGCTTGTTCGGCACTTCCTATTGCGTATCCTGTCCAATATGCAAAACGAACAGTTTTTCTAACAGGTACAGAGTTTGAACAGCTTAAGTTGAGCTTAGCCCACGATCCTGTTAAAGTTCCGGATGCTGATGGTGTTCCACTTAAGTTGTAAGTAATTACTTGTGATTGTCCTGCGTTAAGAGTAGCTGATGCAGGTGTTACAGAAGCTACAGTCACTCCGGTTACGCCACTTAAAGTAAGGTCGCTGGCCTGAAAACCAATTGTAGCCGTAGAGAAGGAATTATTGGTAAGCGTCACAGAAAATGTGGCTCCGGACAATGCTGCTCATGCAGTATATGTTCCCTGAAATCCGCTTTGAGTACAGTCCGCCGCAATAGTAGGCGTTGTGGAACAAGCGTCACATAAACAGTTTGACCATGCTGTACCATTAAATACTTTCACACATTTCATGCTGCTGTCATAAATAATCGTTCCTTCCGCTACATTTCCTCCCTGGGGGTTTATAATGTTTCCGGTAGAAGCATTGGTAGGCAGCACTAAGCCCATATTATAGGTGGTAGGCTTATTAATATCTAATGCACCTCTGGGTGCTGTTGTTCCGATTCCGACCTGGCTGTTTGCTATTTGAAACAGCATCACTAATAAAATTAATAAATACTTGTTTTTCATAATATAGATTTTAAACTAATTATATTTTTTGCGTTTTTTTAAACTTGAATATTGTTATTTTAGAAATGCCTCACATCCTTTTCAAGATTTTGAAATTTGATAGGAATTGTAAAAGCTTAAGCAGTAAAAAACATGATGAAAGGTGGCGGTCGTGAATAATGAGCCAGCACTTCTTCTTTTACAGGAGATGATGAACGGGCTGAAAAGATGATAACTGATTTTTTTGTAAATGAGTATTTGGATAGATATAAATCTCCGTATACCATCTGAACTTTCTTGACTACAGGATTATTGCTTAAAACCGCAAATCCCAAATAACCTTCAGACAACGTAAAAAATGTATGGCCGCCTTCAAGGGGCTTTAGAAAAGAAACGGCAAGAATCTTTTTTTCAGGATGGTAACGTTCTGCTTTTTGACTTTTCGAAATTACATCTGTTCGTTTCTTTTCCGACCTGCGGGCAATTGTCTTTTCCTTATTAAATGTTGAATTTCCAAAATGTTCTACACCATATATATTGACATTTTTTGCAATATAAATTTCAGCTTTTCTGATACTGATTTTCGTTTCCGGACTACTTGAATCTTTAATTTCACCGGAAAAATCATCTGTTGTATAAAGAATAACACCATCCTGTACGCTTACTGCCGGATTATTTTTATTAAAAGTTTGAGAGAATAAAAACACAGAGATGAACTGCAAAAGAAGACCAATAGACATACCGCATCTACGGTATGCTATTGGAAACAAACTTTTTTTCACCAGGATGTTTTTCATCATATAATTAAACAATAGTCCTCTTTAGACTATTATTTAATCCATTGATTTACAAATCAATAATTTTAAAATGAAAATTTTACATCAATATGGGTTTATTGTTGTGTTTTTTCTATACATAAATAACAAACTAATAAAACAGCATATTTACAACAAACTAGAAAGCAGTACTTTAAATTAGCTTGTTTCTCAAAAAAAAGTTTATATTTGCACTATAAAAGTAGTCTAAAGAGGACTACTTTTTTTGTTTTAATTTAGCTGGTAATAATCGCTAAACCCAGCAGAATGACATTCCAATTTTTCCTTTCTAACAATTCTGGTTTACAGAAAAATATCCATCTTAGAATTACTGACAATCAACAAAACAAAACGTATAATTTTTGCACAGATCTTAGTATTTCTGAAGAAAGCTGGGACAAAGAAAAACAGCGTCCCTGCAATATTTATAGGAAAAATCACAAAATGCTTAATGTAAAACTGGATTGCATAAAAAAGAAAATAACAGGATATATTCATCATAAAGAAGCTGATCATAAAAAAATCCTCAGACGAGAAATATCATGTGAAATACAAAAAATATGTAAAGGAATAGAGGATCCACTACAGGAAAACACACTCTTATATTATATGCAATGGTACATTGACAGCAAAAAGGATCTCATCTGCCACTCCACTTATAAAAGATATAAAGTTTTCTTCCATCTCCTGGAACGTTTTGAAGGTTTTTTATGTAAATCATTTGATATTGATGATGTTAATTCCGATTTTATAAGGGATTTTATGATTTTTGGAAAGAAGGAAGAATACAGTGAAAATACAACTTACCGTACCATTCATTTTATCAAAACCATTTTAAATTTTGTAGAAAGAAAAGGCATCAGAACCTGTGTAAGGGAACTCGAACTGCGCAGGGAAAAACAAAAGAAAGAGGTGATAACCCTTACAGAAAAGGAAATCACCAAAATACAGAAAACATCCGTTCCGGAAGAGCTGCAAGCCGCAAAAGACTGGCTTCTCATCAGCTGTTATACAGGCCAGCGATTTTCAGATTTTATACGGTTTAATATACAACAGGTACATATTATAGAAGGGAAAACCTGCCTTTCCTTTGCACAACAAAAAACTAAAAAAGAAATTTTCCTTCCTCTACATCCTAAAATACTGCACATCATCGAACGGAATGAAAACTGTTTTCCAAAAACAATGAACATCCAGCACTACAACAGATCCATTAAAGAAATTGCAAAATTAGCCCACCTGAATGAATCTTTAAAATCCCGGAAAAGAATTGGGTACAGAAGCAAGGAAGTACAAACAGAAAAATGGGAAACCCTGTCAAGCCACATAGGGAGAAGGAGTTTCGCTACCAACTTCTATGGGAAAATCCCAACACCACTGCTTATGGAAGCTACAGGACACAGTACCGAACAAATGTTTCTACGGTATATTAATCCCGTAAATAAAGACCGCATTTTATCGCTGAGCAATTATTTTGACACCATTGATAAGGGAAGAATGACGTATCAATACTAAATACGAATAATACTTGTATCGATCATATAAAAAAACCTCAGATGCAAAATACATCTGAGGCTGATCTTATAATTTTAAATTACAATTATTTTTTAGCAGAAGCTTCTTTCTTTCCACTTCTTAAAATCTTTTCAAGGATTCTTAAAGTGATCAGATATGTTGGCTTTACTCCTGTAAGACCTAAACCTCCTGAAGATAATGTACTTCCTGTTTCCAGTGGATTATCCGATGCATAGTAAGCATACATCACAAACAGATCCGGTGAAATATGATGTCTTATCTTAGATGCTACCTGAATGGCTTTCTGATAATGTGCCCCTTCCATTTCAAGACCAATTGCCTTCCATGAAGTATTCATAAAGTATGATAGAATATCTTTATTCTGAAGAGAAGTTCCTAAAACCGTAATCATTGGCCCTTCAAAAGCTTTTAATTCGTCATCATTGAAATCTTCCAGTTTTAAAGCATTTTCAAAAGGATAATTATCTGCAGTACCTTCAAAGATGTGAGAAGTAGGAATCATAATATCCCCTTTCGCTCCGGTAAGAATACCCGCTTTCCCCATAATGGAAACAGATTTCACATGCATCATGTATACTTCTCCTTTATGTTCAAAAGGTCTAAGCAATTCATCCATTACTTCAAAAGCCTGCTCTCCGAATGCATAATCAAAAACCATCACCACATCATCTCCTCCGAACTTGCAGTCTGCAAATGGTGTATTCTTCAGGTCTGTTTTGCTGAGGTCTATAATCTGTACATCGATATTACTTCCGCTTTTGTCTGCAATATGGATCATCCCTTCATCTAAAGCGTATTTTGAAACTTTATCACGAAGCTCTTTTTTGTTTGAGATCTCTTCGTACAGTTTATAATCCACTTCATGATGCTGTTTCTTTTTAAGGGCATTATTAGCATACAGCATATTTTTCACTGAGTGCATATTGGCAGAAATAATATGTAACGGACGCATGTGAAGATTGTTTTCAAATAAAACCTCTTTCACTTTGTTGGCCCATTTTTCACCAAAATAATGGTGACCTACTCTTTCCTTTAATATAGCACTGAAATGAATTTCTCTTTCTCTGCTTCCTTTTGCATCCTCAAGACTTACTTTTGCTAAGTTGTAGATGATTTTGAATAAACGGTCAGGATTATGATCATCACCGAAAGTATTGTAAGCTCTTAAGGCCTCATCAAAAGATCTTCCTATTAAAGAAGAAAGATGAATAAGCGCCACCTCTTTTTCTTTTCTGCTGAATTTCTTCTCACCCTTCACTACTTCTTCAATAATTTTGAAAGCACGTGTAGGTTTCCAGTTTTCATCCTGGATAAATGCCAGATTACGGATTTTATCAGCTTCTATAAATAGGAATGTAAGGTGGGTAAGAATGTCATAAATTTCGGAACGGCCCAAAAGAACCTCAATATTCATCTGGTGTTCGTCTATTCTATAACAGTTTCTTCTTCTTTTCTTTGGAACAATAGGTTCGAAACTTCCTTTATCAAACCCTTCATCAGATGTAAGATGAATAAAAGCACATTCTTCAATCCCTTCCGGAAGCCTGTCTAAAACATACATCAAACCGTCAAGTTCCAATTTGCTTGGAATATTCATGGTTCCATAAATTTCCGGATTGATCGTCTTCAACAAACTTCTGATACTCTCTCCTGAAACTCCTCCCGGCTTGAAAAATCCTCTATAAAATAAGTGTCTCATAGAGATGTATAGTCTTTCAATAGCCTCTGTGGTTTCTCTTGCTCTAGAATTTGTCATAAAATAAATTTCACACAAATATACAAAATCTTTACCCATTTTATTTTAACTGTCTTTTAATAAGTAGCTTAATCCCGCGGAATTATTGTAAATTATACACCATATTATCTATTTACATCTATACCCCTACAAACAACCTTAGAATCTCACATTTTAAGTAGTAAATCACAAAACACCCCACTCAAAAAACACCAAACAACCGTTTAATTTATATAAATTTTCACAACACCCCTAAAATTTTTAGGGTTAAAATGTTTTCAATTCATTTTTTTTGTAAATTTGCCCTGTAAAAATTCAACCCAATTATGTCAACCTTAAGATTCAAAGCATTAGAAACCCTTCCATTTAAGGATTTCAGAAAAGACAACTCTGTTGAGATCCCTGCGAAATTATCAGAGCTATTCTGCAAAAATGTTTTCTCAGAAGAAACCATGAGAGAATATTTAACGAAAGAAGCATTCGGTTCTATCATGGATGCGATTAAAAAAGGAACTAAAATCCAGAGACATATTGCAGATCAGGTAGCTGTAGCAATGAAAGACTGGGCAATGAGCAAAGGTGTAACACACTATACGCACTGGTTCCAGCCTTTAACAGGTACTACTGCAGAAAAGCACGATTCTTTCTTTACTCCAATTGAAGGAGGTAGAGCTATCGAAAGATTCAGCGGAAATATGCTTATTCAGCAGGAGCCTGATGCATCGTCTTTCCCAAATGGTGGTATCAGAAATACTTTTGAGGCAAGAGGTTATACGGCTTGGGATCCTACATCTCCGGCATTCATTATGGGAACTACGCTATGTATTCCTTCCATCTTCATCTCTTATACAGGAGAAAC
>Ga0157370_10001671_pt1 | contig 27321 bp, 26 predicted proteins | sample C35metaG_FD_113463 | JGI IMG/M metagenome (GOLD analysis project Ga0157370, IMG submission 113463) | Corn rhizosphere microbial communities from Kellogg Biological Station, Michigan, USA - C3-5 metaG | ecosystem: Host-associated > Plants > Roots > Rhizosphere > Soil | place: USA: Michigan...
CTTTATCAACATCCCCGCATCGATCCTGCGGTCCTATCCCGGTATCGGTCGGGTGATCATCGGCTCGCTGATCAACGCGATGATCGAAGCGGATGGTGCGTTCACGAGGCGAGCGTTATTCATTTTGGACGAAGTCGATCTGCTTGGCTACATGCGCGCGCTTGAAGAGGCGCGCGATCGCGGTCGCAAGTATGGCGTCAGCATGATGCTGATGTACCAGTCTGTCGGGCAACTGGAACGACACTTCGGAAAAGACGGCGCGGTCTCATGGATCGACGGCTGCGCTTTCGCGAGTTACGCCGCGATCAAGGCACTGGATACCGCCCGCAACGTCTCAGCCCAATGTGGAGAAATGACCGTCGAAGTCAAAGGCAGTTCTCGCAATCTCGGCTGGGGTGCGAAAAACAGTGCGTCGCGGAAATCCGAAAGCATCACTTTCCAGCGCCGCCCGCTGATCATGCCGCACGAAATCACACAATCGATGCGCAAGGACGAGCAGATCATTATCGTCCAGGGCCACAGTCCGATCCGCTGCGGACGGGCGATCTATTTCAGGCGGAAGGACATGGATATGCACGCCAGGCCCAACAGGTTTGCCAAGCTGGGACCTTGACGGCTCAGGCGTTTTCTTGCGGACCGTATTCGGCTTCTATTGGCCATTTCGTTGCCTTCATCAGCGCCAGTGCCGCGTCGATCGCCTTCTAGCGCTTCGATCAGGTCGTTGTGTCTCGTTGAAGGATGAGCATGGACACCGAAGAATTGACGATGTGCTAGCTCAACCCGTCCTAATGCTTCTCCAGTGTAGATGACAGATGCTTCTGTATCGTAGTCGTCGCGGCCGCCGCTTCCTCAAAGGGTGCCATTTGCTCCTCCTCTTTCGAAAACGTGCGATGCCTGAACATGGACCGACTGACGATTGAAAGCGAGGACAGCTCGCCATCTGATTTACCGGCTGTGCTCACCTTGACGATCGCGCCCGGACGTACCGTTCAGACCGGGAAGCTTGAGCGTCAGGATGATCGGACACTGCCGAAACCGCAACAGGCATCCATCACAGAAATGAATCGGACGCGACCTCTCGATTCATAAGTCTCGTTGGACCAGATCGCGAGCATCGCCGATCATGCGGGGATGGGAACACACCACTACCAGCTTTATTGCCAGAGGATCGATGCCACCAGGAACATGGCCCGATATTACGCGCTTGCGATCCGGCCAACCCTTTTCGGGGAAATAGCCGTCGTGCGAAGCTGGGGACGGATCGGCAAGGCTGGCGGGGAGATGACCGAGGTGTTCGGCAATGAGAATGATGCGATATCGCGCTTTCTCGAACTGGTACTGCAGAAGCGCAAAAGGGGCTATCAACCGGCAAGAAGCTGTGGAAACCCCGGCAGGAGCGCCACTCTAAGGACATCGCCGCATGACAAAGTAACGATCGCCTGAAAGGGTTTTCCCGTCTTTAACGAGGAAACCGTCATGACCACAACCAATGAAATCGCCGACAAGATCGCATCCGAACAGAACCTGACCAAAGCCCAGGCGAAATCGATCGTCGAAACCGTCTTCGCGTCGATCACGACGGCAGCCACGTCCGGAGCGGAAACATCTATCCCGGGATTCGGCAAGTTCAAGATCAAGGATACCCCGGAGCGTGAGGCTCGCAATCCGGCAACCGGCGCCACCATCAAGGTTGCCGCTGCGAAGAAGCTTACGTTCCAGCCTGCCAAAGCACTGAAAGATGTGCTGAACAAGTGAGCCGAACCGCAGTAAGCGGGGTCATCAGGGGGAGCCGCCAAAGGCAGACGGCGCAGCGTCATCGGCGCTGCTTGCCATCACGCTTAAGCTGATCTCGATGGCAATCGGACGGTGGTGGCAGCATTGCGGGTGTATGCCACCCTCAGAAGGGCGGCACGACGTCAACGGAACCGTCCTGCTCGGCCATGATAACGGCCAGTTCGGCCAGAGCCAGTTCCAGTTCCGCGGCAATCTGGCGACGCTCGTCTGGGTGGCAATGGTTCATCTCGGCGCGCAGTTCTTCGATATGTTGTTCCAGTAGCATCGTCATCTCCTTGACGTTTGAGAAAGATGACGCCGCGGGGCGTGAGGAAATGACGGGGTCAGGGATCGCGTCGGCGACCGCCAGAGGCGGCGAGTGGGGTGCCGGTTTTGTTGAAGCGCAGGGAACCGGAGCGGAAGCAAAATCGGGGGGCCACGCGAAGTCCTTGAGGCCGGCATTTGCTCGCGGCACGATTGGTCACTCTGAGCAGACCCCGCCTCTCCGTATCGCGACCGGAAGAAGAAGCGGGCTAGATGCCCGGGTCCTTCTTGGTTTGAACAAGGGAAAAGCCCCGCCGTTTCCGGCAGGGCTTCGTCTTTGATCAGGCGTCGCGCTTCGGGCGGTTCCAGACCAACGTATAGTCGCCTTCCCTCTCGGTCGGCCAAAGTGCCGCATTGATCGGGGCCGGAAAGCTCGGATCGTCGAGCTTGACCGAGATGTAGGGCTCTCCGTCGCCGGAAACCTGGCTCCAGGCGGCGCCGACTTCGGACGCTCCGGACATGATCCGGAAGTCGGGAGCGTCGCGGGATGTGCGTTCGATCGGGTTCAGGCGGGCCTTCATGGAGGCCGTCAGAGTGCGTACGTGGCCGAGGATGGTGTTGCCGTTGGTGGTGAATTCGCCGATGATTGCCATTGTCGTGATCCTTTCGGTTTGATCGGGCCGCGACCATCGCGTCCTCGATGACTGTCGATTTGATCGGGGACGATCGGACCGCATCCTTAAGGGACCGGAATGCAATGGAGGGCGGCGGGAGACGGCTTTCTTGGACCGCGAGGAATGCGAACGCAGGTCGCAGGGGAAGAAAGGGGGCGATGCCGTTGCGGGAGAACGATCGAGGCGCAGCCGCTCTTCGATCAGACATGTCAAATCGAGGCCGCGTTGGCCACGCCCACTTCCTATGCCCGAATGGATGGCAGCAATGGCCACATCGATCGTTTGGGAATTTGCCGTGCCAATGCGACAAGTCCGGGGAGCGTCGCCGAACTTTCCGTGTCGATGGCGGCTCCGGTTTTCAATCGGGCACATGTCGCCCATGCTTGCTCGTATCCGCAAACATGACCTGTTGCTGATGCGCAACGCATGAGGGCTGGTCGCAGCAAAACTGGCTCGCGCCCGCACGGAACAAGATCGCCTTCGCTTTCCTCCCGAACGGTCAATCCGCGCTGCCCGGATTCAGATTTTGGGAGCAGTACCAAAGGACGCTCTAAAAAGAGAGGGGCGCTATTACACTGCCTCCCTCGTCGCGCAGGCATCCGCCCTTGGCTGAAGACCGTGGAGATAATTGACCGCCCGCTGCGCATGCGCGGCCGCCTGGAAAATTGCCCGTTTGTCGTTGGCCAGCACCGAGAGCCATGACTGCAGATAGGACGCGTGATCCGGCCGCGGCTCAAGTTCCGGCGCGATACCGAGGTCAGCGCAGAGGAAGCAACTGCCAAGTTCGGCAATGAGTTCTTCCCGCGCTCGCTCCGTCCGGTCCTTGGCATAGCGCGACAGGTCGCGTCCCACGCGATGTTCTGCCGCCGTCCAGTGGGTCGCCTCATGGCTGAGGACTGCCGCATACCCGGCGGCATCGCGGAAGGCTTCGAACGGTGGCATCTGGATATAGTCCATGGCCGGAGAATAGTATGCCTGTTTGCCGCCGTGCCGAATGACTGCGCCGGTATTGCGGAAGAACTCGTCGGCGTGACCGATGCGCTCGATCGGGCTCAGGAGCGGTTCGGGTACGCCATGATAGTGGTCAGGCAGGCCGTCGATCTGCGCCACGTTGAACACCGTGTACGATTTAAGGAACGGAATATCGCGCTCCACCTCGCCGCCATTGCTGTCGGTCTCCGACTTGGTGAAGCGGCTTGCATAGATGACCGTCGTTCCGGTCTCGCCCTTGCGAACAGCTCCATCCAGCTGCAAGGCCTGTTTGAACGTCATCCATGTCGGCGAGACATAGCCCCTCGCTGTGCTCTCCGACCACAACAGCAGCACGTTGAGACCGCTATAGGCTTCGCCGTTGTGGCGCAGCGGCCGGGTGATCCGTCCGGTCGTGTTTGCGGCCGACCAGGGCTTCATCCACGGACGGACGCCTTTTTCCAGATCCGCAACGATCCTGTCGGTGATCCGCGCATAGAGATCGGCGCGCTCGCCCTGCCCTTTTCTTTTCATATCCTTCAACCTCCGTTTTCGGAGGTCGCGACCATCGCGACCCCGTCACGTCGGTCAAAAGCCGGGGAGATCAGGGATGAGCGCACGCGGAACGCGCCGTAACAACGTGAAGGAGGGCGAAGCCCTTGCGCGAGACCCTCGGCCCAGCAGACCGAAGGCGGAACGGGGTAGCAATGGACAGATTACCGATCTTCATCCGCAGCCAATGCAAGGGCTTCGCCAGCAAGACCACTTTCTGCCGCACGGCAGCCGACGGAATCTTAGCAACGGCGCGGTTGAGGTTGGGACCTTCTGTCGACGCATTGAAGTCGCGTCCCGTCGTTGATCCGAAGGCGGTGGCCGGCACAGGCCCTCGTTACTTCGAGCTGACGAGAACAGGACACCTTCGTCGACGTGAACAAAGGCGGGGCCGGAGCCCCGCCGTGATGGTTGTTATTCGAAGGCTGACAGCTGGACGGCTGCCGCCTTGCGGTCGAGCGTCTGGCCGGGATTTTCGACCGGCCGGTCGAAGGGCTTCCATGTTTCGCCTACCACCTGCTCATAGGCTGCGACAGCGCCGACGGCCGCCATTCTGAGCGCATGTGCCTGGATGCCCATGTCGGCTGCGAATTCGCGCTTGCGCTGGGCGGCGCTCTCATAGCCGACCGGACCGTCGAGATCGTCGTCGCGGGCATCCGCAGCGCTCTTGGCGGTGGCGTTCCGCGCCTCGGTGACGGCGCGGGAGTAGAACTGGCCGGCGCCATGGGCCGATCCGACATAGGCCCCGACGATGCGCTGCAGATGGATCTGCATCGCCCGGTCGCCAAGGCCATCGGAAAGTGCGGTGGCGGTTTCGACGATCAGGCGCTCGTGCATGTCACGGATGCCATCGCTGTCGACAATGGCGGTCCCGAAGCTTTCGGCGATCCGAAGCGCCTGTGCTTCATCGGGGCATGAAAGGCGGACCATTTCTAGGGTGGCGCCTCTGCGCAGCGGCACGACGCGGGCGGATTGGCGGATTGATTGACGGGATTGGGTTGCTGACTTTGCCATGGTGGTCTCCTTTGCTTCGCCGAAGTGTCGGCCCCCTGGCCGTTCTGTCCTTCGGTGCGGTCGAAAGGAACAGGCGCAATCCGGGCGGATCAGGGCCCGGGCAGGCCAGATCGAGCGAAGCAGGCAGGCGGTCAAGCAGGGGTGACAAGCCCTTGCGAAGCCCGCGTGCCTGCTTTGTCGAGAGCGGCATGACCGGCCGCCCCGCGGCGCGACAGCGGCCTTGAACCGAACGGGCGCCGGTTCAGACGCCACGAAACCGAAGGACGGAACGGCCAGAGGCAAACCCCGGATGCCGAAGCTGAGAGGAAACCACGCTAGACCTCCGCCAGGCCGCGCCGATCCAATGTCCAAGCCGCAGCTTGCCCAGTCATCACAACCGCCGGCGTCACTATCGGCTCGTGGTCCCGTTTGGCCTGAGCCACCTGGCAGATGGGCACGGGCACGCAATGATGCGATTGCATCCTCCTGTCGCGCGAGCGTTCACGAAAGTCCATCGACGGAGGAATTATGCCGCATAACCGAGACAATCGTCCGCAGTGCGCGACCAAATATGTTCCAGCTTCTCGTCGTGCTTCATCACAAGGGAGGGCCTGGATTCGCGTTCGATGACAGCGCTTTGCATGCGTTCGGGCGAGCTCTTGTCGGCCAGGTCGCAATAACCGCGGAAGTGCCGGAGGCACCCGTCGACCGGCAGAGAGAAGAGGATGCTGGTGACCAAACCGTTCGGGAATTCGCGCATGGCGAATATCCCGGCCTTGATCGAGAGCGGCGGCAGTATCTCAAACGTGTAGTCGTGTGATGCGTCGGCGATCCCGAACCATTCGCCGCTGTAGAGCGCGCTGTCGTCCCACTCCCATACATGCTCAGCCTCGTTCGGTAATGATCGCGCTGATGTGGCACCCATGGCTGCACGCCAACTCTACTGTTTTCCAAAAAAATGCTGCGGGGGCCCTCGAGGGACGCCAAGCGGCGCGGCTCCCGGGATAGCGAAAAATCACTGAAAATTCCGACTTTTTATCTTCAGCGTATCGATATGGAGATCGGGTGTGAACATGTCCCGCGGGACAACAGGCTTTTGTCGATCACGCGAATCCGGCCCGCCGCCGCCGTGGGCAAACTCGTCGCCCCGCCCCGCCGGCAGCCTGAACCCGGTATCCCGATCAGCCAGACCGACAAGGTCCGCTGACAGGTCGAAGAGTTGCTGCGCGACAAGATGCACGACCTCCCCTTCCCGCTGAATCCGCCCATTGATTGCCATCATCGAGGATCCGAGCACCACGCTCCTGCGCTTCTCGAACAGTGACGGCCAGACGACGATGTTGGCAGGGCCTGTTTCGTCCTCGATGGTGATGAACATGACACCCTTGGCCGACCCGGGCTTCTGGCGCACCAGCACCAGACCTGCAGTATAAACCCATCGCCCATCCCGAGCATTCATCGCCTCCGCACAAGGGATGATGTTGCGTGCCGACAGGTCCCTGCGCAGGAACGCAACCGGATGCTGCCGTAGCGTCAAGCCCGTATGGCTGTAATCTTCGATGACGTTGTGCCCGTCCGTCATCTGCCGAAGGGCGACCTCCGGCTCCTGCTGCTCAGCAATTGCCGCCATCTCCCGCTCAGTCGCGGCGGCAAACAACGGCAATGGCTCATCACGCAGCGCCTTGATGGCCCAGAGCGCGTCGCGCCTCTCGAGTTTGAGCGATGGCAGAAAGGCATCGGCCTCTGCCAGCTGGACAAGGGCCTCCGTCGGCACGCTGGACCGGCGCCACATGTCATCGACGGATAAGAAAGGACTATTCATTCGTGCCGTCACGATCCGCGCTGCGTCAGCGACAGCCAGTCCCTTCACCTGCCGAAATCCGAGCCGGACAGCATGCCGATCAATGCTGCCGATTTTTTCCAGCGTGCAGTCCCAGCGCGAGCGGTTGACGCACACAGGTCGCACTTCGACGCCATGCTTGATCGCATCACCGACGATCTGGGCTGGAGCATAAAAACCCATCGGCTGACTGTTCAAAAGCGCCGCGCAAAAGACATCCGGATAATGGCATTTGATGTAGTTCGATGCATAGGCGATCAGCGCAAAAGATGCCGCGTGACTTTCCGGAAAACCGTAGCTGCCGAAACCTTCGAGCTGGGAAAAGGTCTTTTCGGCGAACTCCGCCGAATAACCGTTCTTGACCATGCCGGAGACGAGTTTTTCCTTGAAGCGGGAGACCCCGCCGGTGAACTTGAAGGTGGCCATCGACTTGCGCAGCTGGTCGGCCTCGCCACCGGTAAAACCGGCGCAGACCATGGCGACGCGCATGGCGCTCTCCTGAAACAGCGGCACGCCCAGCGTCTTGCCGAGCACGGCCTCAAGCTCGGGTGTGGGATATTCGACCGGCTCCTTGCCTTCGCGGCGGCGAAGATAGGGGTGCACCATGTCGCCCTGGATAGGACCGGGCCGGACGATCGCCACCTGCACGACGAGATCGTAGAAGGTGCGGGGTTTCAGGCGCGGCAACATCGCCATCTGGGCGCGGCTTTCGATCTGGAAGGTCCCGAGAGTATCGGCTTTTCTGATCATTGCGTAGGTGGCTGCGTCCTCCTGCTGGATCGTAGACAGATCGAGATTCTCGCCCTTATCCTCACGGATGAGATGAAACGCCTTTGCCATGCAGGTGAGCATGCCGAGTGCGAGCACATCTACCTTCATGAACTTCAGCGCCTCGACGTCATCCTTGTCCCATTCGATGATCTGGCGGTCCTTCATCGTCGCCGGCTCGATCGGTACGAGATCGTCCAGCCGGTCATGGGTGAGGACAAAGCCGCCAGGATGCTGGCCAAGATGTCGCGGCGCCCCCATCAGCTGCTGCGCCAATTTCAGGGTGAGCGCTAAGCGCCGGTCGTCGGGGTTGAGGTTGAGTTCCCGGATATTTCGGTCGGGCACTTCCTCCGACCAGGACCACATGCCTGATGACAGCGCCTTGATCACGTCTTCCGGCAGGCCGAGCGCCTTGCCGACATCGCGGATCGCTCCCTTGGCACGATACCGCGTAACGGTGGCGCAGAGGGCTGCCTTGTCATGTCGGTAGGTCTTGTAGATCCATTGGATGACCTCCTCGCGCCGTTCATGCTCGAAGTCGACATCGATATCCGGTGGCTCGTCGCGTTCCTGGCTGACGAAACGCTCGAACAGGAGGTCATTGGTCGAGGGGTCGATCGATGTGATGCCGAGAATATAGCAGACAGCACTGTTGGCCGCCGATCCCCTGCCCTGACAGAGAATGCCCTGGCTTCTGGCGAAGCGCACGATCGAAAACACCGTCAGAAAATACGGCGCGTATTTCATGGTGCGGATGAGATCGAGCTCGTGCCGAACGGTCTTTAAAACATCCGGTGGCAGGCCTTCCGGATAACGGTCAGGCGCGCATTCCCAGACATAATGCTCCAGCGAGGCCTGCGCATCCTTGCCCGGCACAATGGCTTCCTCCGGGTACTGGTAGGTCAGTTCCTCAAGCGAGAACTTGCAACGACGCACGATCTCCATGCTTCGTGCCAGGGCCTCCGGATAGCGCGGAAATAGGCGAGCCATTTCTTCCGGAGGCTTCAGATATCGGTCGGCATGACGCTCGCGCTCGAAGCCGACATCGTCGATCGTGGTATTGTGCCTGATGCAGGTAACGATGTCTTGCAACTGCCGCCGACCCGGCTCATGAAACAGCACGTCATTGGTGACGACGGTTTTGACCCTGAACCGTGCCGCCATGTTGGAAATCTCATGGAGCCGCATCTGGTCGTTGGGTCGCCGGCGCAGGCAAAGCGATACATAGGCTCGATCACCAAAAACGTGCGCCAACTTGCGAAGCTGCGCGGCGCATGTGGCGTCCGGCAGATCCGGCACCAGAATGCCGATCATGCCTTCCGAGTAAGCCATGACATCGTCCCAGTGCAGAATGCAGTTGTTCTTGCCGCCGCGCGACTTGCCAAGCGTGATGAGCCGGGTCAGGCGCGAATATGCCGGACGATCCATCGGATAGACCAGCAACGACATACCGTCGGCGAGGTCGAGGCGACAGCCAACGACGAGGCGGAGACCCGTCGCTCGGGATGCTTCAAGGGCGCGGACGATGCCTGCGAGCGAATTACGATCGACGACGCCGATCGCACTGATCCCAAGGAGTTTTGCAGTATCAAACAACTCCTGCGCCGACGAGGCACCACGCAGAAACGAAAAATGTGTCGTGACCTGGAGCTCGGCATAGCTCATGCGAATATCCCGTGGCAGAACCAGCGGTGTGACCCGGTATCCGGATCAATACCGTCGCCGGAGCGGAACACCCAAAGGCGCTCACCGGATTCGTCCTCGATGACGAAATAGTCGCGCACGGCGTCCATTTCGGCATCTCGCTGCCACCATTCCCCGAAAATGCGTTCCGGGCCGTCGGCACATTTGACCTTGCGGCGTTTGCCACGCCAGACGATGGAGACTGGGGGCCGGTCCGGCATCAGCGCGATCGCCTCGATCAACTCAGGTCTCGGCAAGAGACGAACGGGGCGGCGCCAATGGCTGACCCAGGCAACGGCGATCGGTTCGGCGACGGGGCTGATGCGCTGGACAGAGCGTTCCGGCACATCGGAGGCGACCGGTGCGACGCGATAGACCCTCTGCCCCCGGTTTCCATAGAGGTCGATCAGCGGCGTGACATCGGTGACGTCATCCTCGACCAGAGCAGAGGCTTTCTGAGCCTCCTCGAGAGGCTCGGCTATCACGGCGAGCAGGATCAGCTTTTCGATCCCGAAGCCCGGCTCGATCTTTTCCGTCCGGTCCCGAAACAGTTTTGTCAGCCAGGCGACATCTCGGGCGGGCCTGGCGGTTCCGGCGCGGATGGCCTGTCTCGTGCCATCGACCTTCTCGACGATCAGGTCGGCACGGCGAACGCCAAGCCCGCGCTTCTGGAGTTCGTCAACGAGTTGGACGACCAGACGGCCAACATATTTATTGATTGTTTCCGCAGCCCCGATCGGTTCGGCGAAGGCCTTGGAGACTTCAACCAGCTCTGTGGTCCGGATCGGTTCGATCGGCTCGGCGACACGACAGAGCATCTGGTCGAGACGGCGGCCGACCTCCGGACCGAAGCGCAATGTCAGCGGCGCCCGCGGGGTGTTGGCAAGCTCGCCGATTGTCTGGAAACCGAGAATGCGCAGATCAGAGACGATCTTTGACGGCAGGCGCAGAAGCGAAATCGGCAGCTTTTCGACGGCACGGGCCGTCTCGCCCGGAGGAACGACAATCGTTTCGCGATTGATTGCGCGGGCGCAAGCATGGGCAGCACCCCAGCTGTCGGCAACCGCCACGCGCGCCGTCAGTTTTCGGGCAAGAAACTGGTTGGCGATCTTCGTCACCATCGGCAGTTCACCACCCTGCAGATGATCGGCGCCTTCCGTATCCATGACGATACCATCAATCCCGTCGACGGCGACGATCGGCGAATAGATCGTCAGCGCCCAGAGCGTGATGCGCTCCAGCGCGGCTTGATCGGCTTGCGAATCTGCGTCAACCAGCATCAGGCCGCGAAACAGCGACTGCGCCTTTGCCGCCGCCATGCCGGCATGCACGCCCGCTTTTCTGGCAGCCGGATCGGCAGCAGACACCCATCGCTTCGAACCGCTTCTCGCGATCACGGCGATTGGCTGTTCAGGCGGAATAGACGGATCGGCCCGACGAATGCGATCCGTCGGCAGATCCGGAAGATAGATCGAGACGACCCTTGTCATCGCACGCCCTCACGAGAAACTCAGCACACTCACCCGCTTTCACGCGCATCAATTCCAGAAACCATTGAGGTCTGCCCACCCCGGGTACCGGCAACTCCTCTGACGGCATCACGCTGACACGCCACCGCGTGGTCGAGGCCGTCGGCTGCCCAAAGTCATTGGCCTCCGTCTGTCGCCGCCATCGGCGGACCGCGAGCGCCATGGTCCCGGTTCGCTCGGCTGCAAGCTGCAGGCGGCGGGAACTGACCATAGGCAGGCGAACAAGTTCACCGACGACGGCACCAAGTCCGCCGAAGGAAAGGCCCTCCTCCATATTGGCCAGCACATCCTCTTCCTTGTCGGATTCAACAAAGATGACGCGGTCGGGATGCAGACCCACATGGGCAAGAGCTGGAAAAAAAAGATCCGGCCGCGTCAGACACCAGATGACGGGGCCTTTTGTTCTTGCGGCAATGCCGGCAACACAAAGGGCGGCCGCTGCACCATCGACAGTACCGGAGCCACCGCCTGCAAACTCGTGCAGCGCGCCATAGGCGAGGCCCCCGCCAGGCAAGGCCGCATCGATCTCGGAAACGCCAAAAGAAAGTGTTCCGGCCCGCTTCGCGGATACCCCTTCCATCGACGCGATGCGGTCTCGCAAGTCGCAAATCACCCTCTGGCGGGCAGCAGTCATCGTTCACGGCTCCCTTCAAGGTCGTGTTCAAAGGATCGACATTATGTCGTACGGGCTATATGTTCATTGTTTGTTCTCGTAATGCAAAAGAGTCAAGCACCACATGGTTGAGGAATATTATCCCAGTATTAGCAAAGTCGAAGATTCGAATAGGATTCAAGGAGGTAAGGGGAAACAGAAATTTTTGCAGCCCTTGCGTCCGTCGGGTTTAAAACGGTGGATAGCGGGGATAGATGAACGGCGTCACAATCTTCTTAAGGTTTTCGTGCTGAACTCGTTTGCATGACGAAGCCACCGAGATCAAAGCCGCTCCTTCGTGATACCGAAGCTCCGCTACGGTCAAAGCCGCGTCGGAAGCGCAATCCCGCACAGCCACAGCTGCTGTTTGATCCGATGCCCGATCGCGTCGAGCCGGCGCTCGCCCAATTGAAGGCGCACCCTCCACAAGGCGACCAATGGAGCTGGGAGCTGAAATGGGATGGTTATCGCCTGGCTATCCATATCGAGCCGACAGGGGTCCGCATCCTCACGCGTGGTGGCCATGACTGGACGCACCGGTTTCCGGCGATCGAGCAGGCTGCCCGGGCGCTTGGCCCGGCAACGATGATCATTGATGGCGAGGCGGTTGTGCTTGACGATGAAGGGCGGCCGGATTTCGGGCTGCTGCAGAAATCGTTGGGTGCGTCTGGAAAGACGGCTGGCAACCGAGCTTCGGACGCCATCCTCTACGCGTTCGATCTTATTTATCTCGACGGCCATGACCTGCGCAACGTGGAGTACCGTTCGCGCCGGCATCTTCTCGAGGATACGCTGAAGGGGCACGACGGCGCGATCCGCCTTTCGGAAACCATTGACGCCAATCCCGCGATCCTGCTGGAACACGTCGGCAGCCTTGGTCTCGAGGGCATTGTCGGCAAGCAATTGGATCAACCCTATCGCTCCGGCCGGACCGGCGACTGGGTCAAGATCAAGTGCGTTAAGAGCGAAGCCTTCATGGTTGTTGGCTACGAGCCATCGACGGCATCTCCCGACGGCTTCGGCTCTTTGGTGCTTGCTGCCTATCGCGGTGACGAGCTCGTTCATGTCGGGAACGTCGGGACGGGCTTCAGGCAAGCCGAGATGAACAGGCTGCGCAAGATGATCGACAGGCTGCGCTGGAATCGGAAACAGCCGCCTGTTCCCTATGCCGAAAAGGCAGACATCGTTTGGGTCGAGCCGACTTTGATTGCCGAGATCGAGTTTCGGGCCTGGACGGCGGACGGCAAGCTACGCCATGCTTCCTACAAGGGATTGCGGGAACGACAAGACAATGCCGACGTTTACAGGCTCCAGTAGCGAAGTAGGCGCGATGCCGTGAACACACGGCATCTGCTTCAAGCGGAGGGCTTTCCAGCATGTGCAACCTTTATCGGATGGAAGACAAGGACTGGGTCTCCAAATGGGCTCAGGACGCCGAAAGCCTGATCAACCTGATGCCAGCCTATCAGATGAACCCCGACCAAATGGGGCCGATCGTCCGCAACACGGCGGAAGGCAAGAAGCAGCTTGTGCATGCGCGATGGGGATTACCGTCCCCTCGCTTCGCCTTGGAGAAAGCGGCCAAAGCCAGGGCCGAGAAGCTCGCGGCCAAGGGCAAGCCATTTGATCTCGAGGAGCTAATCCGCATGGAGGCCGACCGCGGCACGACAAACGTGCGTAAGCTCAATTTCCCGCACTGGACGCGATGGTTCGACGTCGAACACAGATGCCTTGTCCCAGTCACCAGCTTCGCCGAACCGGATCCGGCGAGCAGAGAGGAAGGCGGAAATGTGCCCAATGCCTGGTTTGCCCGCGATGACGAGAAATCGCTGATGTTTTTTGCCGGCATCCATGTGCCGCAATGGAAGAGCGTCCGGAAGGTTCGGGACGGACTCACGATCGACGACCTCTATGGTTTTCTGACCACAGACCCCAACGATCTCGTTAAACCGATCCATGAGAAAGCCATGCCGGTTCTGTTGCTGACGAAGGAGGACACGGACATCTGGATGCGGGCGCCGTGGGACGAGGCAAAACATCTTGTCCGCCCGCTTCAGAACGATGCGTTGATTATTTCGTCGCGAGAACCGTACGGGTCCACCGTCGTGTCGAAATCGGGCGAACCGGTTGGCCAAGACTGATTTGTGTCGTGTCTGACCGTGAGTGCGTTCACGGTGCGATTCCGCCAGCAACGGTCAATATCGTCCCGGTAATAAATCTGGCCATTGGTGACGCGAGCCAGACCGCCGCATCTGCGATGTCTTCCGGCTCGGCTATGCGCCCCAACGGGGTGGCACGCGCAACTTTCCCGGGTCGATCTGGGTTGCCCTCACGCGCGTGGATATCTGTCGCCGTCGTGCCTACGCGGATCGCGTTCACGCGAACTCCAACGGAACCAAGCTCCTTGCCGGCACCGATCGTCAGTGTTTCCACCGCGCCTTTGGAAGCCGCATAATGCACATATTCCCCTGGACTACCAAGCGTCGCCGCGAGGGACGACATGTTGACAATCGAGCCACCCGCACCACCACGATCGGACGCCATCCGCTCTATCGCTTCCTGGAGGCAATAAATCGTGCCAAAAAGGTTGGTCGCGAAAGTGGCTTGCAGGGCACCCTCGGTCAAACTTTCGAGCGTGGACGTTCCTCCGATGATCCCGGCATTATTAACAAGGCAGTCGATCGGGCCGAGTAATTCATCGCAAGTGCGGAAGAGATTTTTTACCGCGTTGCGATCCGAGACATCAGCGCCAACAGCGATTGCCTTCGCGCCTTCGGCCTCGCAACGCCCGGCGGTCGCAGATGCGCCTTCAGCGTCAGAGTGATAGTTCACACACACATCGTATCCTGCCCGCGCAAACGCAATTGCAGTTGCTGCACCGATCCCTTTACTGGCACCTGTTACAAGGACGATAGATCGAGACGGCATTTGTGAAGAACTCCCTTAAATAGCTGCTAGCTGGACAGGTCGTGGAGATCGGTAGTGATCGCCGCACCGACTGAAAACTCCGAAAACCGGACATCCAGTCCGCCACGCTCAGGCGTACATGCAGTTAACCCAACGAAATAATGGGAAACTTTAGGAAACGGAGCAAGCCGCAGCAACGGCCAAATGCTCCCATTGGAGGATGCCTGAATACGCATCGTGCCTTTCTTCAATGTGATCCGGATATAGAAATCTTCAAGTTCCTTGAAGGGCTGGGACACTGACCAGTCGGATTTTCCATCGGTGATGACTGTGCTGAGAAACCGTTCGCCATCTGTAAACTCAACGCCTGACTTCACCCATCGATTTTCGTCAATGCGCACCATAAGACCGGCCTGATCGTAGAGAGACCGGAATTCGCCTTGGACGCGGACACTCGCTGTGAAACCATCCACGACCGTTACGCCTAGGAAATGGCCACTGTCGCGCGTGAAGCCGTAATGCGTTTCACGCCAGAAGTCAGTGTTTGCTTCGGTGGTTAAAGAGAGACCCGTCTCGGTGGCTTCCCACACTACAGGTTTATTCAGCCACTCAGCTTCTTTGAGATTAACGTCCACGGCACTGTCTCCGGAATTGCCCTTGCATCACTGCTGGTGGGGCTATTGCCCGACTCAACGGATACCTGTGATCATAAACCTGGTAAAGTGAGTGTTGGCCTGCTGCCGGTTACGTGGACACCAAGTTGAGGTGCTTCCAATGAAACTGGAGTGCATAAATGCAACGAAGGAAGTTCAGCCGCGAGTAAAAGCTTGAGGCAGTGAAGTTGGTTAGGGAGCGTGCGGTCACACCGTCACCGAAGCGCTCGGCAAAAATCTTTTGATGGCAGTTGGTAGCACTATAGACAAAGCGCCTGACGGTCAGATGCAATTCGATCCGTCGACCCGGACACGGCAGATCACCGATCACCGGAGGGGAACGGCTATGAACTCGACGGAAAAGGTCCCGCAGTGGGGACATATGGAGTCCGTTGACCCGGCGGACGCAGTGACAACGATCGCATCGGTGGCATCATGCATCGATTCAACGTTCAAACTGGCCGGGATCAGGTCGGAAGTAAAACTGGGCTCGCATGGCGCTGATTCTCCTTCGGAAATCACACCAATTGAATCCGAAACATCATCGAGAATGAGTCAGAGCCCAAAAAGATACCCACGGCCATAGTCGCAACGCGCTGCGTGAAGGACAATGTATTGCGAAGATTGCCAGGCATGTTGGTCACCCCCTATGGCATAAACTATGCCACGCAAACGATTTCCGATTGCGTGGCATAGTCCTTGATTGGCGGAGGGGATATCCCCCGCCGATGCTCATGTCGTTGACCGATCGCCGATCAAAACTCCTGCCAGTCGTCCTTTGACGTATCGACAGCAGCGTTACCGGAGAATGCGGATGCAATCTTGCGGCCAAGCGCGCGTACGGGGGATGCCACGTATCTGTCGTTGCCGCCGGCATTGCGAACCGGAGCGGGCTGGCTCTTCTGCTGATAGGCGGTATCGGCGAGCTTGAACTGCGCGAGAAGCTGGTTGAGCGAAGCTACCTCCTTGGCCAGATTGTGGCTGGCGGCGTTGGTCTCTTCCACCATGGCAGCATTTTTTTGCGTGTCCTGGTCCATCTGGTTGACCGCGGTATTGATCTGCTGGAGGCCGGAGGATTGCTCCTGCGCGGATTCCACGATGGAGACGACGTGCCGGTTGATTTCCTGCACTTCCGATACGATCGTCGCCAGCGCCTTGCCGGTGTCGCCCACCAGCTGAACGCCCTGCTGCACCTGATCGTTCGAGGTGGTGATCAGCGCCTTGATCTCCTTGGCCGCATTGGCGGAGCGTTGCGCCAGTTCGCGCACTTCCTGCGCGACAACGGCAAAGCCCTTGCCCGCCTCGCCCGCACGCGCAGCTTCCACGCCGGCATTCAGCGCAAGAAGGTTGGTCTGGAAGGCGATTTCGTCGATCACGCCGATGATGTTGCTGATCTCGTTGGCGGATTTGGAGATCTGCTCCATGGCGACCACGGCGCGGCGTACCACTTCGCCGGATTGTTCGGCGCCTGCCTTGGCGCGGCTGACGATCAGGCCTGCCTCCTGCGCGCGCTTGGTGGAATCCTTCACGGTCGTGGTGATCTCTTCCAGAGCGGCAGCGGTTTCTTCCACGGCTGCTGCCTGCTGTTCGGTACGCTTGGCCAGATCGTCGGCGGCCGATTTGATCTCGTTTGCGCCCGCGCCGATGCCACCGGCATTCTGCGCAACCCGGGTCAATGCCGATTGCAGCTTTTCGGCGGACATGTTGAAGTCGTTACGAACGCCGTCGAGTGTCGCCGTGAACGGCTGGCCGATGCGGTAGGACACATCGCCATCCGAAAGCTTCGAAAGACCGGTTGCAAGATTGTCGACGGCAAATTTGACGTCGGCAGCTTCCTTGGCCTTCTGCTGCTCGCGCGCGATGCGTTCCTTTTCCGAAAGGCTGCGATTGGCTTCGGTTTCCTGTTCGAGACGGATGCGCTCGATCGCACTCTCGCGGAACACCTGAACAGCAACCGCCATCTGGCCGACTTCATCCTTGCGGTCCATGCCATCGATCTCGGCTGCCGTATCGCCGCCTGCCAGCGACACCATACGCTCCCGCAGGCGGGCAATCGGCGTTGTGATGCCACGCGAGGCCACGAAAAGTGCGAGAATGATGCCGGCTGCAAAGCTGATGCCAACCACAACAAGCGAGGTCAGGATCGTGGAATTCGTCTGATCCGTCAGATCGTCGCTGCCTTTTGCAACACCCTTGGCAAGCTTGTCCAGCAAAGAGCCTATTTCGTTTCCGGCCGCTCGAATTTGCCCATCAGCCTTCAGGAGTTCCGCCGCGGACTCCTGATTACGATTAGCGGAGCCAAGCTCGACGGCCTTATCAGTGGTTGCGATGATGCTCTGAGATTGTTTGAGCAGTTTGTCGATTGTGGCCGTCTCTTCCGGGAATATGGCCTTGACGTTGTTCAATCGCGAGATCAGTTCGCCTTTGTCGGTGTTATACTCGCCTTTGGCGATGGCGAAATCCGGAATGGAGGTGTCATATGCCATTACCTGATAAGCACCGTAAGCCACCGCCTGAAGATTGCGGTTGGCACGAGAAAGCTCGACAAGCGCGGCATTATCGCCGGCAATGAACTCTGAATAGAGCGTGTCCGCGTTTTTGTAACGGGCGGACATATATACTGTTGCACCCAGACCGATGATGCAGAGCGGTAAAATGAGCGACAGAATTTTGGTGCGGATACTGGCATTCTGGAGAAATGACACGGATAACCTCAGGGCATGAATACCGCTCCTTCCCCGTGCCGGAGGTGTTCGGCAAGACTGACATTGCACGTCGCGTAACCTCGATCATCAAGGCTTCGGTAGCCGCATCATCGGCTCTGATCGCAACTGCATCATGCATGCGCCGAAAAACGCCGGCCTGCCCCCTTCAAATACGGGCAGGTCACCATTCCGCGGGCGAAACGACAGCCCCGCCAACAGGCGGAAACGCCGGGCCGCATTTCGCAAAACACGGACAAGAACCGATTGTTCCACGGCCGTGCTTCGCTGGTTTTCTTGCGATTAGTTATAGTTAAATACTTTACAATTTCTTCATGCCCAAACGGGCGCAGGAGATACCAATATCTGAAAGATCAGCGTGTGATTAGCCATCCCACCACGGATAAGCCCGACTTGCGGGATGGTGATGCAGGCCACATTCACATATTGGCAGCGCAAGGCTTAAAGAAACCTGCGAACAAGGGCTGTACGGCGGTTACGAGTGTACGCTTCGATGAAGCTGCAGGCCCGCTCGTTTCAAACTGTCCAGCAAATGCTGCGCCATCGCGTGTCGTCAAGGACGTCGCCGCCGAATCCATCAACTCTTTGAAATCGTCCAGGCCCACGTCGTCGGCGCGCATGACTGAACGGATCAGCGGATCTGCGAAAATCTCGGCGAGCGTCATCTCGTCTATCGTCTGTCTCATCTCAGTCTCCTTTCGATAATTCCTACGCTGTGAAAGCGGGCGATTGCTTGACGGGCTCGCGCCAAGGTGTTACCGGTAAGTAACTTTTGTGATAGTTACCGATCGGTAACACGCATGTCAACACCGCTTGAGGGTAAAAATTAAACTCATGAAATCCGAGACATCTGATCGTGCTTCTGAGCAGAAAATCGCACCTCGTGACCGGATTGTGTCAACGGCCTGCCAACTGTTTCGTGAACATGGGATACGCGGCATCGGTGTTGACGCCATTGCCGAAGCCGCCTCAACCAACAAGATGACGTTATACCGACATTTTGGTTCCAAGGACGATCTTGTGTGTGAAGCGCTCAAGCACAGTTCTCGAACGCTCGATAAAGCCTGGGAAGATCTCGAAAAAGAGAACCCGGGCGACCCGAGGGCTCAGCTCACGGCATGGGTTAAAGCGCGCGCACAATGTCTTTCCAGCGAGCCCTTTGGATGCGATTTGGCCAATGCTGCGGTAGAGTTGAAAGAGCAAGGGCACCCTGCACATGCGATAATAGAAACGTTGAAGATGGAACAGCATGCCCGGCTTGCCGATCTTTGTCGTTCGACAGGTGTAAGCGATCCTGAACTTTTGGCTGATACGCTATCCATGCTGTTAGAGGGAGCACGCGTCAGCAAACTTGCCGCCGGCAAAGAAGGTCCGTCGATGCGGTTTACGCGTGCGTGTGAAGCTGCGATGGTCTCGTTTGGTCTAGGTGCACAGGCTTCTGCCTGAACCTGGTGGCGCAAGAAGGAAGTGCTACTGAAGGCAGTGTAACGTTAAACGGGCGTTGAATAAGATTTGGGAAAGGAAGGCGCAGACCGTGGCGTGTCGACTTTCGTGGTGGAGACCGAAGTGCCATCGGCCGAAAAGGCCAACATCTCGAACGCCAATTTAGCGAAAATGGGTTTCGTGCATATCTATAATCGCAGCAACTTCATTTTATGACATACTTGCTGTCAAGAGAGGACCAAGGTCGTGCATTAGCAATATGATTTGGTTCGGCAGCTTAGTGCGACTGACTCTACGGATATTTATGGGGCCACTACATTGCAAGCTTATGCCTTGGCTCTTGAGAGGATTTCAACCATTGGCACGCTTCTTTCTTCCCGATGCAGTCGGTCCGTAGGACGGCTCTATGGAGGTCGACATCATAGGAGCCAGCGCTGGGTGTTATCTCGTATAAATATGTCCGAAGAGTTCGGCAGCGAATGCTCTTCCCCAACTCGGCTATCTCTCGGCCATATGAAGCGGCACCTCTACCTACGCTTTACCCTGGGCCACAGCTCCAATTAGATTCGAAAACACCCCCTCGGCCTCGGAAGCGGAGCAGTTTCCCCGTGTAACAGCGCTTGTCAACGCGTCTCCTGCCGCAACCAATGCCGCGCAGGCCAATGCCAGCGATTCCGGCTGAAAGCTTGAGTGAGGCCGTAAAACATCAATGAACATTTCGATCACAGCATCGACTAGCTCTTGGTACACGTTGGCTTTCTCCTCGCTTCCTGCAAGCGCTGCGCCGACAGCATGAAATTCGTCACCTTGGTCGGTTCCGCAGGCCAGATAAGTTTTAGCCAAAGCCAATATAGTCTCTTTCGCCGGTCGATTTCCCTGAGCCATAAGTGTGCGAAACGCGGCAATGCGTTCGGTGTCTATCCAACGATAGAGTTCAATTAACAAACCCGTCCTGGTCTCGAAGTGCTCGTAGGTCACAGGTTTGGAAACGCCCGCCCGCACTGCCAGGTGACCTAGTGTCAGCCGATCAGCACCTTCTTCCCGAACGATTAGGCGCGCCGTCTCTAGTAGCTGCTGACGCCTCTCGGACTTCGAAAGTCGGCCTTTAGTCCTATTGTCGATGGCAGCTTTTTGCTTTTCCACTTGCATACCTACTTTTAGTAACCTACCATGTGTAGGAATCAGTAAACCACAGGTATCGTGATGTTACAAGCTTCTGGAAGTCTCCACGACCCAATACTTATTATCGGCGGCGCCGGCGAGGTTGGGCGATGGGCCACACGCTTCTTGCGTGAGCAATATCCTGATGTACCAATCCTCATTGGCGGTCGCGACGAGCAACGCGCGATACGAGCAGCAGCAGCTGTCGACGGCGCGTCTGCGGTGGTAGTGGACCTCACTGCCTCTGACCTGGGGCTAGGCGAGCAACGTGTCTCGGCGGTCGCAACGCTCTTTACGGACAAAACCGGGGCAGCTCTCCGCTGGGCCCAACAATTGGGCGTTGGGCACGTCAACATCTCACCAAGCATAAGCGAGCTGGGCTTGGAAACTGCTACATTCATGCAGAGACCTACCGCCGCGCCAGTCGTCCTTGGTACAGAATGGCTCGTTGGTGCGACAAGCGTACCGTCACTCTTGTTCGCCCGAGAATTTGGTCGTCTGGAAAACATTCATATCGAGGCAGTGCTCGATGAACAGGATGCGTTCGGACCTGCAGCGAATGCAGATCTTGAGCGCCAGATGTATGCGGGTGCTGCCGCTCTTTTGAGAACGGTTGGCGCGTGGCGATGGTACCATGGCGCCGAGACCAGATCCAAGGTGCGCGCAATCGACGGCACCGAGTTGGACGCGAACGTGTTTTCGCCAAACGACGTCTTGTTGTTGGCAAACGCAACCGGCGCTCCCGATATTCGGTTCGACCTGGCCATTGGAATGAGCTCCACCCGCCGGAATGGCGGACCGGTATCGACTGAAATCATTATCAACCTTTCGGGCCTGGATCACGCCGGGCAGCAGCTTCGGAAACGTCACGCGATCGTTCACCCCGGCGGGCAGATGCCGCTAACGGGTCTGGGTGTCGCGCTCGTTCTTGAACGCTTGGCTGGTCTCGCGGGCGATACGCCCCGACCGGGCCTCTATTTCCCAGCCCAGCTCATCGACCACTCCACATACTTTGATCGGCTTCGCGCATCAGGCGGTGAAGTCATTGAATTGGAGCCGATCCAACACGCGCTGCAAGGCTCGGATCAAGCATAACCTGGAGCAGAAAATGAACCACACTCATAAAGTATCAGCCGCCACGGATCATCCCGTACACCATTCGCAAATCGAGGCCAACGGAGCCTCTTTCCATGTGGTTGAACAAGGCCGCGGTCCAGTAGTGCTCTTCTTGCACGGATTTCCAGACACTGTGGAAACGTGGCGTAGCCAGATGCAAGTTGTCGCAGAAAACGGATACCGCGCGATCGCGCTCGACATGAGGGGTTTCGGCGACAGCTATGCCCCGAACGATCCCGCACTTTACAGCGGGGCCCTAATTGTTGGCGACCTGATTGGCATCCTTGATGCGTTGCAGGTGCCTACCGCAACCATCATATCCCATGACTGGGGTGCCGACCACGGACAACGGGCGATGGTCATGCGACCGGATCGTTTCAACGGCATCATAACGCTCGGCATCCCGTTCCTGCCGCGTGGCGAGCTGAGTACATGGGACTTGCTACGCAGTCGCGGTCTCGGCGATCTCTATTATGCTTTCGACATGATGAAGCCAGAGACGGATGACCGTATCCGTGATGCCAGCAAGACTATTCCGAGTGCACTTTATTGGCTCTCGGGCGAACCCGCCGAAGGAACCGGCTGGGACCCCATCGACGCAAAGCGGAATATGTTTCGACCTGCCCCTGACGTGCTGCCGACTTGGGCCGATCCAGCCTATGTGAAGCACAACATCGACACGTTCCAGCGAACGGGATTCAGAGGCGGTCTGAACCAGTACCGTGGCGTGCAGGCGACGTTTGAGCATCTCGCCGCGTACAAGGACGTACTGATCAAGCAGCCATCGCTTTATATTTGGGGCGATGCAGATGGGTTGTGCCGACTGTTCCACCCGGTCCCACCAACCGTGGAAGAGATGCGCAAGACAGCGCCCGGGCTCGTCGATGTCGTGCGCCTGGAAGGTGTAGGTCACTGGCCTCATCATGAGGCCCGCGAACGCGTGAATGCCGAAATCATCAAATTCCTGAACGGCCTGAATGCCGCCGTTTCAGCAACTGTCTAATCGATCAAGGAACATAGAACCATGATACTTTCTCACGCACTTCGTACAGGCGATCTTGCTTCGGTTAAAGAAGCTATCGACGCCGGGGCGGACGTTAACGCTAGAGGCCCCGATGGTCTCACGCCGTTGATGATCGCGTCTGCGCTTGGGCAGGCACAAGCTGTTGCTTTGCTCCTTACTGCCGGCGCGGACGTGCTGACGGCGGACCCTCGAATGGGAGCAACGGCAATCCACAAAGCGGCACAGTCCGGCAGCGCCGACGTGATCGGGATTCTGCTTGACCACGGAGCCTTCATCAATCAGCAATCGCCAGTTCTTGGCAATACCGCATTGATGGATGCCGTGCTTCACAAGCACGAAGCTGTTGTGCGGGTTTTGCTGTCGCGCCGCGCGCGCACCACGATACGGAATTACTGGCAACAGACCGCGCTCGACATCGCCAAGTATGACGACCTGAAAGCAATCGCAGCGCTGATTGAGGAAAGAGATGAGGCGGATGAAAAGCACATCGCCAGCTTGTCAATCATCTCATCAGTCAAGGCCGGAAATATTGAGGAGGTGAAGTGGCTGATCGCAGATGGCGCGGATTTTGAGGTTCGGGTGCCGATAACCGGGACGTTCGATGACGACTACACGCCTCTCGGTCTTGCAGTTCGCGAAGGTCATGCCGAAATCGTGCGCCTATTGCTGGATGCTGGGGCAGATCCTCGCCGCACCATCGGTCTCATGCGCGGTTCGCCACTTCACGATGCTGCCTATTTTGGGAAGGCGGATCACATCGATATTCTGACGTCAGCAGCAAAACAGGGGGACACACAGATTGAGCTCGATGCGCAGGGTCCTTACAATGGCCTGACCGCTTTGCACGATGCTGTTTGGCATGGATACGTAGATGCAGTTGCATCCCTTGTGCGCGCTGGTGCTCGCCGTGATCTGAAAACTCACTCGGGCCTAACACCACTGAGCCTCGCTACTCTCTACGGCTATGAACCGATCGTTGAAATGCTGAGCAGCGACAGTCAGCAGACTGGATCCCAACCAGAAATCCTTTGAGTTAACTCGTTGAGCTCTCAAGGGCGCGGCGATGGAAATTAAAGACTGATCCGTAGTGCAGTGGTGTGATCTCGGTTTGATGGCCAAGCTGCGCAAATTTCGCTCATTTAGCTACCGCACATCAACAATTTGCGGTAGCATCCTGGATGGTGGAACGCGTGGGGGAGGGTTCAAAAGAGCCGCCATAGCTAGTCTCTGGCAGCCCACATGAAAAACGTTTCTCGCTGTTCTCCCGCTTTGACCGCGTCCAGATAGCGGGTCTTCCAGACATCACCAATGAACGTCTCCATCGTCGTGGGCAATTTCGGACGATACTCGTGCTCCCCATGGAACCTTACGATGCCACTGTTCAAAGCGTCAGCACTGAGGGTGTCGTCCTGCCATTTCTCCAGCGTCCCGAACCGTGCCAGAAATTCAGCCTCGACGTCTTTACGGGTCGTTTCGATGTATCGGTAATCCACCGGCCTGCCGATCTTCTTGCCAATGGTTTCGGCCAGTTCGTTCATCGAGACATCTTCCGAGCCTACTTCGAGGTATACGCGGTGTCTGCCCCTCGGATTGGTCAATTCCTTGGCCGCCAGCCACGCAATGTCATCGGTCGCCGCCCAGGGCATTTTCAAATCGGGTTTGCAGAACCAGGCAATTCGACCGTATTTGGCAACCGGCCCCGTCCACGCCGATACGTCGTCCATGAACCAAGCGGCGCGCAGGTGGACCAAATCGATGTTGCCGAGTTCGTTTAACTTTTCGTCCAGATCGTGGAAGCATTCGAAATGGCCCGTTTTCCCCTTCACGTCCGAACCCATGGCCGTCAGGTTCACGGCCAGTTTGACAGAGGATTTTTCGAGCGCATCGACAAAGCGCTTGGCGACAGCGGGGTAATGCCCCTCGATGTTGTTCCAATCGGTCTTCACCATCAGGAACGCGGCATCTGCCCCCTGAAAAAATTGGTCAAGGTCTCCCTCTCCGGTGTCAAAGCTTCCCAGAAATGGCTCTGCACCAAGCTCGACCAGCGCGCCCAGCGCGGGGCCACCTCGCGACAATGCTCTAACCTGATGCCCGGCCTTCAGTAAGTTCCGGGTAAGTTTAGCGCCAACTCGTCCCGTGGCACCGACGACAGAAATTCGCATGACAGTCTCCTTGCGGTTGTTGATCGCCGATTAGTAGACTATTGCTGTGCGTACGAATTTGGAGATAGTGCCAAATGATCTCGAAATCGGGCCAATCCGCAAAACTGCTGCGTTCCTGCTACGATGACATTGATCTCGACCAGTCGGATCGTCCGGCCTTCGCTGTTCGCCTCGACTTCAATGACTATGAGGCTGAAGTACCCCAGCACCAGCACAAGGAAGGGCAGCTCATCTTGGCCCTGCATGGGGCCGTCACCTGCAAGACGGAAAATGGCATCTGGATTGTCCCACCAGACTGCGGAGTCTGGATACCCGGCGGCGTGCCCCACAGCAACCAGGTGACGTCCAACGCACGCCTGTCCTATCTGTTCGTTCAACCAGGCGCAGCGACACTGCCTCATGAGTGCTGTACTTTATCTGTGTCACCGATGCTCCGCGAGATGATCCTCCGACTGGCGGATGTACCCGTCAATTCTCCTCCGGACAATCATGTCGGCCGTATGGTGCAGGTCTTGCTGGACGAACTCGCGCAAATGCCGATACAGGGGCTGGACTTACCCGCGTCCAGCCATCCCAAAATCGCCGCGATCACCGCTGCCCTGATGGCGGACCCGAGCGATCGTCGCACGCTCGTGGATTGGGCGACACACGTTGCCATCAGTGAGCGATCCTTGAAGCGGCTGATGGTCCAGGAAACGGGACTTACCTTCGGCCGATGGCGGCGGCAACTGCATCTGGTCATCGCGTTGCGCGAACTGGCCAGCGGCGCGACGGTCCAGAGGGTGTCGAGCGACTTGGGATACGAATCCCCTACCGCCTTTATCGTCATGTTCAAGAAGGCATTGGGAACAACACCGACCCGCTACTTCGCGAGGTGATTTTCCGAGTAGTCGAATTTCTCAACACTGGTCGGCCCTTGCAGCACGTGCCGTGACTACAATGGGCCTACTACGGACGATGGATCTTGCGTCGTCCCGCTCAGGAACAAGGTCGAAAAAGGGCTCGACCTCACCCAGCCGATCAGAGAGGCGACGGTAGCGCTGGGATCCGGGATCGACAGCCCCCCTTTGTATCAATCATTTGGATTTTCGGCGTTGAAGCTATTGAGAGGATGCGCGTTACTTCTAAGTGCATGTCCCCAAAACACCAATACCCACGCCTTGAACGGATACGAATCAACCATCCGTGAAACATGAAGATGTTAGCCGCACGCGATGACTCGTGGATTTTCGCACCAAATGGTGCTATATGAGCTACTCATTTACGGGGGCTGGAACATGCGATCAACCATAAATATCGACGACAATCTTATGGAACGGGCCAAGTCCCTCACGGGCACCAAGGAAACAGCAGCTCTCGTGCGGCAAGCGCTGGAGACACTCGTGCGTGTGGAATCCGGCAAACGGCTGATCGCGCTTGGCGGCTCTATGCCTGAGGCTGAAGCGTCGCCTCGCCGACGGAGCGACGTGGCAAAGTGATCCTGGTAGACACCTCGATCTGGATAAATCATTTTCGATACGATGACTCAGAACTACGAAAAATCATCAATGATGACCAGCTGCTCTGCCACCCTTTCGTTGTAGGCGAATTGGCGCTCGGCAGCTTAAGAGAGCGGGCTGCAGTTTTAGAGTTCCTAACAGCTCAACGCGAGGCGCTAATCGCGACCCATGCAGAAGTAATGACGATCATTGATCGTCATTCGATATTCAGCATGGGGATTGGTTACACAGATGCGCATTTACTTACTTCAACGTTGCTCGACCGGCGATCAAGCTTGTGGACAAGAGATAAGCGCCTAGCGGCCGCAGCACAAAAAGTTGGTGCGGCACTTTACCCGCACGCGCAAGCCTCTCATTAGCCCAGCAACGCAGGACGCCTAGCAATATTGTGGCTCTTGAACGGATTCGAACCGTCGTCCACGCGTCGTGGATTGGCTAAGCATTTGCGACGCAATTCATTCACACTCGCTGGCGCCGCCCTAACTTGGTTTTGCTGGCAAATCGGAATGATGCGCACCGAAAGAATGATCGACCGAACGGCGGTATAGCTAAGGTCGCCAAGTTGCGGAGAAATCAGCGCGGAGACGTAGAGGAAGGCGCTGCGGATACCGCTGGCTTGTGATCGCACACCGCTTTCAAAAGCGAGATTTTCGTCGCTTGAGCAGTTTTAGAAATATCCGCATATCCTTCTCTATACTGAAGCTTCCCCATAACTGTGCTAGCGAGGCCTGCATCCATTCTCTCGGCGACTGCCAATGCAGCGGCCGCCCTGTTTTTGAATGGCAAGAGAGCTTCGAGAACGTATCCATCGCTGCATGCCTTGGCGATGCACGCGATATCGAACATGTCACGTGGCTGAAGAGAGGATCCTCGATAGTGAACCTTCTTCGCGATGATTTCGCCCGGGGTCTCAAGGTCAACTTGGATTCCACGTAC
>Ga0157370_10001672_pt1 | contig 27320 bp, 27 predicted proteins | sample C35metaG_FD_113463 | JGI IMG/M metagenome (GOLD analysis project Ga0157370, IMG submission 113463) | Corn rhizosphere microbial communities from Kellogg Biological Station, Michigan, USA - C3-5 metaG | ecosystem: Host-associated > Plants > Roots > Rhizosphere > Soil | place: USA: Michigan...
AGTCGCGCTGTCTGGCAGTCGCGGTGTCTGGCAGCCGCGCCCTTTGGCAGTCGCGCCGTTTGGCACTCGCGCCGTTTGGCAGTCGCGCCGTTGAAGGTCGTTGTTTGGCAGTCTCGAGTCTGGCCGTCGCGCCTTCGGCGCGTGCGCTGTTACCTCTTCCTTGCTACTATCCTTTCGTGTCTCGCCTCTTCAATTATTTCCTTCGCGGCCTTGTCGTCGTCGTTCCGCTCGCCCTCACGGTGTACGTGTGCCTCGTGATCTTCGAGACGATCGACAGTTGGCTTCGTCTGCCCATTCGTGGCGTCGGATTCGTCGTCACCCTGCTGCTGATCACCCTCGTCGGCTTCATGGCGTCGAGTCTCGTGACTCGCAGTCTGATCGCGACGCTCGACCGGTTGTTCGACCGCCTTCCCTTCGTCCGGTTGCTCTACTCGTCGGCGAAGGACATGCTGAATGCGTTCGTCGGGGAGAAGCGGCGCTTCGACAAACCGGTCCTCGTCTCGCTCTCGGCTGACGGCACAGTCAAGGCGATCGCGTTTCTGACCTCGGAGTCGCTCACGTCGCTCGGTGTCGCCGGGCACGTCACGGTCTACATGCCGCAGTCGTACGGCTTCGCGGGGCACATGCTCGTCGTGCCGGCCGAGCGCGTGCAGCGGATCAACGCTGATGCAGCCGCGGTGATGGCGTACGTCATCTCCGGCGGCGTCACGCAAGTAGAATCGCGGCACCGCTTGACGTGACGCGGGCCGCGTTGCTCCACGACGTGCTGCCGTTCGAGATCCGCCCGTCACCGATCCAGGGTTTTGGCGCGTTCGCGACGCGTGCCATTCCGGCCGGGACGCGGCTGATCGAGTACGCGGGTGAGCGTCTCACGCCTGCGCAAGCCGACATGCGCTACCCCGACGGGGTGGACGAACGGCACCACACGTATCTCTTCGCGATCGACGACGACGTCGTGATCGACGCCGCCGTGGGCGGGAACGAGGCGCGCTTCATCAATCACTCATGCGACCCGAACTGCGACGCCGTCATCGATGACGGGCGCATCTGGATCGAGACCGTCCGCGACGTCGCGCCCGGCGAGGAGTTGGCCTACGACTACGCGTACGTGCTCGAGGAGCGCCATTCACCCGCGGCGAAGCGCCGCTACCCCTGCAACTGCGGCGCCGCGAGCTGTCGCGGGACGATCCTGGCGAGAAAGCGGTGAATGGCAGAGGGCGACGGCGGACAATGGTCGCGTCACCCGCCACGCGGCCACACGTTGTTCGTCCGATCGATGTCGACCAACTTATCGTCCGGATCGAGCTGGATCTTCGTCAGCTTCTTCCCCTGAAACGCGTAGCGCCGGACGTACGCCGTCGCGTTCGTGCTCCACACCTCGGCCGGATAGTTGAAGTCCTGCGTCGTCCCGTCGGCGAAGGTGAAGCGGGCGCGGATCGGTTCCACGCCGCGCGCGTGATTCACGTACAGCACCGCGACCGAGTCGACCTCGCCCACCTGTTTCTGCGCCACCGTGTCGATGGCCAGATCGAAGTGCGGGTTCTCGAGGAACCATTCGCGGAAGAACCAGTCGAGCCGCTTGCCGCTCACGTCTTCCATGGTTCTGAAGAAATCGTCCGGGCTCGGATGCTTGTACGCCCACCGCCGCGTGTATTCCCGGAACGCGTCGTCGAACGCCGGCGCGCCGAGGATCTCGTCGCGGAGCAGCGCCAACCCGACGGCGGTCTTCACGTAGGCATTCTCGCCGAGCAGGTTCGGATTGATGCGGTCCGGCTGCACCTCGAGCGGCTCGTCGACGTTGTGCTGCATGTACTGCTCGACCTGCGCGCGATCCGAACGTACGCGGGCCTCGTACGAGCCTTTCTCGGGGAAACGGCGCGCCTCGGAGAAGTAATTGATGAACGTGTTGAACCCTTCGTCCTGCCACATGTGCATCCGCTCATTCGAGCCGACGATCATCGGGTACCACATGTGCCCGATCTCGTGCGTGATCACGTTGTACAACTCGTACTTGTCCGGATTCTTGTCTTCCATGGCGAGCATGGGATACTCCATGCCGCTGATCGGACCCTCGACCGCGCTGATCTGGGGATAAGGATACGGAAACCAGCGCTCCGAGTATTCCATGATCGACATGTGCGCCATGTCGGCCGCGTCCTTCCACGTGTCGATCGCCGACGGCCGGTAGTAGGCGAAGGCCATGTGCCCCTGCCAGCTCGATGCGTCCCACAAGTAGTCGGGCGACGCCGCCCAGACGGCGTCGCGCACGTTGTGCGCCTTGAAGCGCCACGTCTGCATGCCGGTCTTGCGGGGACGCGCGGCGCCACTCGTCAGGTCCGCCTGCGTGATGATGTGCACCGGCGTGTCCGACTTCGCCGCCTGGGCGAGGCGCGAGATCTCCGTCGGCGTCAGCACTTCTGTCGCATTCTCGAGCGCGCCGGTCGCCGCGACGATGTAGCCCGCCGGCACGGTGACCGAGAGATTGATGTCGCCGTACTCGAGATAGAACTCCCCCTGCCCGAGATATGGCTCGGTGTTCCAGCCGCGCAGATCGTCGTACACGCACGGGCGCGGGTACCACTGCGCGAGCTCGAACAACGAGCCGTCGCGGCCCATGCGGTCGGCGCCGTGCTCGGGAATGTTGAAGTGCCACGCGACGTCGAAGCTCGTCGCCTGCCCCGGTGCGAGCGGCGCCGCGAGATCGACCTTCATCACGGTTCCCTCGAGGCGCATCTTGAGCGCCGCCTTCTTTCCCGCCGTCACCTGATTGAAGCGGTCGATCATGTCGCCGCCCTCGAAGTTCCGCGCGCCGAACCGCGAATCGGGCGGAAAGACGAACGAGTTGAGCGATCCGCTCTTGAATGCGTTCTGCTCGACCTGGAACCACACGAAGCGCAGCGTGTCTGGCGAGTTGTTCGTGTAACGAAGCGTCATCTCGCCGCGCAGCGCCTTCGCCGCCGTGTCGAGCGTCCCGTGCAGATCATAATCCGCGCGCTGCTCCCAGTAGCGCGGTCCCGGCGCCCCCGATCCGCTGCGATAGACGTTGCCCGGCGGCAGGCCGAGTGGCGCGAACATGGACGTGTCCGGCGCTCCCGTCATGTCGAATTCGTCTTTGGGATTGCCCGGCTTGGGCGGATTGGACGACGCTTGCGCGCCAACGGGCGCGGCGAACGCCGCGACGAGCGTCAGTGCGGCAAGGGATCGCGCGATGGACATGGTGCGTTCGGGCTAGGGAAAAAGGCGGCCGCGAGACCGGTGCTGAAATCAGGCGACCTCAAACAATCGAGCAAGAACGACGCCCGACAATCTTTTGTGAGCTCAGCGCGCGGCGTAGACGCGCGTCTTTCCGTCGCGCTCGAACGCGAGCACGTTGTAGTGCTCGGCTCGCCCGCCTTCCATCCCGGGTGAACCGTTCGGCATGCCGGGGACCGCGAGGCCAAGCGCCGGCGAGCGTTCGGCGAGCCACTTCCTGATGACGTCGGCCGGCACGTGTCCCTCGATCACGTAGCGGCCGACGACCGCGGTATGGCACGACTGGAGCGCCGGCGGAACGTTCATCATGCGCTTGATCTCGTCCATGTCGTGCACGTCGCGCACGGAGACGACGAAGCCGTTTGCCGCGACGTGTTTCACCCAGCGTGCGCAGCACTCGCATCCGGGATCCTTGTACACCGTGACGACCGGCGACGGGGCGGCGGCAGCGAGCCGACGTTCGCCGACGAGCAACGCGGCGGTACCAAGCACGGAACTGCGGATCCAATCACGGCGCGAAACCATCGGCTGACCCGACGAAAGAGGGTGAATCGAATATAACGTCAGTGCTCAGCCTGGCGCGCGGCCGTGCCGACCGGTTTGATTCCCGTCATATGGCCGCATCCCTTCCGACTGGACGCGATCGTCTCACGCTGCATGTGTTGCAAGTCGGCGCGATCGCCGTGGTCCTGGCGGCCCTGCCGTACAAGGCGTTCGATCTCGACCGGTATTTCATCGCGAAAGAGCTCGTCCTGCATGTGTGCGCGGCGGTCGCGGCGTTCCTGTGCATCCGCAACCGAACCCGCATCACGGTGACGGCGGTCGACGTCGTGCTGGCGGCGTTTCTGGTCTCGAGCCTCGTTTCCGCCGCGTTCGCGATCAACCTGTGGGCAGCGGAACGCGCCCTCGCCATCTCGCTCTCGGGGGCGGCGCTCTTCTGGGTTGCTTCCGCATTGCGGCGGGCAGGACTCGTGCGGCCGCTGCTCGTCGCGTTGGCGTGGGGCGTGGTGCTCGGCGCCGCGACGTCGTTGGCGCAAGCGTACGGCGTGCAGACGGAGTACTTCAGCCTCAACCGGGCGCCCGGCGGCACGTTCGGCAACCGGAACTTCGTCGCCCACTTGGCGGCGATCGGCACGCCGGTCGTCGTGCTCGTCGCGCTCACGGCCCGGAAGGGTTTCGGAAGCGTGTTCGGCGGAATCGCGATGGCCATCGTCGCCGCGGCCCTCGTGCTGTCCCGAAGCCGGGCGGCGTGGCTGGCCGTGCTCGTGCTGGCGGTGCCCGTCGTGATCCTTGGCGTCCGGACGTGGAGCCGCTGGCGCGAGCCGCGCACGCGGCGCCGGCTCGTCGTGCTCGGCGTGTGCACCGCGTTGGGCGTCGCGGCCGCGGTGTTGCTTCCGAATCGCCTCGAATGGAAGAGCGACTCGCCCTATCTCGATTCGGCGGCGGGACTAGTAAACTATAAAGTCGGGAGTGGAAAGGGCCGGCTAGTGCAGTACGCCAATTCGCTGCACATGACGGAGGCACATCCGGTGTTCGGCGTCGGTCCCGGCAATTGGCCGGTCGCCTATCCCAAGTACGCTTCCCGCGGCGATCCGTCGATGTCGCAGGAGGACGGGATCACGTCGAATCCCTGGCCGAGCAGCGACTGGATCGCCTACCTCTCGGAGCGCGGCGTGCTCGGCGTCGTGCTGCTGGTGCTGGTCCTTGTCGGACTGCTCTGGCGGACGTTCAGGGAATTCGGCGTGCGGGCGGGCCGCGACACGGAACGCGTGCTCACCGCGATCGCGCTCGTCGGAACGCTCGTCGCCGTTGCCGTGGTCGGCGCGTTCGACGCCGTGTTGCTCATCGCCGTCCCCACATTCTTCGTGTGGACGCTCGCCGGCGCCCTGGCGCCGCCCGGCGCCGGCGGCATCTAGGTCGAGCGGGGCATTCGTCGGTTCGCGCCGATGCTCGTATTGGTCCTCGGTGCGGTCGACGTGGGGCGAACGGCGCTCCAACTGGCCGCGATCGCCACGTTCAGCACGAGCACCAGGACGGCCGTGCTCGAGCGAGCGGCGCTCCTCGATCCGGGCAGTTATCGGATCCGCACGCGGCTCGCGCAAGCGTACCGCGCCCGCGGCGACTGCCGGCGTGCCGTGTCCCACGCACGCGCTGCCCGCGCGCTCTTCCCGAATGCCGCCGAGCCGCGTCGCGATCTCGCGGCCTGCGGTTCGCGGTAAGCCGACGGATGCCTGAACGCGTCGCCAACATCGGCCCCGAGGGAGCCCGCCGCCGCCGGCGCGGCGGTATCGCGTGGCTGATCGTCGCCGCCCTCGCGCTCGCCGCCCTGCTCATCACGGGCGCGCCTCGAGCGGCGAGACTTCTGTTGGCCATCCCCTTCGGTCTCGCCGCGACCGGATTCCTTCAAGCCCGCCAAAAGACCTGAGTCGCTCTCGCCGCGCTCGGGAAGCGCGAAGCGGAGCTAGGCGGTGAGCCACGACTTGCTCCCACCGAGCGTGCCGTCATGAGGCGGCAGGCGATCAAGATCGTTGCACAGGCAACGGTGATCGCGCTCGCAGCCGCGGGAGTGATTTTGCTGCTATGAATGGAGGAACGGCCGCTGTTCGGCAGTCCGCCCTTTCAATCTCTCTCAATCTCTCCTTCTCAACGGCCCGGTCTTCGTTGCGGCAGCGGCGGTAATCCTCCCGGCTTTCCTCGTTCAGGAATCAGATACTCTTCCGCCGGCGGCTCGTTGTACCCGCGATGGCAGGTCGCGCAACTGATTTTCGGCGTGTCCTTCGGGTACAGCTTGGGAAGCGTCACCAGGTTGATGTCGTTGACCATTTGCTGCATGAACCGCGCGCGACGTTTGTCGTTCGAGGTGTCGCTGGCGAAGTTGCCCTGTGCAGCGAAGCGGTGGCAGTTCGTGCAGTTCCAGCTCAACGCCGCGCCGTATTCCTTGTCCATCTTTTGGACCAGCTGCGCGGCGGTGATGCCTTTGAGCACCTGAACGTTCTCGAAGACCTGTTCCGCGGGCTGATTCTCACGACCCGCGATCTTCTGCATGACCTGCGCGACGTAGTTCGCGCGCAACTTGACGAGGCTGTCGCGCGACGGCGGGGCGCGTCGGACGGCGACGCCCGGCTCCGCGGGTGTGCCTGATCGCGCCGATGGCGCGGAGCTCGCGCCCGGCATCGGCGAGGGCGGGGCCGGCGCACGCGTACAGGAGAGCGTCGCCAGGATGCTGCCAAGAACTGCGATCTCACGGCGTCCCGCCATGGATATCCTCGGTGATTGGAAACGAAAAAATGAACGATAGCGCAATCTATTTTGTTACGGCTTCGGTGCGATCGGCGTTGGTGACCACCTGGCGATCCGCCCGCGTGGGCCGGCCGCCCATCCGTCGGTGCGCGACGCGAACGCGACGCTGTTGTACGCGACGGTGTCGACCATCGTCCAGCTTTCGCCGCCGTCGTTCGAGGTCGCCGTGCCCGCGAGACCGACGGCGACGAGCGCGCGACCATCCGTGCCCGGAACGTAGGCGACGGCCGACATGTAGCCCGGCGGCAACGGCCCGCGCGGCAGACGCCATGTCCGTCCGCCGTCGCTCGTCAGCGCCACGTTCTCGAATGCCTGCTTCGGTTTGCTGTACTCGCCGCCGACGGCGATGCCGCGGCGCGCATCGGTGAAGGCGACGGAAAAAATTCCCGCCGCCGCGTTGCCGGCGTGAATCGGCGTGTCGGCCACGCTCCAGCTCCGCCCGCGATCGCCCGAGTGAAACACGCGCGCCCGCACGCCGCCGCCGGTGCCGATCCAGACGTCCGACGTGCCCAGTACGGTGAGACAGCTTCCACTGGCGGCGAATGCCGCCTCACCCGGCAGCACCGCCGTCGCGCCCGTCGCGGCGAGGCGCGACCACGTGCGGCCGCCGTCATCGGTCCCGAGCACGTACAACTCTCCGCCGACGGGATCGCTCAGTGCGATCCCGTGCCGCACGTCCCAGAAGGCGAGCGCGTCGAGAAACACGCCCTGCTGTTTCGTCTCGAACGCCCTGCTCCAATGAATGCCATCCTCCGTGCGGAAGATCTGCGCCTGCCCCTGCTCGGCGGGTCCCGCGCTCGAGGCCCAGGCGACGGCGGCGCTCGTCGCGGCGATCGCTCGAAGGTCGAGTGTCGACCCCGTCGCGATCGTGTCGAGCATCCACGTGTGCCCGCCGTCCGTGGAGCGGACGACACGGTTGCGCGTGCCGCTCGCCCAGACCACCGTCGGGCTTACCGCCGCGAGGCCGCGGAGCTCGGCGTCGGTGCCGCTCTGTTGCGGAACCCACTGGGCGCGCGCGGTCGCCGCAACGAGGCAGCAGAGCGCGAACCATGTCATTCTCATTATCAAATCCTCACGACGTTCACGGGTAGACCCTCAGCCCCACCAGAATGCCGCGGCGATGATGCCGTACAGCCCGATCAGCGCCACGCCCTCGAGCCAGATCGTCTCGCCGTCGTTCACGATGATGGCCGAGGTCAAGGTCGTGAGCAGCAGCGCGGCGATCAACAGCGGCGGCATCGCCAGCGTCAGAACGACGCCGCCGAGCAGCGACGAGATCAGCACGAGGACCGGCGCGACGACGAGCGCGATGAGCAGCGAGCTGTTGAGGATGACGCTCATGGCGTAGTCGGGCCGGTTTTTCGCGGCGAGCCGGATCCCGGCCACGTTCTCGACCGCGTTGCCGGCGATCGCCACGACGACGATCCCGGCAAACGCCTGCGAGATGTGCAGCGCTTTGATCGCCGGCTCGAGCGCCGCCACGAACCATTCCGATACGAACGCCGCGCCGATCGACGCCGCCGTCAAGACGGTGAGCGCGGCGGGCATCGACCAGCGATCCGATGCCGTATCCTGTTGATTCGCATGGCGGACTGACCGCTCGGGATCGGACGTCAGCGAAAAGGGCAGGCTCGCGACGAACACGGCGAGCAGCAGCAGCGAACAGGCGATGCTCAGCGCGTACTCGTGCGACGCCGCCGGCGTGTGCAACTCGGCCGCCAGGGTCGGAATCGCGAGCGCCGTGACGGCGAGCATCATCATCGAGGCGATCATTCGGGGCGCCTCCGCGTCGAAGTGAAGCCGCCCGTGCTTCGCGCCGCCGACGAGAATCGCGATTCCCAGAACCAGCAGCGAGTTGGCGAGAATCGACCCGATCAACGCCGCCTGCACGACCTGCAGCAGTCCGGCGCGAAGAGCGAACGCGCAGACCAACAGCTCCGGGAGATTGCCGAGCGCGGACTGCAGCAGGCCGGTCGCACGCGGGCCCACGTGCGAGCCTAGCTGTTCCGTCCCCTGCGACACGTTCATCGCGAGTAGCGAGAGTGCCCCGGCCGCGATGACGAACGTCAGCACGTCGTTCGCGTGCGCGAGATGCAGCGCCGCGGCGACGAGGACCATGATTCCTGTCGTGACGAAGCTGATGATGTCCTTTCGCTTGATCACTCGTGATACCGTCGAGAAGAGACGCGCGAATCTAATGCCGCAAGAGCAGACATGTCGCCGGCCGGTGCGTAGGTTCACCGGTGCATAGGTTCAATAGACGCCGTCCAACCTCTCGTCCGCATTTTTCCGATGCTCGACCTCTCCATGATCCGCGCCGCCCGCGAGCGCATCGCCGGCCGGCTGCACGTCACGCCGACCATGTCCTCCAGACGAATTGGCCACGCCGCCGGCGTTCGCCTCTTCCTCAAGTGCGAGAACCTGCAGAAGACCGGCTCGTTCAAGACGCGCGGCGCCCTCAACAAACTGAGCCAGCTCGACGACACGGCGCGTGCGCGAGGTGTGGTGACTGTGTCGGCGGGCAATCACGCGCAGGCGCTCGCGTGGGCCGCGCAAGCCGCCGGCGTCAAAGCGACGGTGGTCATGCCGGCTGCCGCGTCCCCGGCGAAAGTGGCGGCGAGTCGCGAGTACGGCGCCGAGGTCGTCCTGCACGGCGCGACGAGCATCGAGGCCTTCGGGCGGGCGCGCGAACTCGAGCGCGAGCGAGGCTTGACGTTCGTGCATCCGTTCGACGATCCGCTCATCTGTGCCGGCGCCGGCACCACAGGCCTCGAGCTCGTGGAGCAGGTCGCTGATCTCGACGTCGTCGTGATCGGGATCGGCGGCGGCGGGTTGATCTCGGGAATGGTCGTCGCGATCAAAGAGACCAATCCCGGCATTCGCGTCTACGGCGTCGAACCCGTCGGAGCGCCGTCGATGCGCCGCAGCCTGGACGAGGGACACGCGGTCCACCTGACGTCCGTCGACACGATCGCCGACGGCCTGGCGGCGCCGATGGCCGGAGATCTCAACTACGAGATCGTCCGCCGATACGTGGATGACGTCGTGCTGATCGATGACGACGCGATCGCCGCCGCCGTTCGCGAGCTGCTCTCGAGCGCGAAGCTGCTCGCTGAGCCGGCCGGCGCGGCGGCGGCGGCGGCGGTGATGACGCGCGCCGTTCCGCTGCGCGACGGCGAGCGCGTCGCGGCGGTTGTGAGCGGCGGCAACGTCGACATTCCCAAGCTGACCACGATCCTGAACCGGCCGCCGGTAAATCAGTGAGCGATCTCCGGGCGCGGTGCATGGCGTGGCGGCGACCGCCGATCGCGGAACGCGTACATCGTGGCGGCGAGCCACACCGCGCCTACGATGATCCCGGCGATCACGTCGGTCGGCCAGTGCACGGCGAGATAGATCCGTGAATACAGGCTCACGACCATGATCGGAGGGAACACGTAGTAGGGCCACCTCCACCCCTTCTCGCGATGTAGAATGATCGCCAGCGTGATCAGCACCGAGATCGTCGCGATGGCGTGGCCACTCGGGTACGAGCTCCAGCCGTACCACCCGCGGCGCAGGAACAAATCGGGTCGCGGCCGATCGAACAAGGCCTTGAGCGACGGATTGAGCAGATAGCTGCCCAACTGCACCACGGCCAGCCGCACGGCGAGGTGCGGCTCGTGCCGCTTGACCCACAGCCACCAGCAGATCAACGCGACACCGGGGATGAGCGAGATGTTGGTGCCGAACCAGGGAAAGACGAGCATCAACCGATCAATCTCTGGCGGCAACGGCGCGTGCAGGCGGATGAGGAGCGTCCGTTCCCACGGCAGGCCCTGGTTCCAGTGGCCGGCTCCGGACGACCTCGTCACGAGCGCAGAGACGACCCCGGCCGCGAACGCGAGAGCGTAGCCCGCGACCAGCGTTCCCCAGCGTTGGTGCCACCACCGAGTCGCGTCGGCCGTGAGCACTTCCTCCGTTGTAACGGCTGCCATGGCCGCTTCCAAGGCACGTTGCCTGCCACGACAGTTTCCCGGGAGGAACGGCCAATGGCAGACAAGCGGGAAGGACACAAGAAGGGTCGGGCAAGCAAATCCTCGCGAGCGCGGAAAAGCCAGGCACACAGGGAAAGCTTTGCGGGTGCCGACATCGCCGGCGACGAAGCGGAGCAAACGCGCGATCGGGAACGTGCTGGGCGCGTTCACACCGACGAGGTCGGTGAGATCACCGAGACCGAGCTCGACGACGGCGAGTCGCTTTAGTCGGACAACCCGCGGTCACGCACGCTCATCATCGTCCCGACCATCGTTGCGACGAGGCGCTCGGTCTCGCCCGTGCATGCAGCGACCTCGCCCCAACACACGGTCACGGTCCTGCCGGCGCGGATGACGCGTCCGCGAGCGACGATGCGATCGCCGGCGGCCGGCGCGAGCAAATTGATCTTGAACTCCACGCTCAGCACCGCCGCGCCGGCCGGCATCAGACTGAGCGCGGCATATCCGCAGGCGCTGTCGGCGGCGGCCGCGAGCACGCCGGCATGAAGGAATCCGTGCTGTTGCGTGAGCTCGTCGCGGACGTCGAGCTCGATGTCGACCTCGCCCGCCGCGACGCGCGCCAACCGCGCGCCAATCGTGGCCATGAAACGCTGGCGCGCGAAGCTCGCGCGCACCCGCGGCTCGAACTCCGGATCCTGCGGCGCGTGTGGCGACGTCGGCCCGCTTGCCGGGCTCAGGGCTTCTTGCCCCGCGTTTGCGTGTGAACCCTGGCGACGGTCCAGGCCACGACGGCGGCGCAACCGCTCTGCCCCGGAGGCGTGAATTGCGGGGGCGTTTCGGCGCCATGATAGACCTCGACCGCCACCAGCTCCGACGGCTGCACGTAGCTGTCGATGTCGCCCGGCGTCATCGGCTGCCACAGCGTTCCGTCGACGTAGAAATTCACGCAGCCGCTCGAGGAGTTCCGCGCGTCGGTGATGACGTACGTGCGCCCGTCACCTGTCGGCTGAATCTTGAGGCCGGGATCCATTCGCATCACGTCACTGAACGACATCGACTCGTGGTTGATCTGCTTGCCGTCGTAAAACCGTCCAAGGCCCGTCTGCTTGCGCTGCAGGTAGCCAATGTCGGAGAGGGCTTTGTCCTGCGCCGCCTCCACGCGCATCGTCGCGAGCACCGGCACGGCATCGCTCATCGTGATCGTCGTCTTGGCCGGCGTGTTGGCCGACAGCTCGACCGGAACGTCGGTCGCCTCGTACCCGAGCTTGCGAACGGTGAGCGCCTGGGTGCCGGACGGCAGGCTGTCGAGAACGAAGTCGCCGTTCGGCCGCGTGAGCGCCACGGTGCCGCCGCCCTGCAGCATCACGCGCGCCTCGCGAAGCGGCTGACCTCTCTTGTCGACGACCTTGCCGGTGATGCGCGCCGATCCCTTGACGAAGCGCTTGATCTTGCCGCTGTCGGACTTGACCTCGACGATCGTCTGATGCTTCGCCACGATGCTGAACGCACGCAACGCCACGAAGCCGTCGGTCACCTCAGCCGGAACCTCCCCCGAGCTGACGCCGTTGCGGAAGACCTGGACCTTGCCGCTCATGTCGCCCGGCAACCCGCAGATGCGGTAGAATCCGCTCGAGTCGACCGGCGATTCGCGCACGATCGGCTTTTTCCGCCCGATCACGTCGGTCTCCATGTAGACGAGCGAGACCTTCGCGCCCAGCGCCGGGCCGTTGGTGTCGGGATCGCGAACGAACCCGACGAGTACCGCGGGACCGCGCGACCGCCACACCGGGGCGCACAGCGCGGCTGCCAGGCGCTCGCCACCGGGAACCGTCAAGTCGAGCTCGTGCGCCTTGCCGGCGACGAATGAATACGCCGGGGTCCGCATCTGGAAGCCGAGCGTGTCGAGCAACGGGTGCAGCACCATGATCCGGTGTTGGCCCGGCGGAACGCTGTCGATGCGATAGTGGCCGTCGGCGTCGGTCATCGCGCTTCGCGAGGTGCCTTCCACGATGACGTTGGCGCGCGTCAGCGGGCCGTTGTGAACGCTGTCCAGCACGAAGCCCTGGACCGCCGACAATCCGGCCGGCACCGCGGCGGCGGCGGGCGGGACGGGCGTTTGGCCGAGGAGCCGATGCGGTGCCGTCGCTGAACAGGCGGCGACCATGGCGAGTGCTGCGGCCCAGCGCGGTGCGCGATTGGTGTGAGAGGTCGCGTGCTTCATGGGCAAACTGCGAGTTGAGGAGAGGGAGCAACCGCAAGTTATGATCGGAGTCTCGCGCGTTCTACCCCCGCCGTAACCCCGAGTTGCGATCCGTGGCCAAACCAAGACCACACAATATCTTAACGCGATGTCGATTTGCGTGGCTTCCGTTCGACTAGATGGTGCAGCGGACAAAGCCACCCTCACCACGGAGATGGACCATGCAATACCTTCTGCTCATCTATCACAACGAACAGGAATCGGCAACGCGCAGCCAGTCGGACACCGTCGACATGCGAGGCGAGTATCGCACCTTCACCGACAGCATCGCCAAGTCGGGGCATTACAAAGGTGGAAACGCGCTCCAGCCGGCGAACACGGCAACGACTGTGCGGGTTCGCGGCGGCAAGCGACAGGCGACCGACGGTCCTTTCGCCGAGACGCGCGAACAGTTGGGCGGCTACTACCTGGTCGACGCGAACGATCTGGACGAGGCCCTCGGCATCGCCGAGCGGATTCCCGGTGCCCGCTGGGGATCGATCGAAGTTCGCCCGGTCCTGCAGATACCGTCGTGACCGCCGGGCTGGACCAGGAAATCGGCAGGCTCTACCGAACCGAGTCCGGCCGGATACTGGCGACGCTGATCCGTCTCCTCGGTGACTTCGACGTCGCCGAGGAGGCGCTGCAGGACGCGTTCGGCGTGGCGCTCGAGCAGTGGGCGCGCGAGGGCGTGCCGGCGAACCCGCGGACGTGGCTGGTCAGCACCGGTCGCAACCGCGCCATCGACCGGATGCGTCGCGATGCGCGTTTCGTGAGTCGGGTCGAGGAGATCGACGCGGGTGCGCTCACCGCCGATGCCGGCGCGGATGCCTTCGAGAACGAGAGCGGCATCGAGGACGATCGCCTCCGGCTGATCTTCACCTGCTGCCACCCGGCGATCGCGCCCGAGTCGCAGGTGGCGCTCACGTTGCGCACCATCTGCGGCCTCACGACGGAGGAGATCGCACGCTCGTTTCTCGTGCCGGTGTCGACGATGGCGCAACGGCTTGTGCGCGCGACGGGGAAAATCCGCGCCGCGAGGATTCCGTATCGCATTCCGCCGTCGAGCGAGCTGCCGGAACGGATCGATGCGGCGCTGGCCGTGGTGTATCTCGTGTTCACCGAGGGCTACGCGGCGACATCGGGCGACGCGCTGATTCGTCGCGAGCTGTGCGGCGAGGCGATCCGGCTCGGCCGCTTGCTCGTCGAGTTGATGCCGTCGGTGAGCGAGACGAGCGGGTTGCTCGCCCTCATGCTGCTGCACGACGCGCGTCGCGACGCGCGGATCACGCCGGAGGGCGAGCTGGTGCTGCTCGAGGATCAGGATCGCACGCGTTGGAATCGGTCGCAGATCGACGAGGGAACACGTCTGGTCGAGGCGTCACTGCGGAGCACGCGGGTCGGCCCCTACGCGATTCAGGCGGCGATCGCGGCGCTCCACGCCAAGGCGGTATCAGCTACGGATACCGATTGGCGGCAGATCGCTGCGTTGTACGCGCTGTTGCTCGAGCGGGCGCCGAGTCCGGTGGTCGAGCTCAATCACGCGGTCGCCGTGGCGATGGTCGACGGGCCGGAGCGCGGATTGTTGCTGCTCGACGCGCTTGGCGCGCGCGGCGTGCTGCGCGACTACCATCTGCTCGCGGCCGCGCGCGCCAACCTGCTGCGCCGGCTCGGCAAGACCGACGCGGCGATTCGCGCCTATGAAGAGGCGCTCGGACTCGCCACGTTGGAGCCCGAGCGCCGATTCCTGGAGCGACGCATCACGGAATTACGATTGCATGACTCTGATCGAGCGCCGGCTCGATCGTGAAGTCGATCCGGTCGCCTTTGGTGGCGGTCAACGGTCCCGCGACCGCGCGCCCTCCCCTTCCGCTGGGAATGGCCACGATGAAGAGAAGGCCGGTCGGGAAGAGCGCCGGATCGAGCAGGATGCTGGTCGAATCGTTGCCACCCACGGATCCGACGAACTGCGAGCGCCCGCCGAGCACCGTTCGCAGCTCCATCGCCGCGGTGTTTTGATTGTTCACATGCAGCACGACGGTCTTTGCCGCATCGGCGGGATCGATGGCGCCGGCCTCGGTGTTTTGTGTGTAGCGGTTGCACGCCGCGCCCATGGTCGCCGCCGCCGCGAGCATCACGAATGTGCGAAATTTGAGCATCAAAGACCTCCCTCTTCATCCACCCGGCATCAAGGCCCAGCCTGGCGCTGAGCGAAACACGTATACGAACAAAGGCAGGTTCGATGCCCGCCGGAGGGACCAGCGCGCTACATGTGTTCGAATGAGTTGAGCATGTCGAGCTCGTCGAGATTCGTGTAGCAGTAGGGTCCGCACTGCGTCAGACCGGCCTTCCGGAACAGGCGGCGGTACTGCATGGCCGTCCGCTCGTGCCAGCCGGCGCGGTCCCCTTCCATTTGATCTTCCGTCGTGAACGTCTCGATGTACGCCACGCCGCCGAGCAGGCGGCGAATCGCGGCGAGCCCGCGCTCCAGCTCCGGCGTGTCGACGTATTGCAGCACGTCGGCGCACACGATGAGGTCGACGTCGCGTCGAAGTCGCATCGCTGCCAGGTCGCCGAGGCTGCCGCGGCGGATGTTGCGCGCCGCGCCGAACCGTTCGAGCACGTAGTCGCTGGAATCGACCCCGGTGTAAGTTGCGTCGGGGCGCAGCCGCCGGACGACGGGGAACCAAGGCGCTTCGCCACAGCCGACGTCGAGGATGGACCGGACGCGCCGGCCGATGAGAAATTCCGTCACGCCGATCGCCATGCGCGCCTTGCGCTCTAGACTCTCACGCGTCGAGACTCGATCGTTGGGGTCGCGATACCAGCGCTCGAAGTAGGCGCGATCGTAGGATTTCACGGCGGGCACACGGTTTGTCCTGGACACGGCATATGCGAACACTCTCAGTCGACATCGGCGGCAGTCACGTCAAGGCATCGGTGCTCAGCGCGCGTGGAAAGATGCTTCACGACCGCGTGCGCGCCGAGACGCCCAGCGACTTGACGCCGAATCGTTTGGTCAAGATCATCGCGGATCTCGCCGCCATGCTGCCGCCGTACGATCGCGTGTCGGCGGGTTTCCCCGGCGTCGTGCGTGGCGGCGTCATTCTCACGGCGGCGAACCTCGGCGACGAGCGGTTCGCGGGATTCAATCTCGGGCGCGGGCTGGAGAAAGCGCTCGATGCGCCCGTGCGCGTGTGCAACGACGCGGACATGCAGGGCTACGGTGCCATTCACGGCAAGGGCGTCGAGATGGTGATCACGCTGGGGACGGGGTTCGGCACGTCGATCTTCGAGAACGGGCGTCTCGGGCCGCACATCGAGCTTGCGCACCATCCATTTCATCGCGATCAGACGTACGAGGACGAGTTGGGGGACGTCGCGCTGAAGAGGGCAGGGCGGCGGACGTGGAATCGCCGGCTGTCGCGCGCGATCGACGTGCTCAGGGCGCTGACCTGGTTCGACCACCTGTACATCGGCGGCGGCAATTCGCGCCACGTGCGTCTCGACTTGCCGTCCGACATCTCGCTGGTGGACAACGCCGCCGGGATCATTGGCGGCGTCCGACTCTGGGCCGACATGAAAACGTGATCGCCGTCACGCCGCTGTCGCGATCTCGGGCGAAACCGCCGGCAATCGGGTCTCCGCGATAGCCGAGGCACGTCGCCTGCGGCGTTCGACTGATCCACGCCGTTGACGGAGGCACACGATGGATGAGAAATCTCGCCGGGACGAGTCGCACAACGGTCAAAGCCGTGACGCCTCGAATGCCGAAGAGACCGATCAGCGCGATGAGCGCGCCCGCCGCCGAGAACAGTCTCGCGAATACCCCGCACTGACGCGGCGCGAGCGCGAAGAACGCTGGCCGATCGGCTAGCGCATCCTGTCGTGTGCCGGGCCGCGACGATGATCCCGCAATGATGATGTCGCAATGATGATCTACTGATCTCGTCGCTCGAACTGAATGTAGTCCGTGTACGGAGGTTCACGGCCCGCCTGACGAAGGATCCGCGCGATCTGGCCGCGATGGTGCCCGCCGTGCATGGCGACGTGGGTGACGATGTCGCTGACCGCGCTCCGGTAGTCGCGCCCCGCGCTGTTGCGATAGGCGACGATTCGCGCGAGCGCGTCGTCGTCCGCGCCGGCGACCAATCGCTCGAACAGGTCGGCGTGTCGTGCAGCGAGGTCGCGCGATTGCGGGACGTCGAGGGTGGGCCACACGGAATACGCGGGTGCCTGCGCGCAGATGCGCGCGTACCACAGATGCTCGACCGACGCGACGTGCGCGAACAGTCGCACGCACTCGGCGGGCGGATCGGCATCGAGCGCGTCGGCGAACCGCGCGTCGGCCCAGCGCATGTGCCCCAGGAGTCGCAGCAGCAGCTCGTTCATTGCCGGCCTGGCTCTGGCGAAAGTTGGTCAGTCGTATAAATAGTGTGTCATGGACATCGCCGCCCGCCACGACGACCCCGCGATCGACGAGATGGCGCGTTCAATCTACGCCATGTTTCCGCGTTGCATGCGCTGCGGCGAACCGATCGCGCGCTACGAGGACGCCGACGTTCGCATCCTGACGCACCGCGTCGTCCATCGGGTCGCGTGTTCGACGAGCGACAACGCCGAGGCCTGAGCGCGGGGGAACCGCCGTGCCATCGCGTCCAGTCTGACCGGCTGGACTGGCGGAACTGAACTACTCAACCGTTAAATGGGGTCAGACTCCATTTCGCCAAACGGAGGGCGAAATAGGGTCAGACTCCATTTCGCACGCCGTCTACGGCAGTTCTCGGCGCCTCGGCGCCTCAGCGGTTCAATCAGCGGTTCAGCTGTTCAGCGGTTCGGCTATTCAGCGGGTCGATCAATCCTGCTCCCGCTGCCGTGGCGCCTGGTTGCACCTCTGGCATCCTCCGCTCTCCCGTCCGCAAAATTCATAACAGGCTCTAGCTCGGCAGCGGGTTCTCGACCGGAATTCCAGGCGACGGCTGATTCGGCGGCAGATCGATGATCGTCACCGGCGTTTCGTCGGGACTGGCGGGACCTGGTTCCGGTTGAGGAAACGGCTCGGGTTCCGGATGCGGGTCGGGCGCTGGTGCGGTCATATGCTTGGGCCTCGGGTGGCGTTGCATCGGCGAACCTGCACGATTCGGGCGCGGCGGCTTGCCGGGACTCTGAGCGCGTGCGACAATCCGTTGGCAACCTCAGCTTCGCCAAGACGCCACGCACCCGGGGCCCTCGTGCACTCGTTTCGCCGCTTTGCTCTTCTCGTCATGGCCGGTCTCGTTGGAACGGTCGCGCTCGATGCCCAGCAGATCGATCCACGCATGTACTCGGAGATGCGCTGGCGCATGATCGGGCCGTTCCGCGCCAGCCGCACGAAGGCCGCGGTCGGCATTCCCGACCAGCCGAACGTGTTCTACATCGGCGCCGTCGACGGCGGCGTGTGGAAGACGACCGACTATGGACGTACCTGGTCGCCGATCTTCGACGACCAGTCGTCGGGGTCGGTCGGTGCCATCGCCATCGCGCCGTCCGATCCGAACGTCATCTACGTCGGCAGCGGGGAAGGGCTGCAGCGTCCGGACCTCTCGACCGGCGATGGCATCTACAAGTCGACCGACGCGGGGAAGACGTGGACGCACCTGGGTCTTCGCGACGGCCAGCAGATTCCGCAGATCGTCGTCGACCCCCACGATCCCAACCGCCTCTTCGTCGCCGTCCTCGGCCATCCATACGGGCCGAACGCCGAGCGCGGGCTGTTCCGCTCGACCGACGGCGGGCGGACGTTCCAGAAAGTCTTATATCACGACGAGAATACCGGCGCAGTGGACGTCGTCATGGACCCGGCCGACCCGAACACACTCTACGCCGCGATGTGGGAGGCGCGGCAGGGTCCGTGGGAGAACGGACAATTCTCCGGCCCGGGAAGTGGTCTCTACAAGTCGACCGACGGCGGCACGACGTGGCGCAAGGTCGGCCAGGGCTTGCCGACATTCGAGCAGGACGGACTGGGTCGCGTTGGCATCACCGTGGCGCCGAGTATGCCGTCGCGCATGTTCGCCACGATCGACGCGCGCCGGAATGGCGGGCTCTATCGCTCCGACGACGCGGGCGAGACCTGGCACTTGTCGACGACGGACGATCGGGTCGTGAGCCGGGCGTCCGACTTCGCGGAGGTGAAGGTCGATCCCAAGAACCCCGACGTCGTGTACACGGCGAGCGTCGTGTCGTGGAAGTCGACCGACGGCGGCAAGACGTTCAGCGCGCTGCGCGGCGCGCCGGGCGGCGACGACTACCACCGCATCTGGATCAACCCGATCAATACGAAGATCCTCATCATCGCCAGCGATCAGGGGGCGATCGTCACCGTGAACGGCGGCGAGTCGTGGAGCTCGTGGCTCAACCAGCCGACGGCGGCGTTCTACCACGTGATGGCCGACAACGCCTTTCCGTATCGCGTGTGCAGCGGACAGCAGGAGTCGGGTTCGGCCTGCGTGCGCAGCCGCGGCGACGACGGGCGCATCCTCGACTGGGATTGGCATCCGGTCGGCACCGAGGAATACGGCTACGTTGCCCCCGACCCGCTCGATCCGGACATCGTGTACGGCGGCAAAGTGTCTCGGTGGGATCGTCGTACGGGTCAAGTGCAGCAAGTGGGACCGCGCGTCGGACGCGGCGGGGCCGCCGAGTACCGGACGCTGCGCACCGCGCCGCTCGTGTTCTCGATGGTCGATCCGCACACGCTCTTCTTCGCCTCGAATACCGTGTGGAAGACGGTCGACGGCGGCAAGAGCTGGACGCGGATCAGTCCGGATCTCACGCGCACCGACTCGATCGTACCGCCGAGCGTAGGCAAGTACGCCGGCGAGGCGGCGGCCCGGGCGCGGCACGGCGGCGTCGTCTACACCGTCGCGCCATCGTACGTCGACGTCAAGCGAATCTGGGCGGGGAGCGACGACGGGCTGATTCACACGACGGCCGACGGCGGCGCCCATTGGACCGACGTGACGCCGCCCGATCTCCGCGCGCGGCCGTGGAGCAAGATCTCGATCATCGACGCCGGCCGCTTCGACGCGAACACGGCCTATGCGGCGGTCAACACCATCCGGCTCGACGACCTCGCGCCGCACATCTATCGCACGCACGACGGCGGTAAGACGTGGACGCAGATCACCGCCGGCATTCCCAGCGGCGCGACGGTCAACGTCGTGCGCGAAGACGCGAAGCGAAAGGGGCTGCTGTTCGCCGGAACGGAGACGCAGGTCTGGGTCTCGTTCGACGACGGCGACCACTGGTCGTCGCTCCGGCTCAACATGCCGGCGACGTCGATCAGAGATCTGGTAATCAAGGACGACGACGTCGCCATCGGCACGCACGGCCGCTCGTTCTGGATCCTGGACGACATCGCGCCCCTGCGCCAAATCTCGGCGGGCACGGCGTCGAGCGCGGCCACGCTGTTCGCGCCGGCGGGCGCGTATCGCTTCCGCTTCAGCAAGTACACCGACACGCCGATCCCGCCCGACGAGCCGTGGGCGCAAAATCCGCCCGACGGCGCGATCGTCGACTACTACCTCGGCGCGAGCGCCGCCGGCGAGGCCAGGCTCGACATCGTCGAGTCGAACGGCCGCGTCATTCGAAGCTACTCGAGCCGCGATACGTCGCAGGCGCCGGCGGACATCGGCAACACGCCCGCGTACTGGATTCGGCCGACCATGGTGCTCTCGGCGGCGCCGGGATTCCACCGATTCGTGTGGGACCTGCACTATGCGCCTCCGGCGGGCACGAGCTCGCAGCCGGGGCAATACCCGATCTCGGCGACGCCGCACGATACGCCGCGCGGACCACGCGGTCCGTGGGCGCTTCCGGGCCGCTACACGGTGCGTCTGACGGCGGGCGGAAAGACCTATGAGCAACCACTCACGGTGAAGATGGATCCGCGCGTCAAGACACCAGCTGCGGCGATCGCGCGGGAGCACGCGCTCGCGGTGGCGTTGTTCGACGACATCGCGCGCGATTCGGCGATCGTCGGGCAGGTGCGTTCGCTCGAGACGCGGCTCCGCGCAGCTCGCGATCGGGCGAACAGCGCGCCCGTCACCGCCGCGATCGACGCCTATGATGAAAAGCTCAATGCGCTGGCGGGGCAGGGCGGGGGTGGGCGACGAGGCGGCGGCGGTGGCCGCCGCGCCGGAGCGGGTGGCCAGCCGAGCCTGGCGTCGATCAACGGCGATCTGCTGTCCATGATGGCGCTGCTCGAGGAGGCGGACGTCGAGCCGACGACGCAGGCGCTTGGGGCGGTCCGCGGAACGCAGCGAGACTTCGACGGGCTGGTCGCGCGGTGGAACGTCCTACGGACGACGGAGCTGGCCGCGCTCAATGCGAAGCTGCGTGCGGCGGGGCAGCAAGCGGTGCCGGCGTCGCCGTGACCGGCTGCTCGGCGCGGGCGACGCCGAGCTCTCTCGTGGCGGCCCAGGCGATGGCCAGCGCCGGCGGCAACGCGAGCCCGATCAACGCGAGATTCGCCTGCGACGAGAGCGCCACCGCGTGCGCGACGAGCGCGATCACGGTAAGCGCCGCCAACCCGCTCGCAAGCGCGCGCGTCCATCGTGCCGCCCGCCCACTCCACATCGTGATCGCGATCGACACCGCCAGCACGAGCCACAATGGATTGAACAGCAGCAAATTCTCATTGTGGTATGCGAAGACGTGGTCCGTCACGGCCCAGAGAAGCGTGAGCAGGAGACCGAGGACGCCGGCCGCCACGCACCAGATCGACATCACGATCGCCGCGCCGGCGCGCGCACCGCGACTCCCCGCCGCGGCGCGCGCGCCCAGCCAGGCGAAGATCCCCGCGAGCACGAGCCCGATCGCCGTCAGCCACGGCGCGAGATTCGGCGGTGCCTCGGCTTCGGCGGGGCGCGTCGCGTTGAACAGCACGCGCTCGCCGCGCACCAGAGGGCGAGTCGCGCCGGTGCTATCGCGGATTTGGAGCGTCCCCACTACGTCGTGCAAGCGTCGGGGAAGGAACATCTCCTGCCACATCGTGATCTTCCGGTCCGACGGCTCGCCGAGCCCGATGTCCACGCCCACGACCAGCGGTTTGTTCCCCTGCATCAGTCGGAGCGTCTCGGAGCGATATGACGCGTCCGTCAGTTGCGACGCATGGGCTTTGAGCTGGCCGCCGAGCACGAGGTCGAGCAGGTCGCGGGGGCGCGTGGAGCAATTGTCGACGAAATAGTCGTACCGATACTGTAGGTTCTCGGGGCGCGCGTTGATCTGGATCAGGTGCAGCAGCGAATCCTTCTGTGCCGGCGCGAGATCGAGCTCCTGCGAGACGACCGACCGATTGAAGTACCGGTACTGGTAGAGCAGATCATCCAGCGTCTGTCCGCCCATCTGGTACAGCATCAACCCTTGAAGGAAGTGCGGGATGAAATGCGGCTGACGGCTGTCGAATACGCCCCAGTTGAACACGGTGTCGCGGCCGGTGACGTTGTCGTGCAGCCAGATCGCCGTGTGACCGAACATCTCCCACACCTGGTCGCCGTTGCCCATCGTGAGCAGGGAGACGGTCACGTTCCGGCCCGCGGCGTGGAGCGGGTCGGGCACGGCCCCCGGCGGGCCGGACGGCGGGGCGACCTGCGCGGATAGCGTTGCGCCGGCGAGAAGGGCGAGCGCGCCGCGAACGATGGCAGCAAAGGCACGGAGCATTGACGGAAATTAACGCGCGGCGTGGTGAACAGGACGCGATGCGCCGGCAGCCTCGGCGGTGCCGCGTTCCATGGTTGCCCCCAACTTGCAGATACCGACCGGAGAGCGGTAGACGGTGACAGGAGGGGAGGAGACCATGCCGTGGCGCCCTGACAAACCCGATAGCACGCGCCGCGATTCCGGCGCGGATCTCGCCGGCGCACTGAAGCGGATCACGAGGCCCCTCGAGTCGGACGCCGATCTGGACGCGCTGCTCGACACGGTGGGCGACGCGCGCTTCGTTCTGCTCGGCGAAGCGTCGCACGGGACGTCGGAGTTCTACACTTGGCGCGCGCGAATCTCGAAGCGGCTGATCGAAGAGCGCGGCTTCTCGTTCATCGCCGTGGAGGGCGATTGGCCGGACTGCTATCGCGTGAACCGGTACGCCAAGCACATGGCCGATTCCGGCGACAGCGCGCTCGACGTCCTGCACGCCTTCGAGCGCTGGCCCACGTGGATGTGGGCGAATCGCGAGGTGATCGAGCTCGTCGAGTGGCTGCACGAGCACAATCGCCGCCTCGCCGGCGAACGCCAGGCGGGCTTCTATGGACTCGACGTCTACTCGCTGTGGGATTCGATGCGCGCGGTGATGGAGTATCTGGAGCGCATCGATCCCCGGCTCGCCGCGGCGGCGCGTCGCGCCTACAACTGCTTCGAGCCCTACGCCGAGGACGTGCAGGAGTACGCGCGCGCCACGGCGATCGTGCCGACGACGTGCGAGGACGAAGCGATCACCGTGCTGCGCGAGCTGCGCGCGAACGCGCCGCAGTTTCGCGAAGACGGACGCGAGGGCTACTTCAACGCCGAGCAGAACGCGCTCGTCGCGAAGAACGCAGAGCTGTATTACCGAACGATGATCCGCGGCGGTCCGTCGTCGTGGAACGTGCGCGATCATCACATGGTCGAGACGCTCGACCGCCTGATGCAGCACCACGGCCCGCAAGCCAAGGCGATCGTCTGGGAGCACAACACGCACGTCGGCGACGCGCGCTTCACCGACATGGCGCGCGCCGGAATGGTGAACGTCGGCCAGCTCGTGCGGCAGGCGCACGAGGACGACGGCGTGCTGCTCTTCGGTTTCGGCACGCACCGCGGAACCGTCATCGCCGCGGAAGAATGGGGCGCGCCCATGGAACGGATGCACGTCCCGCCGGCGCGCGCCGGCAGCTTCGAGGAAGCGATGTACGACGCGGCCGTCGGGGACGCGCTGCTCCTGTTCGGCGGCCGCGCCGCCGCCGCCGTGCCGGGGCTTTACGAGCCGATCGGTCATCGAGCGATCGGCGTCGTCTACGATCCACACGCCGAGCGTTGGGGGAACTACGTTCCGACGATCATGGCGCGGCGGTACGACGCCTTCCTCTACATCGACGAGACGCGCGCGGTCGACCCGCTCCACATGCGGGTGCACGTCGACGGCGAGCCGCCGGAGACGTACCCGAGCGGCGTGTGAATACGGTGGACCGAGAGAACGGCTGAACGATGCCGCGGATCAACGCGGAGCCGGCGAGGACGCAAGCGGATCCCTGCTGTTCTCCTCGGCCACGCTCACGCGATTCGGCGCACCCCCAAAATCACAACTCAGCGCGGTCGCCGGAGCCCGACCGGCTCACGGGGTCATTCCGTGGCCGTTTCCGTTGATTCGGTGGATTCCGTGGCAACGCCTTGCCGGAACGTCCAAGACGCCGGTCCGGCGCGCCGACCCAGAGGAAGACGCCTACTCGTACAACTCATCCAGCCGAAGCGCCGCGAGCTCCACCAGGAAACCGGAGATGCGTTCCACCGCCGCACCGACGTAGGCGGCACCCTTTTCGGCGGTCGACTTGGACGGGTTGCCGATGCCGGTGTCGGCGGTCACCTGCGTCCAGCGCCGAGGAGCCCAGACCCAACCGTCGCGGATGCCGCGAAGGCGTGAGGGACGGGCGCGGCCGGGCCCGGCTTCGTCGAGCGGACGGACGAGCTCCGGCGCCAGGTGGAGCATCGCGCTCGTTTCGGCCTCGCCCGCGTGATCGCCCGCCTCGTCGACGAACTGGCGCACGTCGACGCACGACCACCAGTTGATCGACGACAGGAAGACGCGCGTCCGCGGCTGCAGCTCGCGGATGATCTGCCGGAAGTCGTTGCCGCCGTGCCCGTTGAGGATGAGCAGTTTGTGAATCCCTTGTCCGTCGAGCGCGGACACGAGGTCGGCAAGCAGCGCCGCCTGCGTGCTCGGGTTCATGTTGAGACACAGCTTGATGTCGAGCTGCGTCGTATTCACACCGAACGGGACAGTTGGAAGCACGATGACGCGCGCGCCGGCCGCCCAAGCGCGCTCGGCGGCCCGCGCCGCGACGTGATCGCACTGGATCGTGTCGGTCGCGTATGGCAGGTGATAGTTGTGCGCTTCGGTGGCTCCCCAGGGAAGGACGGCGACGTCGTATGGCGTCGGATCCACCGTCTTCCAGGTCGTTTCGGCGAGAATGTAGGGACGAGTCATCCGGTTAATGTATCGGCCGCCCGTCTGCGCTTCGAGCGCGCGACCAGCGCGTCCACGCTCCACGAGCCCGCGCCGGCGAACACCAGATACAAGTACACGAAGCAGAACAGCACGACGCTGTCGCCGCGATTGTCGATGGGGAACAGCGACCGGCGGATGTGCACCTGGAAGTACGCCCATGCCATCTCGCCGGCGAGAACGAACGCGACCGGACGGGTGAACAGCCCAATGAGGATGGCGAGCCCGCCGACGGTCTCGAGCACGCCGGCGAGCCCCTGCTGGGACATGAGGTGAAAGACGTGCGGCGGCCCCAGTGGCGGCAGGTTCCACACTTTCTGCGTTCCGTGCTCGAAATACAGGAGGCCGACGACGATGCGCAGGACGCTGAGCATGCGCTCCGTCCATGGCGATCGTGACGGCGCGAAGATCGACACGATGTGGCTCCCGATGGCTACGGCCTTGGAATTGCGCGACCGTCTCGGCAATTCCGAAGCAAGTCTTCCGCCAGCGGGCACGAGGCGTGCGCATGATGGTCCGTAACCCCAACAGGAGCAGGGCGTGGCAGACGAGAAATCAAAAAAGGACCAGGACATGGACGCCGCGGGCAAGCAGCGGCGCGAGGGTCAGACGGGTGATCAGGGCGAAAACAACGAGTGGCTGCGCGATCAGGTTGGCGAAGACCACAACCTGAGCGGCTCGAGCACGTACCGCACGCTTCCCGACCAGCCCGAGGGCGATCAGCCCGACGAGAATCCGGGCGACGCCGACACCAAGGATCGACAGTCGAATCGCTAGACCAGCGGCGCCCGGCCGCTACGGCCTTTTCCAGCGGTTGTTCGTCCGATCGACGTCCGGAAATACCTGCTCGGGATCGATCTCGACCGTGGTGATGCTCGATGCTCCGTCGAGCGTCACCGCGTATTGCCGCGCGCCGCCGAGCCAAACGTCGACCGGAATCACCTGACGCTCCACGCGGCCGTCGCTTCTCGTCACGGCGAGGCGCACCGGCATCGGCGCCAGACCGCGGTCCTCGATGGTGACGACGAGCTTCCCGTTCAACGGCACCACGGAGCCGATTGCCTGATCGAGCGTCCACGTCTCGTACCACCAAGTGCGCCAGAACCACGAGAGACCGCCGCCGCCGGGCGACCTGAAGCTATTGAAGAAATCATATGGCGACGGATGTTTGTACTGCCACCGTAAGCCATACGCGCGGTATGCGGCGAGAAACGCGTCGTTCCCGAGCACCGCGCGCAAGGCGATCATGTTCACCGCCATCTTGTCGTACGACGCGATGCTGTACGCCCGCGTGCCGTAGGGATACTGGTCGCCGGGGCGCATGAGCGGCACCTCGCTGTCGGTGCGCGCGAGCGCGAGGTAGTTGTCGCGCGAAACGCGCTCGCGGTCGTAGCCCTTGAAGAAGGCCTGCATTCCCTGCGCCTGGTTGAAGCGCGTCAATCCTTCGTCCTGCCAGGCGTAGCGGCGCTCGTCCGACCCGACCTGCATCGGGAACCACATGTGGGCCGTCTCGTGCACCTGCACCGAGTAGAGCGAGAGGGTATCGCGCGGCCCCCCGATGCACGTGAGCATGGGATACTCCATGCCCGCGCAGGACACCGGCCCCTCGAGCGCCGTCATCTGCGGCCAGGGATACGGCCACAGATAGCTCGAGAGGAACTCGACGACTGACCGCTCGTACTCGCCCGACCGGTCCCACGCCCAGCGCCGCGCCTCGGGTCGATAGAAGGTGTTGATCGCCGTCGTGTCGGGCCGCCCCCGCTGCTCGCGGTCGCCGACGACGGCGATCGTCGCGTCCCAGAGATACTTTGCCGACGCCCCCCAATCGAAGTCGCGGACGTTGCTGGCGCGGAACCGCCAGGTGAGCACGCCATCGAATCCGGTGTTTGTCGCTTTGGTCGGGCCGGCGCCGCGATCCTGGTCGCGGACGACGTGCACCACGCTCGCGCCGCGCCGCGCGTCGGCGAGCCGGTCGCGCGTCTGGCGCGACAGCACCTCGGCCGGATTGGTGAGCTCCCCGGTCGCCGCGACGAGCCACCCTTGCGGCACGTTCAGGTTCACCTCGTAGTCGGCGTAGTCCATATAGAACTCGGCGCCGCCGAGGTAGGGGTCGATCTGCCAACCGCCGACGTCGTCGTAGACGGCGATCTGAGGATACCAATACGCGATCATGAATACGTCGCCAGTCGTCCCCTCGCGCGGGGCGCCGTCAGGCGGAACTTGAAATGCCCATGCGATGTCGAGGTCGAGCGAGTCGTGCGGGGCAAGCGCGTGCGGCAGCGCCACGCGCATGCGCGTCGCGTCGATCGAGTAGCCG
>Ga0157370_10001674_pt1 | contig 27314 bp, 20 predicted proteins | sample C35metaG_FD_113463 | JGI IMG/M metagenome (GOLD analysis project Ga0157370, IMG submission 113463) | Corn rhizosphere microbial communities from Kellogg Biological Station, Michigan, USA - C3-5 metaG | ecosystem: Host-associated > Plants > Roots > Rhizosphere > Soil | place: USA: Michigan...
GACTTTTACAACTCAATGAGCATGAGTCTTAAAAAACCAAAACAAAGCCTTGAAAATCAACGATTCGCGCGACAATGTTCTGGTTTAAATCTAAGGAAGTGGTCCCGACGAAACCAGAACAAGTTTTACTTAAATAACTTTCTGACTATCAAATACTTGAAAAACATAAATCCGACTCACTAACTGTCAAAATGACGGTTTTTTGGCTCAAATGTTAACACTCAAATTTATGAAATGAGTTAAATAATACAAAGAAACTAATTATTATTTTATCACACCTAAAAAATTTATGTTGAAAAACCAGCCTCAAAGAAAGCAAAAGAGCGAAGCATATTTATGAGTGCTCGAGCCTCGTCAGCGACCCTTTGCATTGTAAAGGTCTTTTGCTCTATTTATATCCTAGTATATTTCTTATCAAGAAAATACACCTGAATTTTGCCATCATTTCTGCGATCCAATATTGCACATCCTGAAAACTAAATTTTCCCTTGAACATCAGCCTAAACTTTCTTTGGTCTTCTACGGCAGATTTCGTGAAAACCTTGTATAAATTGAAAAGTGCTAAAATTGCCTCATCCAGGATGGGTAAAAGCTGGCTTTACTGTATTGTTTCTTCCAAAGTCTTGAAATTGGGCTTCTGTCCTGAAAATATTTTCCTCGCATTCAGTTTTGATTGATTTATAGCCGTTTGCTTCTAAGTCGCCAAGTTCTCTTACTTTGGATAATTTATTATTAGCCTTTGAGAGCTATTAAAATAGTTGTGTGGATTTCACCAATAGCGGTTCTTCCCAATTTTGCTGAAATATACAGGATCACTAAAATGATTCTTCACACGATCAAAATCGATCTTTGTTTTCTGATAACAACGAGTAATTTTGTAATTTTACCAAGCACACTTCAGCTTAAGAAATTTTCAATGTCAAATCGGGAATATGATTACTTGCCTTACGACCCATCAGATGTCGATATCAGACGCCAGTCTTTTCCGATTTCGCTCATCCTGGATATGATGGATTATGGTGATATCGAGCTTTGGCGAGAGGATGATTACCAGCGATCGTTCGACAACTGGAATATAAGCCAAAAAAGCAGGCTGATTGAGTCGCTGATCATGCGAATCCCACTTCCGATATTTTATTTTGACGGGAGCACAGACCGATGGAAAATTATTGATGGATTACATCGGTTAACAACGCTGAAGGAATTTCTAACAGCACCTTCTTTCAAGCTCTCCGGCATGGAATATCTTTCTTCATTTGAAGGCCTCCATTTTCATCAGTTGCCATTTTCTTATCAACGTGTGATTAAAAATTTCACCATTGAAGCATATATTATCAACCCTGGAACACCCCAACAAGTTAAACTTAATATTTTCAAAAGGATTAATACCGGAGGAAGAGCGCTGAGTGACCAGGAAATCAGAAATACGTTTTATCAGGGTAAGGCTACCGACTTTGTAAACAGGCTAGCTGAGCAATCTTCTTTCCTCAAGGCAACTGCTAGGAGAATCTCCCGAAAGGGCATGAAGGATAGAGAGATGGTGCTCCGGTTTATCGCATTCCTCAAGTACCTGTATGAATATACGCCACCCTTGCAACTATTTTTGGACAAGGTAATGGAGCGCATTGGCGACTACGATTATGTGGACTTGAAAAATATTGAAGATAATTTCAGCCGTGCGATGGAGACATCTTACTTGATCTTTGGTGATGCGGGTTTTTTTATGCCCGCAGAAGATGGTGAGCGATCGGCTTACTCCAACAATGCCTTTGAAGCCTGGGTTGTTAACCTGGCCATGTTGGATACTATATCTCTTCACCTGCTACTCTCTAAAAAGGTTTCTGTAATTAATCACTTAACATTATTACGCAGTGATGAAGCTTTCATTAGCGCTATTTCCTCCGGTACAGCATCAAAAAAGTCCGTGCTTGATCGCTTTAGCCTGATTAAAAATTTAATAACCAATATCATCAATGATTAACAACATCAATTTATACCAGTTCAAGCGGTTCAAAAATGAAGATATTGAACTTTTCCCGCTAACCCTGTTAACCGGGGTTAATGGTAAGGGAAAATCAACGGTCATCCAGGCGCTTCTCGTTTTAAGGCAAAGTTTTGATCGTGGTGAACTGCAGAACCACAGCCGGATTGTACTGGAAGATCGTGATCTGATTAATTTAGTGAGTCCAGATGCCGTACTTTACTCAAATCCCGAAAGTTCCTCCGTCGGGATTACTTTCGAAGTGGATAATGGTTCGTTTGGGAAATGGTTTTTCAATGCAGAAGGGGAATCGAATACGCTGCCCTTATCTAAAACAGATTTTACAAAAGAAATTTACGAAACTGCTCTTTTTAGCAAGACATTCCAATACCTTAATGCCGAACGTCTGGGGCCGAGAATTGATTATGAGCGCCTAACCGCGACCCGTCCCCATAGCCCTATTGGATACCGTGGAGAGTTTGTGGCAGACAGGATATTAAAAGCATTGACTGACAATGAAACCTGCGAGCTTGGAAAACTGGGAGAGGGTCAGCCAATTTATGAATTGTTGTCTTATTGGATGAGCGAAATCCTGTATCCTGGTACAAAGGTAATGGTAAATTTGCGTGGTAATCAGATAGAAATTAGTTATTCTTTTAAAGAGGACCAGCAAAAGACTTTTAATCCGTTAAATATCGGCTTTGGGTTCTCCTATGCGCTATCTGTTATCCTGGCTCTGATAACAGCTAAGCCTGGGTCGTTGCTGATCATTGAAAATCCGGAAGCACATCTTCATCCAAAGGGACAATCCAGGATAGGAATGCTGATGGCATTGGTTGCTGAAAGCGGTGTACAGATTATTTCGGAAACGCACAGTGACCACGTGCTAAATGGTATCCGGGTCATTGCAAAAGGCAAGTCTCAGTATGGAAGAATTACGCCAGATAACGTCAGGGTTTACTTTTTTCATGACACAGAAGAATTTGAGGGACACATTTCAAACAAACGGGCCATTTCAGTCCATGCCGATGGCAAACTGTCCGACTGGCCAAATGGATTTTTTGATGAATGGGAAAATAACCTAAAGAAAATTATCAGATAAGATGTATAGTTATTTCAATGATGTATCTGCCGGATTGAACCAGCCAGGCACAGACTCATTTAAGGTCTTCGATGAACTCATCCAACTTTTGGAACATCTGAAAGAAGATTACAAGATAGAATATCTGAAAGTTCCAGCTAATTTTGCCGATATCAAAATCGGTGGAACTTCATCCTTCAATGAACTTATTGACCAGGCATTTTCAAATGGCGAAACCGAGCGGGCTATCCAAATCATTACTCTTTTGGCAAACCATACCAGTTCAGGGGTGACCGAGATCAATGAAAAAGTTGAGGCCCAAATGGACAAAGGTCTCTGGGTAGAGATTAAACATCAAGATAAATCATCTTTTACCTTAACAGGTGCCTATCTGCTCAGAAGGCCCGCAGTTAGCTTAAATACTACGGCTGGATCTGTGGATCGTCTAAACTGTGTTTACCATCTTGAAGATGTTGAATCTGGGAACACACATAAATCGGATGTGTACTTAAAGAATCTGTACCATTTGGAGCAGACCCAGGTCCATAAAGATGACCTAATCGACATCAAGCGTCAGATTCTTTTTGCCAGAATAGCATGGGATCCCAAAGAAAACAGGATTTGGAACGATAAAACAAAGGAAATGCTAAAAGATCTCAAATTTCCTGAGTGTGTGACTGATGAGAATAAAATCGATAAGCTGCTGGTGATCGGGGGATTAGTTGCTCAATTGAACGGTTGGCGGAGGAGTCATTATTTGTCATCATTAAATACAACCGGACATAAAATCAGGGAAATTTATGAATCAGTCGGCGGCAGACACCGGACGTATTACCTTTCCATTGACGTCAAAAATAAAAGCGGAACTTTTGAATTATGCGGGCCTGATGGTAAACACATGGGTGAAATCGCATTTGAAGATGGACGCTATATCCCAAGAGGTGGTGATGCTTATGGGCGTGATACAACGGGCGGTCATGATATCAAACTCGAAAGAGGGAAGAAAAAATAATTACCCGTTCCTTTGTTTAATTAAGCTAGGCACTATTTTGTGTTTGGAGAATTGGTCCGAAGTATGTTGACTTTGGATCTTGGTGAAAGTTGGCAAGAGGTGTATCAGGAAAAGGCGAAGGCATTGTAATGGATAATTCGGATGGCTATTTCTTTTTAGTAATTTATTTTTGTTTGTCGGATGATTGAAACAATGCGGTCTATTGAACTTGTCGAATATTTTTTATATTTAAACTATTGATTACGTTATCTCACGCGCACTCGCTTGTAGGCAAGATATGGCCTAAGGGGTTCGATCTGTCTAACTAAGGAAGCCAAACAAACATCTCAATTATGCTCAAAGAAGAATATTTTGATAGTGACACATTTACTCCAGAGGAAAAGGCCAATACAGCCTTTCAAATCGTTACCGGGATGCGCGACATTCTCAACATTGCTTTGAAGGGAACTTACGTACCCACATATGAGAAAGCAATTGCTTATCTCAAAGATGTTTCCCCAAATATCTACAATGCTATTCTCGCACACTTACCCGATAGGAACGAAAGTGATCTGGCACAAAGATTCAGAGAAGAGGCCGAGGCCGAATTGGAGGGCGATGATCCAAGCCAACTCCAGATAGATGATATAGCTATAAGAAACATAAACTCTGCAATTGATCACTGTGATGCAATAATCCAGAAAAATTCCGGTGCCTCAAAAGATGTAAAAGCGAATAAATCTTACAAGAGACAATTGATCAAAGCAAGGAAAAGCTTCATAACCAGGGATCTTAATGAACACGAAATCCTAATGCACGATTTTAATGCTGTGGATAGACCTGGTTTTAGTCTTATTGATGCTGAGTTTGACCGTAAAGATTACCGAATGGATGATGGAAAAGTCTTGCGTATATATATTGGCCATCCCAATAAAATAGAACAGACCTTAGGTGTCGATGTTATTTATGAGTGCTACGACTTAACCCTTGGAATGGTCAGGTTTGCCAACCTTCAGTATAAGACCTGGAAACTTTTGCATCTTGATTTTGATGAGCGTGAGGAAAGGCAGCTCAGGAGGCTTAAAGATAATAACTGCAGTTGCAACCATTGTGAACTGCCTACAGCTTACGCTTCAACAAGTCCCTACAGATTTCCATACTGTGCAGCATTTATCAGGCCAACCAACAAGGTCATGGCAAAAGGCTCCAAGATGAAAACGATGGGGGACCATATACCGCTTTGTAAACTGGATGAACTCCGGAATAGTGGTTCCGCCGTTTCAAAATATGTGATACAGGCAAATTCACTGACCCAGCAAAGCTTTGAAGAAGCTTTTAATAAGTTTCATGTGGGAAGCAGGTGGATGCAAATAGGTGACCTTGAGCAATTTTATGCTACAAGAAAATTGAAGGATATGGTAGACAACATTAGAATTATTGTGCAGGAAATAGATTTTCCTGTTGAAGTAGAGTAGCGTTTTTCTTTCTGATTTTGCATTTATAATAAACCGGTAACCTTATTAAGGTTCTCGATGGTTGATAACATTAAATTACATGGGAATTTATAATCGGTATATTTGAATATGAAAGGCAAAAATGGGTTTTACAAAAAAGAGATAGAATTAATCAGATCTATTTTGGTACAAACAAGGGAATCTGGGCGAGATATGCAGAAGTCACTCAGAAATAAACTCCGTCAGGATTATAGGTTTTACATCTCTGATTTTTCTAAATCTAGAAGTGGTTTTACTCCGGAAGATTTTGATGGCCTTATAAAGAATGGGAAAATCACAATCCTAGCTGAATAATTATGCTTTTTAATGAATTATTAGTTCAGAAATTCAACAGTTTAACACCTTGTTTTACAAAACTATTTGATCTTGCTGTTAGCAACCAAACCCATCCAGGTGATTTGTTATTGGTTATGGAAAATGCCTGGCTTAGCATGAAGCAGGATCATGATAATGGCGGGAATTTAAAGGCTTTTTATAATATCGGAATGGATATCGATGGACACTGCCAAAATACCAACTATGATTTTATCTTGCAATATGTAAATGGAACGCCCGATCTTAAATATCAGGAATACCTTGCAAAAATTTCTTTTAATGCTGGCCGTTCAAAAGAAATCTTGGAAGTTACATTTGGTGAAGGTATTACAATCCAGGTGGAAATGCTCATTTATCTAAAGATTTGGGAAGGAGAAACTTTTATTAAAAAATGGTATCAGCTGATGCGATTGGTCGATGGTGAGGATTATGATTGGCATTTATCCATTAAGGGGTTTGGGGGGAAAGTATATGGAAGTTTGTCGCGGCACGAAATGTTCAGATATATCAAAGAAAAATTGCAGAAACACGTACCTGATTTATATGAGGTTTTCAAAAGAACACATCGCTCCCAGATTCGTAATGCCATCGCACATTCCCAGTATGCTATTTTGGGCAGAAATATTATGTTGAATAACTTTGAGGAATCTAAATCTGATTCATTGGGTGGATTATCATTTGACGAATGGATCGATATATTCCACGAAACCATTGAGCTATTTAACCAATATACGAAACTGTTCAAAAAAATCCGTAGTTACTGTTTTGATAAGTCACTTCTAGTCAACAAAAAAGCTGAGGTAAGGGTAAGTAGAAAACACCCCACCATTAACCAGTTCCTTACTGTACTCTATACCAGGGATTTTTTCGAAGATTGGAGTCCGTATCCAAATCGATGATTTATAATTAACTTCTCTATTTTGTCAATACGGTGCTTAGCATTTAAAAAAAACAGCAATAAATTGGTTTGTAGAAAAGATGAATAGCTGATTTTAATTAAGGTAACCCCTGCTGCGTGACTATTTACCCCAACAGAAAATCATCAAGCGGTCTGATATTTCCTCTTCTACAGATATTATTATAGGCCAATTGGCATATATTTACCACCGTTTCCTGCAACTTTCTCTGTTGGGCGACTTTACGGATTAACGGTAGTGATTTAGCGCTTCCAAAGTTTGCAAGACACTCGATCGCCCTGCGCAGTTGTGTGCACTCAAACCCGCTATCATAGTTAAGATCTTCAAAGTGTTTTATTATCCAGTCCTCATCTGATAGGTTTCCTATTTTGGCAAGGGCCCGTAGCGGATGTTCTATCTCATGGCGTGCCCTGGAATTCTTGCTCCTGAGTTTTTGTATCATATATTCCGCAATCCTTTTTACCCCGTCTTTGGTTGATTCTTCATTCAGATCTTCTGCTACCTCTATAAAAACCGTTGTAGGATAATGATGTTTATCAGCAGGAGGTGGAAAATACATTTTGTAAAAACCGTTTGCGACCGAAATTGCCAGGGTTGGATCTAGAAATTTTAACTTTTTCATTAGGTTGTTATGGTAATGTGTCTCTTTTTGTAAAAAGACTTTGCCATCAAAAAACCAGCGGACAATCTTTGCTTGAATACGTGTTTCGCCCATAAAAAAATAAGTGGCGGCCAGATCAAATGCCAAATGGCTTTCCTGTTCGTATCTTTTGTTTTTCGATAAAGCGAGATAAATTTTGTACATCAATGGCATCGCTTCGGTTAAGTGAAATTTTCTGACCGCTTTCAAAACGGTATGCGCCGTTGATCCATAAAAAGGGCTTGGGAATTTTCCGTTTCTGAATAGTTTAATAATTTCTGCATTCTCGATCATTACCTCCAGCGCCCAGCTCTGCAATTGTGGCTGGTCTCCATATAGGTGCTTTTTGACCGTTTTCTCGACTTCGCTGAATTCAAAGCGCTTTAGGCCAGATAGCGCAGCTGAAGCTACATTGACATGTGGGTGATCAATCAGCTCAAAAAATATTTCTTTGGGGACCACACAGGCGCTATCCCGGATTGCGGCGGCAAATTTTTCAATTACAAAATGATCATCACTTTTTTCAAATATTTTATCCTTGATGAGAGTAACTATGGGCAGGGATTCGTAATGTTTTAAAATAAACTCCAGGCTGGATAGGTTACTGTACTCATCATTCTGAAATGGCAATCCTATTAACTTAACGGCAAATTTCTCATTAGGTACAAGGGCGAGTATTTTTCCCAGTTCATCTAACTTGTACCCGTTTCCTTCATCTGAAAGATATTCCCAGATATAAAGCCTCTGAAGCTCAGTAACAAGTTTGGTGCTAAGTCTTTTTTTGCTATAAAGACCTATGAATATTTTTCTGCATTCCTCATTCATCTGATAACTGTTAACCTTTTTCCAGTTTTGGATGATCTGAAGGTGCTCTGGTTCATCAAAAAAGGATAAAGCTTTAGCTACAGATGCGTGGGAAGATTCCCCAGTTAAAAATGAGCCTTCATCCCAGTCTAGGTAACGGTAAATGATTTCTTTTGCTTCATCTGTGCCAGTTTTACCGATTGCCGGTAAAGCCATCATCGTAACATCACTATAGTGTTCTCCAGAAAAAATGCTTGTGAAAAAATTCCTGGTCTGCCAGGTATCGATCCTGTCAAGATAAGAAAATGCCTTTTTCCTGATATGCTGTACCGGGGAATCGGCACTTTTTATCAATTTGTCCACAACCAACATGCGATCCTGATCTTCGCAACTGCTGTTTTCCAACAGACAGTAGGCTGCAAGCCATAATCTATCCTTTAGTGTCCTGATTATGCCTGTAATATCAGGTATCTGGGAACTAAGGCCGATGATAATAATATCCCATTTTTCATTATCTGCAATAGCATCAAGGTTTTTTGGGTTTTCTTGATACCGTTCCTTTAAACCGCTTGATGCAAAGTGATTGAGGAAGAGACGGTGCCAGAAATAGAGGCCGCTGCTCCCTGCGATCAATAATCCCGTATTTGTCAGGGCCGTGATGATTTGATCTATTGTAAGACCTGGCGAGATTTTGCGCTTGGATTCCAACTCCAATAAAGTTTTCAGGATTATGGCTTCAGCATCGGCCATTGTAATGAAAACTTCATCTGATTCAAAAATCCGGAAACCAATCATAGAGAGAAAATTAACCAATACTTCCCACTTGATGTTTTTATCACCTGCTTCTTTCCTGTTCTGCCAGAGCTTGGTCCGTTCTACGATTGCATTGATGATTTTGGAACTGGTATCAGGCATTGCTCCGGTCTCTTTGAAAAGTGAGAGTAGAAACAACAGTAATAAGGTATTTCTGTACTCCGACTTTAAATTATTGTTTTCTATCTGTCGTTGGAATTGATAATATCCCGAATCAATGTATTGTCGGGAAATTTTTTCTACCTGAATTTCCGACAAAGGCAAAATGTCCAAGGTTAAGGAACCTTGGAATGTCGGTACCGAATTGGGCCGCGTAGTCAGAAACCACTCGTATTTAATGCCCAGATTTTCAATTGATTGCAATACTTCCTTTTGAAAAGTTTCGCTTACCTCATCATATGCATCCAAAAAAAATACAAAATCATTGTTGGCAGGAAGGTCAAAAAAAGACTTACAATTGTAACCATGGCGGTTTAGGAAAAATATGATGAGCGTTTCGAGATTGTAGTTATGACTAATTTCCCTTAAAGAAATGAAAACAGGTATTTTGACTGCTTCTAACACTAAACAGTTTTCTGCCGCCCGGTAGGTCAGGTATTTTAAAAGTGATGTTTTTCCCGTTCCTGTTTCACCCACAAAAATGCGCTTGCGGAAGCTGAAATCATTTTCTATCTGGGCAAATTTGAATGTTTCCTCTTTACTCCCACTTTCCTGGACATGATGGTGCTTAAAGGATAATAGGTAACCCGGATCTATTTTTTTGATATCGAGATTATTAATTGCCTGAAAATTGTTGGATGGCAGATGCCAAGAGGTGAAGTTTTTGCGGATATTTTCGAAATAAACGGTGAAATCAGCCAATAATATACGTTTTTTGTTTATTTCCTGATCTACTTTTTCACTATCAGCTTGGGTAGTGGCTTGTTCATAATCCAGTTCTTTGATGATATCGATAGGGGATTTGATCCGATGGTTCTCCCTTCCCAGTAATGTGATCAAATGGTCAATCTTATACTGGAGATCATCCATTCCGTTTGAGTAAAAAATAAGGTTGTTTACATCGTAAACCTTTATTTCTGTTCCATTTGACATCATCAAAAAATTCTGCCCCACACTGGTGGCATAAGACCGGAGCTGCCCTAGATGTTCATCGATATCTTCATCTGGGGCTTTGCTGTCTATGACGAATTTCGGACGACCTGTATCCCCATCCAGACAGATAACAAAGTCAGGTCTGTGCTTTAAGCCTTTCGATCCTTCCTTGCTAAAATTTACACCAGAAAAAATATCCTTTGCCGGATAAAATTTTTCAGGTATAATTTCTTTTAGATCGTAACCGAGATAATTTTCAAGTAACGGTGTTATAAAGTTTTGGCTCACCTCGGCTTCGTTATTAAAAGTAAGGCCGTTAAATTCATCAAATAATTTTCCCATTGCCTAAAGATTGTAAATATTGTCAGTTATGTAAAATATTTAACGCTCGTTGTCGGTAACGATATTGACAATTTCGCTGCTACGGACCTAAATGATGAAAGGATTATCGCTTGATCTTAATGTCTTTGCCTGTTTGATTTTGTATAAAACAGTGTGAATAGATCGCGGGCCTTAGGTTTGAAAAAAAATATTAGTTTCGCTGTATGAACCTGCATGGCCCACTTTTAACATAGGCCACATCAAAGCAAACACTTTAAGATTTATGATAAGGTACCAGGAAATTGAGAATAGACTTTTAGAAATTGACGGGGTGTTATTCCAGAATATCTGTGATGCTTTGCTCTACTATACAGAGGAAAACTATCCTAATATATTTCGTTCGGGAAGCAAGATCGGAAAGCTCAGGGCTGTAAAGGGAACCCCAGATACCTTTTTTATGCTACCCAATGGCAGATACATACTGGTGGAATATACCGTGCAGGATCCATCGGACCATAAAGCGTTGATAACGAAAATCAAAGGAGACATTGATAAATGTCTAGATAGTAAGAAAACAGGCTTGGCACTGGTCGATATTGAAAGAATAATTTATTGCTGTACTGCATCATTTGGTCTAAAAGAATCAAAGGAATTGCGTGACTATTGCCGGGAGAAGGGAGTTAAACTTGACCTGAAAGGGATCGATACTATTGCGAGGATACTTTCTGGAAGATGTACCCAGGTGGCAAGGGAATTCCTTGGGATTGCAATTGATACCGGTCAGGTACTCTCGCCCGAGGTTTTTGCACAGGAGTATGAATCTTCTGGTCTTGCAACCAGATTGACCAATACTTTCATGCACAGAGAGGAGGAACTAAAGCTATTACTTACATCCATCGCTTCGGAAATAAAGATTACAATTATTACAGGTCCCGCAGGTACCGGGAAATCCAAGCTTGCCATGCAGGCCTTTGAAATGGTCAAAAAAAGCAATCCTACAACCTTATGTTTTTGCATTACCAATAAAAACACCTCTATCCATGATGATCTGCGTATCTATCTTGCGCAGGATGGGGATTATCTGATTTTAGTCGATGATGCCAACAGGCAATCAGGGCATCTAGAGAGTATATTGGCAATTCTCCGTGAAAAACGCAATGGCAATATCCATGTATTGGTCACCGTGAGGGATTATGCCTTTGAGGATACTAAACTTAGGTGCAAAGATTTCTTGCCAGAGGTTGTAGAAGTTGGGGCATTTTCAGATGAACATCTTACTTCCATTTTAACAGGGCCTGATTTCAATATAACGCATGAAGCTGTAAAAAGGGTTTTGGAGGTATCTAATGGAAATCCAAGACTGGCAATTATGGCAACTAAGGTAGCGCTTGAATCAAATAATCTTGCTGCTATCGCCGATGTATCAGGTATCTATGATCGTTATTTTGAGGAAGCGATCGGTGAGGGGCAACTTTTTAAGGACAGGGATCTGCAAAAATCGCTAGGACTGCTTTCCTTCTTTTTTTCTTTTAATCTCGAAGACGTCGAATTTACCAAAACCCTTACTTCGTTGTTTGGGCTCGAAGTGGGTAAATTTCATGAATCGCTGATCGCGATAGAGAAAATGGAACTGGCAGAGACAACCAGCGATTTTTCAATGATCAAGATCGCCGATCAGGTCTTCGGTACCTATTTCTTCTATCGTACTTTTATCAGGGATGGAATTCTTGATTTCAGGATTATCATGAAAAATTATTTTTCTAGCCACCAGGGCAGGATACGGGACTCAGTGGTTCCGGCGAATAATACCTTTTCCTATAAAAACGTTTATCCAAAAATTGATCCCATTCTTTCGGTATGCTGGACGGAAATATCAGCCGGTTCTGAACAGGCATTACAATTTTTAAAGCTATTCTGGTTTTACAGGGCAGATGATGTATTTGCCTATGTAGCAAAGATTAATGCACGGGAGGGTGCAAAAGAGCATGCTATTTTTTTATTTGATGAAAAGGCTGACCGCTACCACTATGACCGGGATGAGTATCTATCCCTATTGGAAAATTTTTTTAGCCAGCCTATTCCAGAAATCAGGGCGGCGATCGAGCTTTCGATAGAATATGTGGAGTGTTTTCCCCAACGATACACACAGTTAGTTAACTCATTGAAAACTGACTTTGTCTTTACAGCCAGGGACGAGTCTGTTTCCAATATGCGGCAGCTGACTTTATGGGAGATACTCATTAGCGAGGCTGGCAAGGGCAGGCAACTGTGCATCGATATCTTTTTCGAATTGGCTCCGGAACTGATGAAAACTGCTTTCAAATTCACTTCTGCTGGTAGAAAGGGAGATACTATTGCTTTCAATGAGTTCAAAATGCGGATTACCAGTGAGGTAAGCAGGTTTAGAACCCTTACCTGGGAATTTATGCTTGATCATTTCACGGCTTTCAGGTCCAAGGTGGAAGCATTTCTGTTGTCCTATCTAGCGCACTCTTCAAATAAACAGAAAGCTATTTTCGAATTTGACCTGGAGTATTTCCTGGCGATTATTGACAAGTATTTTGATACTACCCAGTTCGAACATTGCTACATCGTAAGAGATATGATATATCATTTTACCCGTTGCGAATTAGTTCATCAGCGTTTTGCAGAGCTGAAATCATCCTTTAATAATGAATCTTATCGTTACTACGTTTTGCTTTCCTGGGATAGGTTAAGGGACAAGTTTGACCATAATTATGAGTATAATGACTTCAATAAGTATGAAAGGATCAAGGAAATAGAAATCAGAAGGGCTTTCAGTTTTTCTACTTCAAGGGAGTTCAATGATTTTTACGCTATTTTTCTAAAGGTTTATGATTGGAAGAAAAATGGGATATATCAGTTTTTAAGATCACTCAATATCATTCTGGAAGAGCTTTTTGAGCGAGATGCGGAACAAGCTATCTTAGCTTTAGATCTGCTGATCTCTTCTAGCAACAAAAGCGGATTAGTGCCTGATCGTATTTTTCGAAACGTATGGCGATCCAAAGAATTAGCTGGGCAGTTGTTCGAGAATATTTTGGCAGGCAATTTCAGCAATAGGACAAGTTGGATATTAAGCTTTATTTTCTTTACTCCGAAGGAAAACTTAAGTGAATACCACCTTAATGAATATCTAAATTTACTCACTACGACAACCGATACGATTGCGATCAACAATAATTCCCTAAAAGTACTAAGCAATTTAAAGCCTGAGATAGTGCCTACGGTTTTGGCTATAGTTGTAGAAAGAATTGAACTTGAAGATATCCATCATTTAATCGATCAGTCTGTTTTTCTTGAGAATATGCCGTTTCCTGAAAGTCTTGTATTGATAAAAAAAGCATATCTACAGCAGGACAGGATCAATGTGCACTTTGATTACAACTTGGAAGCTTTTCTTGAAATTGTGAAAGCGGACAAGGCTTTTTTTATGGAGTATATCACAGAGATTAGTAAAGAGCAGCATAATATGTTTTCAACGGCCCAATACGCTGACTTAAAAAAAGTCTGGGAACTGGAAGGGGCCGAAGAAATAATTTTGCAGGTAATGGATTTTATGATAACAAGACGCTTCTATTTCGTTGATGACCATTGGGTCAATCTATTCTTTGAAGGACTTTCGGAAGAGTATATTGAAAGAGGTAAACTTTTACTGGGCAATTATTTAAAAGACAATGTCAGAGAGCTGAGAAAAGTTGATATGGTGATGAACATTGCCCGTCATGCATTAAAGGGCCTTGAAGATGAATTTATCGTTCTTTTTCTTTACCACAATCCAAACTTTGATGACTTTAGAAAGATAAGCTGGCTTGATAACTATTTTATGGGCGGCGGAAATGTCATCTGGGCTGATGTCCGTGCCAGAAGACTGGAAGAAATTCTGTTGCTTTTTGAAAAAGTAGGAACGAAAAAGTATTTATATGCAGACCATCAGAATTTTCTGAAAAACTGGATTGCTGGAGAGAAAAGGTCAGCTGATTCAGAGCGGAAGCATATTTTTATGTATGGGGATTAAATTGGGTTAATAAGACAGTTTCTTGATCTTTAATTGTGGGGCTGCCATTATTCTCGCTGAGATGTGGAATGCAACTTCGGCTTGAAACCGGAATTAACCGACATTTTCCCTGAAACACTTAAAATCTATGTAGAATTCAATCCCCTATAATTTCAATGATTCTCTCTTTTTGGGCATGATGAACTAGAAGCGGCACCAGAGCCATTTGTAAATAGTAGGAGAGTACTGCCCGGTGCCGTCCATCATCAATTGTTATCTTGTTACTGTTGAAATCATTTATAGACGCTGATGGAGGATCGACATATTGTCCTTTCGTCCACCTTTCTAAGGTCGTAATGTACCTAAAATCGTTATTATCATCATTAAAGAGGCTTTCAGTGGGCAGACCAAGGAAATATATGCTTGCTATCAATGCCGCGGGCCTCACCCAAATGATCCGGCTTTTTTCAAAGTCTATAAACTCAGCCTTTTCTCTGGTCTCTTGGGTTACCCATAGCGGCCTTATTTTTTGTAATTCTATTAATGGGACGTTAAGGAATGCTTCCAGGCGTTCACGTAACACTCCGGTAAAGTCCTCATAAATAACCGAGTCACTATCATTGATGTCGTCCATTGCTCAAAGTATTGGTCTTGTTAAAATTATAAAGTTTATTGATTTGAATTCTTTTTTCTCCGCTGTAACCAGTGCATTCTGTATTTTTTCGGAAATTATAAAATATATTATATTGTATAATACTGAATTTAAAACCTAGCCTCGACTTCTCAAATGATAAAAATAATCAGGCTGCTGAAATCAGACTTCATCATTTTGTTATGAAGTCCTATGATACTGTAAACGCGGCTGACATAGTCATCAGTCTGTTAGCGGTCTGTCTCTATTGGATCATAGATCTTTCATTTCGTTTTTTTAAAAAGATGTCAAAATTAAGATGAGTTTATTCTATTAATAAGCAAATTGATTGACAGTTTACAGCTAAGCAAAATGACAGATGGCAATGTATTGGTAAAGCCCAATAGGATTCTTCGTAAATTGATAAAATGATTCACCAATTGATTTTAGCCTGGTAAGTACCAATTGACCATTTTCCTGACAAAATCCGGGGTATTTTGGATAGTTGGTAAAAAAGTGATCTTATCCTCATCGATTGTTTCAATATGTGCAGCGATTTCCTTGATGATCTCAGGGGTGAATCCATATCTTAAAAGCAGGATATGCATTTTATTATTGGTATTGTACCGCAAAAGCTCGATAATGTCATCGGCCCGTTCGTCACCGGTTTTCTCTTCATAGATTTCAAATGCCGCGATCAAGGTATCGGAGAGTGAGAACGATACTACCTGATCCATATAATCATAGGTATCGTAAACGATAGAATCATAACTTACAGTTGCGTTTGGAGTTCCTACAGGGAATAGGCTATAAGCTTTTTCCAGGCTGCTATCAGGTAGTTTTTGTGCGGGTTGGGAAAAGTTTGCATAGGGTACAGTTGGGTTGTCCCTGTTGGTAATCGAGCTATACCGAAGACCAACAATCTCGCTGAAGGAACGTCCCTGTGCTGCGTGGAAGAAAATATCTACGGCCTGGTTGAAAACATTTTCTTCTCCTTTGAAAAGTTCCCTTCCAAGGGAGGCTTCGTAGATCTGCCTTAATGATGCTTTGGCGTTATCCCGGCTACCTTTATTGGAAAGACCTCCGATACTTTCCCTCAGGTTATCGGGGACCCTATAGAAAATGTCCAGGAACATTCTTGCATAATCGAGCACAATGGGCTGTGATAGCCGCTGGACCTTCGACATCGGTATGTTTTTATCGTCATCAAATGTATTGTTCTGGATGGCATCGATCAATTCCCTTAGATCGTTCTCGTGTGCGCCTGTCGGGGGATTTTCGATAACAGACTGCTCGCTGAGCATGAACGGTGTCTGGATGCGTTCAGAAAAAAGCTTGGCGCCATTGGTAAATACATATCCGTAATCGAATACCTTACTCTCGGTGAGCCTACCGGCCCTTCCTATCAGGTTTTTGAATGCAAGTGCGCGCTCATTCGCATTTCCTTCAAATCTATTGTTTTCAAGCCATACTATGTCAAATGGCATGTTGATCCCCTGAGCCAGCGTGCTGGTAGCAAAGCAAAGGGATGAATGTTTGCCACGGATAAAATCCTCGATCAAAAACCGCACTTCAAGCGGAATAGAACCGTGGTGGATAACAACCCCTTTTTTGAGCAGTTCCACCATTGAAGATATGTGCCCGGGCTTATCTGCACCAACGATATGGCGGATGTTTTCAATTATTCCCAGCGCTTTACTGTTTGTCACCAGGGGCAGGTTTTGAATGAAATCTTCAAAACCGCTTTTAAAAGTTCCGTTATAGATCGCGTTCTTTGAAACATAAACGAGTATAGTGTGGGAACCGTTCATTGCAAAACTCCTGAAATCGCCGTTGAATTCCAGGTAGTTGGTCTTCTTATAGCCACCATCAAGGTAGGGTGAAAAATAATAATAAGCTTCTTCTTTTTTTACAATACATAATTTGCCGACCGAACCATGAGTGTAGGAATGTCCGTAACTCGCTTCGCTGGCAAATTGATGTTTTGAGAACTGAGCTTCGGGATTATCTATAAAAGGGTGGGCAAAAATGATCTTGGCATCTGGAAAATGTTTTTTTACCCTCCTCACCGAAACATCAAAGGTGATCCCCCTGCTATTTTCTTCCGAAATCTGGGCTTCATCGAAAAAGAACGTCTCGACATTCAGCCTATCCTTGAATTTGTACAGGTCTTTTGAGCGTTCGGGAGTGAGCACGAAGATGCGCCTCAGTTTACGTTCATTGTATACCAGGTCAACAAAAGAAGAAATCATCACCCCTTTGTTATCCTCAAACTTTCTGGTCATGGAATTGATATATTCGGCAATTAATGCCCTTGAAGGAACAATTATCACTGCGTCCCCTTGACCTTCGGCCAAAAAGTCGCGAATTGAATAGGATTTTCCGGCGCTGGTCGGAGCGGAGATCGATATGTACTGTTTATCATCGATCGCACGGCGGATACTTGCCTGGACAGGCGTGAGGAGTGCACCGTGATCTTCGAGATGCTCCTTTCCAAATCCCTGCATCAGAAATGAATATAGACTGTCCGGGGTTTTGATCTTATAGAAGAGCCCCAATGCTGATATTATCTTTTCCTCAAATTCATGGAAAACAGGATAATGGAATTCTTTATAGTAGCTCAGTTCTTCCAGAATTGCTGGGTTGTCAGGCCCCTGACGGTGTATGATGTCAAGCAATTTGGTCAAATCGCCCTGCGGATCTGTTGTATCTTTAATCTGCTTTAACTTCATAGCTGACACCGACGATGTAAATGTTTTTAGCTTTTTTTAGATGCTCATAGGTTATGGAATGGTCCAATGCATTTTTGAATATGGACAATGGGTCTGTCGAATTAATTGAGAAGGCCAGCACAACCCCAAAAAGATCATTATCTAAATTGGTTGTTGCGTCCTCTCCTGCGAGATGCCCCATATGTACCCCGTCCATTAGGTGTTTTTGCTTTAGGATAAAACCGTCAGCTTGTCCACCTGCACCCGTTTTACCTCCCGAAGGACCTCCGTACGGATTTGATGAGGATGAAAATTTTGCCTCGCCAAAATTTATCATCTTATCCGGGCATACCGTGTGAAAGTCAAAACCTTCGTTGCCGAGTAGCTTAGGTTTCCAGATCTCTGCTATGGGAATGGACTTATGTTTGAAAACAACTTCCAGGGCTTTAGAGGAGCCCATAGAAACCATTAGTTCCCCGAACTCGCTCGCTATTTTGTTATCATCATAGAGTGTGGTCTTAAAAACCTTTACCAGCGATTTGGCCGTTTCACGTGCGGTATTTTCATACGCCCTTTTTGCACGTTGGTCCAGACCTAAAATCCATGATTGATCCATTACAATCGTAGAAAGTTCCGTTGCAATTTTTTCAAGATCAGAAATGTCGGTATGGCAGGCAAAAATATTGGCATTATTTGAAATGCATGAGATTTCGTGAAAGGTTGATCCCCAGGTGTATTCGGGAAAACTCCTGCTGTATGAAAGACCATTATCCATTGATTGATTATTGAAGGATTGTTATTGACTAATTTAAATAGCTTCTCAAAACTGTGGTGGATATGGCAGCTTGGAAGGTATCCAAACATGAACGGAAACTGTTAATTGAGGAGATGATGAGCATATTTTTATAATTTAGAATTATTGTTTAAATATTCAAAAGCCAATATAATGATATTATTGCATCTTGATGAAAAATGTGCCATTTCAGATATCAACTATAGCCACAAAATGAAAGTTTTTCTAATAATTCCTAAAATAACTTGAAGGTATTTTATGTACTTTGGGACAAATTAATGTTCTTATGATTACGCTTTCACAGTTTGCAGTTAATTGCAACAACAAATTAAAATTATTCCTCGATCGGTGGAACTTGGAAAATATATCGGAGCTATCGCTCGAACAATACAGCCAAGTCGGGAATAATGATACTTTTTCCTATTGGTTCGAATACGGTTCAGAGGAACTGGGCAGGATTTCCGGACAAACTTCTTCGACCAAATATGGGATCTGGAATCGGAGTGATGATTCTGTAGGTGTTTCTAAGTTGTATACCAATGATGGAAATTATAAATGGGCAGTAAAATATGGTGCAGCGCCGCTGCCGGCGTTTGAAAATATCAGGATTTACCTGAATCAGGTTGTAGAATGTTCACTGGCAGGTGATTTTGATATGATCGAGCATATTGACCTGCATAGTTTTCTTAAATGGAAGCTGGCTTTTATATTCTCGGGAAAAAAACTGCTTCCAATTTATGACAGTTCGGTACTTCGTAATATTGCTAGGCATTTTGAATATGCAGATTACGCAAAAGCGTCACTGGTTGATTTACATAGGTACATCATGGGTTTTAAGGGTGCGGGGGAGGATACTTTTGATTTTGCCATAAAATACTATGATCTGATCAAAGCTAAGACTGAAAGGAATTATTATATTATCGGGTCTAAGTACAAGGATGGGAATTCTGGCGATACAGTCAGCGTTTTTCCAGATATGATCGAAAAAGGTGCAATATCAACAGGGTTCTTTTGGGGACATGATTTCTCGGAGCTTGTGGGGAAGGAACATTCGGTGATAGAACAGGCGATCAGGAAGAAAATTGCTTCCAATAGCCCGGAATTTGCATCTTCGCTAAGGACGTTTAAATATTTGCTGAACCTTAAAAAAGGGGATATTATAGCAGTGAAGTCCCATGGCCGGTTCAATAGCCTCACGATAATCGGCTATGCAGAAGTGAAAGAAGTCGATGGCAGGATATATCAACCTTTTGATGATGATCTGGGTCATTTGATCCATGTGGATTTTCTTGAGACCCATATTTCCATCAAACCTGAACTGACTTATGCCGAAACGATCCACAGGATTATTCCCGGTGAAAGGGAGGGGCATTTTGAGGCGATTTTCGGTAATTATGCCATTAACTGGGAAGATGGGGAATTGTTGGAGGATGAACCTTATCTCGAGGAGGAAGATCCCCATTCATCAGCTGATGAACTTGGGCCATCTGATATCCGTGACAAGGATGTCTCAGGTTTTGAACGCACGATTGCCGGTAGAACGCAGCTGGTCCAGCAGATTCACAACAAAATCCAGAATGCTTATGCCAAATATCTGACGGTGGCATATCCGACTGATGAGATAAAAACGGAAAGATCAAGGATAGACATTTGGCGCAAGAATGCCGATGGCTTTTATATTTATGAAGTCAAGCCCTATAATACGGCTTATGCGTGCATACGCGATGCTCTGGGGCAATTAACCGATTATGCGTTCTCAAAAGCTTCTTCAAGACAGACTTATTTGGTTGTTGTTGGAACGGCTGTGCCGACGAAGAGGGAAATCAGTTATATTAAGTTTCTGAGCGATAATTTGGGACTGAAATTCAGTTATGACTGCTTTTCCCACTCCACAAATTCAGCCAAGAGTTATCCTTTATAGACAAAAAGCTGTATTAATTATAAAAATTTCCGTAGTGCTGCCATCAGAAATATTTTCTTTGAAACGCCGATGTCGTTCAGAGGGACCGGAATAATTTAGGAAGCCGCCCAGCAATCAAATACGCGTATAGTTTGTCTTGAAATGGAATCACCAGTTTTTTTGTTGATATACCCAGGTAATTTGTGTTTGTATTGTTTTTAACAACGCCTTTATTTATATGTAAGCGGATTCCTATTAATTAATAGCCTTCACCGGCTTCGAAGCGTTCCTGATCAAAATGCTCATCGATTTTGAAAATTTTAATTTTAACTATTCCGTTTGGATTAAAGTTTGTTTTTTCTTTGGAAATAGGATCAATAATTTTGGCATTGGCAAATAATTTAGGGTCAATTTTATAGCTTAAAATCCCTTTCTCTTTTCTGACTAGAGCTGTCCCTGTAAGGTCAATAATTTCGGAACCACATGTTTTATATGAATCATCGGCTTTTAGCAGGATCGGAGGACAATAATAACTGGTAAATTTTCCTAGACTATATAGCGGTTCATCGAATGCATATCTTGGGATAAACATCTGATAAATAAAATTCTCAAAATAAAGTAGGAAAACATGTTTTGGAACATCGTATATGTCCTGCTTTCGCTGAAATATATAACAGCATGGATGTTCTCTTCGCTCAGTGGTCGTATAGCTCAATACCTGGGCGAACTGAGCATAGTATTCGTGATTTTCCTCATCACAAATAAAATGATTGATCTCTCCATAAAATCTAAATTCATTTTCTGGCAAAACCGTCAGCGCGATCTTGATCAGGGATTTGAATACATTTATAGGGGTGTAGGAATTTTTGAGATAAGTTATCTTTGTTTCCCCCGTTTCGGTGTCGATGGTTATGGCTCCTTTATCATTATCCGATATTTCCATGGCTTTTGTTCCGCCCTGTATGGTTTCGATTCTAGCGACCAAGGATTCACCCGGGGACTTGAAGGTTGGTATATTTCCTTTTCCTTGCGTAAAATAAAATGATCGGACTAGCCCTAAAAAATCAGCAAAATCCGTTTCATATCTACTGAAGTGCTGATTGCAGTTGTCGCATTCGAAATCTGATACGCCGAAGTTTTTGCCCAATAGTTCGGGAATGATATGCGGTTCGTTTTTAAAGAAAACATCCGGAGATTTTTTTTGGCAGAACCTGCAAATCCGGAGATTTTTTGGGATTCTTTTCTTAATCCTGCTACTTGGCGGCTCATAGCACACTAGTGTTTCATACCTGGAAAGGAAGAGATCCATGTTTTCTCTTTCGGAAATGTAGGTCTTATAATCTTCCATGTTTTTTAGTAGTTATTCATCACATTACCTCAAAATTATGATCTTGGGAGCAGATGAATGCGAATGATGCTTTTTTATATAATGTTTGGCGGTTACAGTTCAGATAGCTAATTTATAGTTGCGCTGTTTTGTGCCTCAATAGCCGTTAGGATTTTTTGCACGTATTCATCAAGGAATTCTTCCACCTCTTCAGTATTGATTTTATCCGGGGGAAGAAGCTTTTTTCTGGTTTCCCTAATACATGCCATCCCGATCTTTCCCGAGATACTTAGGATGTTTTTTTCTATGTTGTCCATGATGTTTTTGTTCATTTTGGGCTGGATAAAAGCTTTGTAGTCAAAAGGCATTTCATGGAGCATTTCGCTCATGTGGCTGATGTGCGCGATACGTTCTTTGATCTGGTACTGGCCGGAAAGCTCATAGGCAAATATGGGGTAGATTTCGGCCATTTCAAGGATTACCTGGTCAATGTTCGCCTCTAGTTGAGCCATTCGGTTGTCATCGGCCGGATTCTTGGGCATCATTTTCTGCATCATGAACACGAACTCCTCATCGCTGATTTCAAAATCCCCATCAAACTGTTTCATTAGTCTGTTCATTAACTCGGGCTTGAGCTCTAAGGTAAACTGCGTGATCGCAGATTCTCTGCCCAAGTGGTATCGGAGTTCCAAGAGGTGGAAGAGCAGTTTTTTGAGCTTTCTTGTGTCTGTATACCTGGCGAGAAACCAAGTCCAGCTGAATGTAAGGACAGCACCAATGATAACGCCCAATAGCGGGCCAATGGCTTTGAATAATTCTAGTATTTGAGCGGCGTTCATAGATAACAAGATATGAAGTTATGTTTTGTTTAGGATGCCTGAATTTTCCACATTTTTATTGCGAAGAGATTAATTAATCTAATCTTTTTTACAGGCATACCTATTTTTTTTCTATATTATTCTGAATGAATTCTACATCAACTAACAGTAAGAATATGGAAACAAGAACAATGAAGGATTTGGAATATTGTCGTGGTATTTTGGCAAAACCAGTAATAGGAAAACTTAATAATGTACGATTTGACTTTACTGCAAATGCAGATGTCGATACCAAGAGATATGATAAAGAAGAAGATAAAAATAGTGGTAGGTTTAAACTGACGAATTTAGCCAATGGTGATAGCTATGGTGGCAGTTACAGCATAGGCTCCTGGATAGAAGGTGAATGCAAGATGACCATGACATTTACTGATTTCGCGATTTCAGGTATTGACGGGTTAGGAGAATACAGGCAAGGGATGCTCATGAAGGATTTTGATGAAATGATTGAATATTTGGTTAATAAATTCCCCACTTTTGCTGAAGAAAACTGATTGGATTTTCGATGCCCTGCGGAATTTTATAATGGGGATGAAAAAGCTGATGCTAAAACAGATGCTTCGTAAAAGCCATCATAGGGCTTTATGATGGTATATATTTTAAAACCAATTTTTTTGTTCAAAATTCCCCTGTTATGATATTGCTCCGAAGGACAATTCGAGTTTGTGCCGCTGATTCATTGAGATTATCCGTTCACAGATAATGAGGCTGTAAAACTAAAATTGGAGCCGATGCCAACCGCGTTTTCTCCTAAATCTTTCCGTCGCAGTAGAGAATAATCCGAATCTAGCTTTAATTCATATCCCATATGCAACAAGTGCTTTAGCGATAGGTACGTCTGCTGGGGCCAAATTGAAGCTAAGTAACTTTGTTTTTTCAACCCATTGAATTTCATCATGGTCTATTAACACAAAATCAGCTTGAATGAACTTACAGCCGTAGGCTATAAGTTCAATTTGAACATTCTCGTATTGATGAATAATGGTTTTAAAATGTTTGTCAATCTCAACCTGCATGGCAAGCTCCTCTTTTAGTTCTCTAATGAGGGCGTCGCTTTCTGATTCATTAGGTTCAACTTTTCCGCCTGGGAATTCCCAATAACCACCAAGAGATTTTTCAGCTTTTCTTCTGCAGAGAAGTATTTTGTCTTCCTTGAAAATAATGCCACAAACGACTCTAACTGTATCCATGTGCAAGGCGATGATAGGCTAGATTTAATATATCTAGTTTATGCTTTTCCTTCAAAATTAACTTTCCAGCCATATCTCCTAATAGATTAAATTCATCTGAAATAGAGAATAGTCCTTTGTCAAACATTACATGATGGTTAGGGCACAAACATATTAGGTTGTTTGAGTTATCATCCCCGTTATGTGGTTTGCCTAGAGGTTTGATGTGCGCGCCTTCGGCGTAGCGGCCAACTTTGGTAATGATGGTTTCATTGCATATCTGGCATTGATAATTGTAAAGCAGTTTGACCTCTCTTGCTATTTTAGTGTCTCTTACTATTCTTAAAACGACGCTTTCAATTCTTTTTTTCTCTTTTGTCGAGTAATCAAGCTCTATTTCCTCTGTGGTTTTCCTATGGGGATTACCCCCTGTGTATTCGAGCTTGAATCTACAGATTTTAAAGCCATCTTTACCGATACTTTCCCACGCGCCTATTACGCTATAAAGACCTGCGTACTTGTAGCCTTGTTTTGGAGAAAATGGGCTTTTGTGTTTTGCACCCCTAATTACTCTTACGGGTAATCCTTCGTCCATGCTTTTTAATAATCCAGCGTTGCCTCGGTTATTCCAGTCTTGGTCTTTAGTTTGCTTTTTACTGTCACCCTCATTACCACCAGCACCGGTATAGATAATTGTGTCGCCAAGATCCTCGTCATCTGCGTATCCCCCTGAAAGTACAATCGCGGCAACACCTGTTTTCCCAGTCCCATCTATTCCTCCGGCCCAGTTTCTATGAAAGCTATCTTTCATCATGATTCTTCTATCTTCAAATTGATAACCTTCCGGGATACCTTTTATCTCTCCAAATATTATTGGCTTAGTCATGAAAAGTTATAGCTTAAATTAGTTGTAGTTTATTTTAAATAGAGCCGGTCGGCTAGCTAGGAGTGTGGTAAATTAAAAATAGCCAATTTATTAGCATTAGTCTTTTCATATGTAAAAGCAAATTCGCTCAATCACTTCACTAATTTTAGGCTATTTACTTTTCTTAAATTCCTCAACATCACTGCTACTCCAATCACTCTTGTGCAGTAACTCTCTTATATCAACTCTGAGAAACTCAGCTATTCTGTTCAAGGTTGTCAAGGTAGGCTGTTGTTTATTATTTACCCAGCGAGATACAGTTTCTTTCTCAATCTTTAAAAATTCTACCAAATCCTTGTTACCAGCTCCTTTTTCCTTTAATACTTCGCCTATTCTATTAATCATAAAAAAAGTAAAATAAAAGTTGATTTAACAAATCAACTTTGTTATATTTGTTATAGTTATTTATAGCGACAAATAGAGTTGGGGTATAACCTGGCTTAACGATGTCACTCATGAACGAAAACCGTCAAACTTTCACATGGGCCGATCGTGAGTTCGCCGTATCTATTGAGTTTTAGTATCTTCGTGATATCTTATATTCAATAGGGCGGACTTCATGTTAGTCTTTTGTGAAACTTAAGCTTGCTTAAGCGGTTCTTGACGGTACCACGTTCAAAAGCATTGAGGTTCGCCCTATTGGTTTCCTTCCGCTTTTGTTGAGTCCGCATCGTTTTACATAAAAATTAACCGTTTATGAAAACGAAAAAATTAACCGCCATCAAAATGTATCATCTCCAGGAAGTGGTACCCAAGTTTTCCCTCAAACTCTTGTTAAAGAACGTTATCTGTTCTCCATCATAATGCGCGTGTCGGAATTCCAGGTATAAAATAGCCCAATAAAAAACTGGGGCTGATGTGAAGAGAATGCACATAGTCCCGACTGGTTAATTTATCTTGGTACCAGCCCTTTATTGCTGATTAGGCAAAGGTGCAGCACAATGGTTTTTCGCAATCCCAAGGTAGGTATCTTTTTCCTAATAACAAATACGGTTTCCCGTATCCGCACATTAAAATGCGGAAGGGCTGGCTTTTGTTCAAATTTTCCAACACATCAAATAAATTCAATTAAAAAACATGAGCTTAATCAACCATTATCCTTTCGATAGGCTTTACGCTTTAAAGCCTAAGAATCCTGTATAATCTATTAGAACCAAAGGCAGGTAACCTGAATGGTTAAATAGAAATAGGTTCTTTAATGATAACCTGCCTTGGTTTCTCTATGCTGGTTTTGGGATAAGGGAGAGCAGTGTCAGATTGACCAATCCCTTACTTAAGGCCCATCACAAGATGACAATCATGTCAAAAAATATCGACTTCAATCTCAAAGAGATTGCTGCGTTCAATCCACTTTTAACAGAACCATTTAGAAGAACGATGCTAACTATACACCTAGTTAAAAATCTTATGAAACCAAGACTCAGATCAAAGCAAATAAAAATATGTTCATTATTCACTTTAATTATTCTTCTGTATTCCAGCCTGACATTTACCTCAAAAGCTCAGTCTTCAATAGATATCATTCCTAGTCTAAAGGTCGGAGATCAACTGCCAGAAGACTTCTGGAAAACAAAACATCAGACATATAACGGACAAGACCTGACCAACCAGGATTTATCAGAATACAAAGGAAAATTATTAATTCTCGATTTCTGGGCAACCTGGTGCGGTAGCTGCATAAGTAATTTGCCTAAACTCTCCAAGTTGCAACTGGATTTCACTGGAAAGATGAAAGTGATTCTGGTCAACTGTTTTAATACACGGGATAATGAAAAAAAGATTTCGGATTTCTATGTGAAAAGAAATGATCTCTTACCAGCTCCGCAATTACCAACTGTAATTAATGACCGCAGCTTACTGCAAATGTTCCCGCATCGGATTATCCCGCATTATGTCTGGATTGATGCCAACGGCACGGTTGCCGCTATCACCAACAGTCAATACATTAATGCATACCAGATAGAACAACTGCTTTCTGTCCGATAACCAGCCAAACAGATTATGAAGTCAACCTCAACCATATTAACCGTTGTAACCATCATTCTTGGAACACAGCTAGTTTTTGCACAGAAACCTTTTATGGCCAGGGTGCTTTCTTCTAAGGACAGTCTGCCTATTGCGGATGCCATTGTCACTTTAAAGCTGCCATCAAAACAAATTCAAAGTAATGCCGAGGGGAGATTTTCATTCGTTTTAGAAAGCGGCAGGTATGAAATAAAAGTGAAACATATCGGGTATAAAGAACAAGTGATAGCCTTTAATGTGCCATTAGATAAAGAACTTGTTATTTACCTGACAGAGGAAGACAAGCAACTGGAAGATATCAATGTCAGCACGGGATATCAGAAGATCCCAAAAGAAAGGGCAACAGGAGCTTTCACACAACTAGACAACGCATCACTAAATGAACAGTCAGGCACTAATATACTGGCCCGTCTGGAAGGGATTACCAGCGGTGTAAATTTCGATACCAAGGCAAGTACAAATAGTCAA
>Ga0157370_10001675_pt1 | contig 27295 bp, 31 predicted proteins | sample C35metaG_FD_113463 | JGI IMG/M metagenome (GOLD analysis project Ga0157370, IMG submission 113463) | Corn rhizosphere microbial communities from Kellogg Biological Station, Michigan, USA - C3-5 metaG | ecosystem: Host-associated > Plants > Roots > Rhizosphere > Soil | place: USA: Michigan...
AATTGCTGAAAGGAAATGATGTGGTGATAAGTGCTTACAATGCAGGATGGACAAACCCTGATCTTTATAATGAATTTATCGAAGGTTCTGAATCCATCCAGGAAGCAGTGAAAAAATCAGGAGTAAAAAGATTGATCGTAAATGGCGGTGCAGGAAGTTTGTTTGTAGAGCCTGGTGTTCAGGTGATTGATACACCGGAATTTCCTGATGCTTTCAAAGCCGGCGCAGGAGCGGCAAGAGACTATTTAGACATTTTGAAAAAAGAAGATCATCTCGACTGGACTTTCGTTAGCCCAGCTATTGAAATGAATCCCGGAACAAAACATGGAAGAACAGGACATTACCGGACCGGTTTGGATCACCCTGTTTTTGATAAAAATAATCACAGTACCATTTCTGTGGAAGATCTTGCAGTGGCGATTTTGGACGAAGCAGAAAGACCCGCTCATTTTCGTGTACGCTTCACCGTAGGGTATTAAAAACTTAAAAATAAAAATCATGAAAATAGATATTTGGTCGGATATAAGATGTCCGTTTTGTTATATTGGTAAAAGGAAATTTGAAAAAGCATTGGAAAAATTTCCGAATAAAAATGAAATAGAAGTGCAATGGCACAGCTTTGAACTGGATCCATCCCTCGTTACTCAGCCGGGTGTCGATGCCACTTCCCATTTAGCGGAAATAAAAGGGATCTCAAAAACCCGGGCCACCCAGATGCAGGAACATGTAGTGTCTGTTGCCAAAGATGCCGGCCTTGATTTTCAAATGGAAAAAGCAGTGGTCGCCAATTCGTTCAATGCACACCGGTTGATACAATTGGCGAAATCAAAAGGGGTTGCCAATGAAGCGGAAGAAGCATTATTCAAAGCTCATTTTACCGAAGGAAAAAATATTGATGATGCTGAAACACTGGTGAACATTGGTGTTTCCATTGGCGTTGATAAAAATCGGGTACAAGAGATGCTTGATTCTGAAGAGTTCTCAAAACAGGTGAGACAGGATGAACAACAAGCGCAGGTTTTTGGAATCAACGGTGTTCCGTTTTTTGTATTGAACAACAAATACGGTGTTTCCGGTGCACAATCACCGGAGGCTTTTTCACAGGCAATAAGTCAGGCTTGGGAAGATTTTGAAAAAGAAAAAAGGCCTCTGATCGTTACAGAAGGACAAACCTGTTCCGTTGATGGAACCTGTGAATAAAAAACTTTTAAAATGATTTTTTATTTTAATTACAAAAGGAAACAAATAAAATGAACACTCTTTCAGCATTTAATAAGTTTACCAGCGATCTCAAAGAACAGGATTTTCTGATGCCTGTTTTGTTTGTAGGGCACGGTTCGCCGATGAATGGAATTGAGGATAATGAATTCAGTGTGCGCTGGGAACAAATGGCAAAAGAAATTCCAACCCCTGCTGCGGTGCTGGTAATTTCGGCGCATTGGTTTACGAATGGCACGCGAATTACAGCAATGGATTTTCCTGAAACCATTCATGATTTCGGAGGCTTTCCACAGTCATTGTTTGATGTGCAATATCCGGCCCCCGGAAATCCTGGTTTGGCACAGGAAACCGCTTCATTGCTGCATTCTGCCCATGTTGAACTCGATCATGATTGGGGCTTGGATCACGGTGCATGGAGCGTGGTAAGACGAATGTATCCGGAAGCAAAAATTCCAGTGTTGCAATTAAGCATTGATTATACAAAACCTGCGCAATATCATTATGATCTTGCAAAGGAATTGTATTCCTTGAGAAAAAAAGGTGTTTTGATCATTGGCAGTGGAAATATGGTGCACAATCTCAGGATGATCTCATGGCAAAATATGAACAATGCCGGTTTTGGATATGATTGGGCTTTGATAATGAATGATAAATTCAAGCAAATTATTTCATCAGGTGATTATACTCCTTTGATAAACTATGAAAGTCTTGGAGCAGAGGCCCGGCTTGCTATTCCAACACCTGAACATTATTTGCCATTGTTATATTCTTTGGGATTAAAAGGAAGCAAAGATGAAATTTCTTTTTTTAATGATAAAGCGGTGGCCGGTTCATTGACGATGACTTCAGTGAAGATTGCAGACGCCAGGAACTAAAGGTAAAAGGCTTAAAATAATTTAAAGATAAACATGACATTACTGGGCACTGCAGGATGAAGTGGCTGTTTTATTTTATGGCTGAATTCTGACAAAGGCTTTTTTGTCACAGGATCTGTTAGATGGATGACAGAACATTGTCTGAATGACTAATTGAAAAAATTGGCATATAACCTTTAACTTTTTTTGCGAATTAATGGAATTCTTTTTGTGGCAGATGAAGTAAAACACATTACTTAATTCAAAATAAAAAAGGAGGAAACTATGGCAAATATTGCTAAAAGAAACCAGGGTGAAATGCAACCCTGGCGTGATTTCTTAAGTGCCGATAACTTTTTCGACAACAGCTGGCTAAGAACATGGGAGAAAAATTTCCCTGCTGTAAACATCGCTGAAAATGATAAAAATTATTCTTTGGAAGTAGTGGCACCCGGATTTGCAAAAGATGATTTTAAATTGAAAGTGGATGATGATGTTTTAACCATCAGCGCGGAAACAAAAACAGAGAGCAGTAACAATGGGAAAGGCAGAGATTATACCCGCAGGGAATACAGTTACAATTCTTTCTCCCGAAGTTTTCGCTTACCGGATAATGTGAAAGATGACAGCATTTCTGCATCTTACAAAGACGGTGTTTTGGATATTGAATTGCCTAAATCGAAAACGCAAGTAAAGGCGTCAAAAGAAATTCCGGTAAGCTGATTTTTTAAAAAAGGTGTTGGTAAACCAGCACCTTTTTACCTTCTTTCGCAACTTACCTGGAATACTCTTGAATAACTTAGCCGGAATTTATAGAATGGAAAAAAGAAAATTAGGAAAATCAGAATTATTGGTTTCACCACTGATGTTTGGAGGAAATGTTTTTGGCTGGACAATCAATGAACCGGAATCTTTTAAAATCCTCGATAGCTTTGCTGACGGTGGTGTCAACTTTATTGATACAGCAGATATCTATTCAAGGTGGGTTCCGGGAAATCACGGTGGTGAATCAGAAACGATCATTGGAAACTGGATGAAAAAGAACGGCAAAAGAAATGAAGTCCTGATCGCTACAAAGCTTGGTGGAGATGTTGGAAAGGGGAAAAAAGATTTAAGCGCAGGGTATGTAAAACAAGCTGCCGAAGCCTCACTCAAAAGATTACAAACTGATCATATTGATCTTTATCAAACCCATTATGATGACGTTGATACTCCTGTTGAAGAAACCATGACTGCATTGAATTTGTTGATCAAAGAAGGAAAAGTCAGATATATCGGCGCATCAAATCTGAGTGCAGCACGAATCAAAGCATCGAATGATTTTGCAGGAAAAAATAATCTCCAGCCTTACATAAGCCTTCAGCCGTTATATAATTTATACGATCGTCAAAAGTTCGAACACGAATACCTCAAACTGGTTACTGATGAAGGTTTGGCGGTGCTTCCCTATTATGCCTTGGCAAGTGGTTTTCTTTCAGGAAAATATCGCGTCAAAGAAGATTTACAAAAAAGCCCGAGAGGGGAGGGAATTGGTAAAAAATATTTTAATGAGAGGGGAAATACCATCCTGAAAGCAATGGATAAAGTAGCTGCCGGACAAAAAGTTCCTTTATCTGAAGTCGCCATCGCATGGCTTCTTCAGAAACCATTTGTAACTTCCGCTATTGTAAGTGCAACCAATCAAAAACAGTTGAATGAATTGATCAATGCGACGAATTTGAAATTGAACGATCAGCAAATGGAAGAACTGGATGAATCAGGTTTTTATTGATTATTATTCTTTGTTTGATAAATTTAAAGTGAAATTATTATTCGATTACTGTTTCAGTTTGAATTGCTGATTCTTTTACAACAATCCCTTATCATTCCCGCCTTGCATATAAATTATTTTTCAAAAAAGACACTCCTGACTGACCTGTTAATCATCGCTCAGTTCCCCCCATTATCCTGTTTAATTTTTTGAATTTTTTGCTGAAGATTTACGAACCGTTTTCCTGATCAGTTCGACAATCAATGTGTCCTCATTTGTAAAAAATCTAAAATAAAGAACTTGAATCTGTTATTTTTAAATGGCCTTTTTGGGTTTTGTTACCTCTTCATGGAAAAGAAAAAACATTATTGTTTGTTGTTACTGATTATTTCAATCAATTACTTTACCTTTCTGACTGGCTCCCTTGTTACCTTGCTGGTGCATTTGGGTAGCTTCTTTCAAATAGCAAACAAAAAAATGGAACTCGGACTCATCACTTTTGCAGACATGGAACCCGAATCACTTCCGGGAAGGGCGATCAATGCACATCAACGGATCAAAGACCTGATGGAAGAAATTAAACTGGCTGACGAATTACGCCTCGATGTATTTGGCGTTGGTGAACATCATCGCCCGGATTATGCCGTTTCTTCTCCCGCAGTAATTTTAGGCGCAGCCGCAATGATCACTAAAAATATCAAACTTTCAAGTGCAGTTACAGTGTTGAGTTCTGATGATCCTGTTCGGGTGTTTCAGAATTTCTCTACTGTCGACCTTTTGTCCTCCGGACGTGCTGAGATCATGGCAGGAAGAGGCTCTTTTATTGAATCATTTCCTTTATTTGGTTACGATCTCAATGATTACGATGAACTCTTCACAGAAAAATTAGAGCTGTTATTAAAACTCAACAAAAGCGAAAAATTTTCCTGGCAGGGGAAACATCGTGCATCATTTGAAAACCGTGGTGTTTATCCACGACCTTATCAACCCGCACTTCCCGTCTGGCTGGCGGCTGGAGGAACTCCGGCTTCAGCAGTAAGAGCGGCAACGCTTGGACTTCCGTTGATGCTTGCGATTATTGGAGGAAGGCCGGAACAATTTGTTCCGTTTATTAATCTTTATAAAGAAACGGCACAAAAAAAAGGAAGGGATCTTTCCACACTTCAGTTCGGTGTCAATAATCATTTTTATGTTTCAGAAGATTCGCAAAAAGCAGGTGATCAATTTTATCCTTATTATGCTGCAATGATGAACAGGGTCGGCCGCGAAAGGGGATGGCCACCGCTTTCCCGTCAGCAATTTGAATTTTCCAGGTCCCCCCAGGGTGCGGTAATGGCAGGCAGCGTGCAACAGGTTATTGATAAAATTCTTTATGAGCATGAGCTGTTTGGTTTTACACGTTTTCTTGCGCAGGCAAGCGTGGGAAATGTGCCTCATCAATTGGTAATGAAATCAATCGAATTATTTGGAACAAAAGTAGCACCGGTTGTAAGGAAAGAGATTGACAGCCGCAAGTAGAAAGGGTGCCATTGCCTACATGATTACAGGCATTAATCTTATTTCAACATGATGATGATCATTTGCAGCAATGAGTATGGTCATTTTTCAGACCGGCTGCTCTGCCTAATTTTAGCGAAAATGAAAGCCCATGTTCGGAGACCTGAATAAAGCACAGATCGAAGCCGTCATTAATGAAAATATTATTGGCAGACTGGCTTGCTCCTTAAATGATAGTCCTTATGTTGTCCCGGTTAGTTATGCTTATGATGGGCAATTTCTTTATTGCCGCAGCCTCGAAGGATTGAAAACTACCATAATGAGAAAGAATCCTGCAGTTTGTTTCCAGGTAGATACAATGAAAGAGATGGCCGATTGGAAATCGGTAATCTTGAGGGGAACTTATGAAGAACTTACAAATGAAAAAGAAAGAAATGCAGCCATTCGGAAATTAGAAGCGCGTTCCTTTCCACAAATCTCAAGCGAAACGGTAAAATTCTCGAAAGAATGGCCTTTCCCAACTGAGGATTATAATGCGATCGAGGGCATTATTTTCAGGATCCGCATCAATGAAAAAACGGGGCGTTGTGAAGTGATGGAAAGAGTGACGAAGTAACTTGTTTTTATAATTGGGCCTTTCAGCGCAGCCTTTATTATAAATGTTTTATGAAATAACCAAAAATTGAGGCTCCGCACTCCGGCACTCAAATTGCTCTTCCCCTTTATTAAATTTTAACCGTCCACATGAATCTTTCTTTTCACGGCGCAGCGTTCTCCGTAACAGGATCAAAGCATCTGCTGACTTTAAAAAACGATACTCAGATGTCATCCACCTCCAGTTGGATGTCGGCAGGCAGATCCCCGGCCCGGCAAAAAAAAGCGGGCATCTGGATCATTGATAAAAAACAGCATCACCGGCGCCCCCCAGGCTTGTTGAACCATCTTAAAAATGCAGGATCAGTTTTCCAATATTCTTCAGTGTCAGCTACTTCTGTAACTTTGATCTCAAGACTAAATAAGATTTTCTCATTAAGCTGTGGCTGATGTTGGAGCGCCAAAATGATTTGCTGCAACCCGGCCACCTCTCCATTATGGATACAATCTTTATGAATGTTCATTACCGGCGGCTTTTTGTCTTCATCCGCAAAACCCTGAACAATTCATCGGACTTGGATAAAAAAGGTTCACTTTTTGGAACAAAGTAGAGAGGGCTTTCCTGTGATTTTAGCAGTATTTTTAAAAGTATTTAAGCAGTATTTGTTTTAAAATGAGTTTAAATCTAACTAAACACTTTTTCCTTTAATTGCAAATAAACGAGATTTGCTTTTTACTTCGGTTCCCGAAGGCAGCAGTTTTATGGACGATTAAAGGATGTTGATGTTACCTAAATTTAAAAAATTACTCATAAGGCCTAAGTTATATCTCAGCGAGATAACCGGAGTATTGCTGCTGGCACTTGGCATTTTTTTTATCAGGAGTGAGGGGAAAGAATTAAGAAACGTGGGGGAATATTTAAGTTCCGGGGACGGGCGTTGGATTGCGGTGGGAATTTTCGTAACTGCTATTTATATTTTTTTGCAGGCGGTAATGTATATGGCCAGTTTTAAAACAGTGGGCTTAAAGGTCAGCCTGTGGGAATCGACGGTTTTGTTTCTCAAGCGAAATCTTATCAGCATTTTCCTGCCTGGCGGGGGAATTACTTCTCTTGCTTTTTTTACAAAGGATATTCAGCAGGAAACCAACGAAGAAAATAAAACGAGGATTCACATCGCCAGTACGATCTATGGTTTTACAGGAATTTTATCGATTGTCATTATTGCCATTCCTGTTCTGATCTACCTGGCTTTTATTGGCGAGAGTTGGAAAAACGCCAACAACGCGGCAGTGATCCTCATCTTTTTTGTCTTGCTGATCGTGTACCTGATTTTTTCTTATATCCGCAAAGGCTGGGTGCATCGTTTGGTAAACAGATTTTTACCACGGATCAGCACACAATTCAGAAGGGAGCCGCGCTTCAGGCTCCGCTTTTTTATGGTAAATGTATATGCCGTACTCATTGATCTTACCGGCATTTTACATCTGTTTATTGCCATGCAGGTAATGGGCGTAGAAGGTAGTTGGAAGATCGCTTTGGTAGGTTATGTCATCGCAACTCTGCTGTTGGTAATTTCTCCGTTTTTACGGGGTATTGGCGCGATTGAATTTTCTTTAACCCTGATCTTAAAACATTACGGTTTCGCCACTTCTGAAGCCTTTGCCATCACTTTAATTTACCGTTTATTTGAATTCTGGATTCCTGTTGCTGCAGGGACTGTAAGTTTTATACTGAAGAAAGGAAATATGCTGCTGCGCATCGCACCGGCGCTGCTCCTTTTTGCCCTGGGTATCATTAATATTATTTCTGTACTGACTCCGGCTCTTCGATACCGGGTAAAATTATTAAGAGAATTTCTTCCTTTGGAAACGATCCACGTGTCCAATTATATGGTTTTTATTCTTGGATTACTCTCTATCATAACCTCGGCATTTTTATTCCGTGGCTTGAAAAATGCATGGCGGTTCGCGATGCTGCTTTGCGTTTTGTCGCTGATCGGAAACCTGGCAAAAGCAATTGATTATGAAGAAGCATCGGTAGCATTTTTTAGCCTGCTGGTACTATGGTTTACCCGCAAACAATATTATATCAAACATAATAAACAATTGCAGCGTTTTGGCTTTGAAACTTCTCTGATCATCCTTGCAAGTGTGATCATTTACGGCGTAATCGGATTTTATTTTTTAGATAAACGACACTTTGGAATTGACTTCACTTTCCTGGATTCAGTGAAGCACACTTTTCTCAATTTTATTTTACTGGATGTAGATAACCTTGAAGCAAAAACCCGGTTCGGAAAGGTTTTCCTTGATACCATTCATATCAGTGGGATGATTTCTATTGGGTTACTTTTTTATGCTTTGATCAAACCTTATTTTGTTACTGTAAAACAAGATGAGGAGGATTTTTTGAAAGCAAGGGAAATCATAAAAAAGTATGGCTCATCTCCGGTTGATTACTTCAAAATGTCGGAGGATAAATTATTTTATTTCGGGGAAAAAGTGGAAGGATTGGTCTCTTACCGGGTGGCTGGTAGTTTTGCCGTTGTTCTGGATGAACCTGTTTGCTCGGGCAGAAAAGAGATGGCGATTTTGCTGGAGGAGTTTGAAGGATTCTGCTTCGAATCAGGATTGAAGTCTGCCTATTATCGTGTGGATGAAGATAGCCTCAGGCTTTTTAGTGAGATTGGTAAAAAATCTTTGATCATTGGGCAGGAAGCGGTGATCAACCTGGAAAATTTTACTTTAGAAGGCAGGGATAAAAAATCAATGAGAAATGGTTTAAAAAATATTGAAAAGAAGGGACTGCTCTCTAAAATTTATCAACCGCCAATCAAAGATGGGTTGTTGCAAAAATTAAATTATGTTTCCAATGATTGGCTGAAGGCAATGAATCGTGAAGAGATTGTTTTTACCCAGGGAATGTTCGACTGGGAAAAATTGAAACAGCAAACGATTATTACTGTAGAAAACCACGATGAACAGGTTTTTGGATTTTTAAATATCATTCCCGATTATGCACCAAATGAAGCGACGTACGATCTGATACGCAAAACAGCAGAAGCAACCGGAGGAGTAACCGATGCACTGATTATTGCCTTGATCAACTATTGCCGGTTACAAAATATTAAGTACTTAAATCTTGGGCTGGCACCACTTTCAGGAATTGAGGAAGCAAGAGATCTGCCTGAAAAGACATTGAAATTTGCTTATGAAAAGTTGCAGCAATTCCGGCACTATCGTGGTTTGCGGGATTTTAAAGAAAAATTTTCTCCGCTATGGAGCAATAAATACCTGATCTATGAAAACCATTATGACCTGATCAGCCTGCCGAAAGCTTTGAATAAAGTAATGAAACCGTAACCCATGAAGCATTTGCAAATAACCGTTATTCTTGTTGTCACATTACTCTTTTACAACCCGGTGCAATCGCAGGTAAAAACAGCTGATGCTGATCTGCCAGTAACCATCATTCCTGCAAAGAAACCGGGGACAGACCTGATGGTTTTGTTCATTACCGGGGATGGTGGCTGGAACACCTTTTCTCAGAATTTGGGAGATCAGTTTGCCATTGATGGAGTGCCGGTTGCTGCTTTGAATTCTTTAAAATATTTCTGGAGCAGGAAAACGCCTGAAGAAACAACACAGGCAGTTGTGGCTTTGATCGATCACTACAGCGCTGCCTGGAAAAAGAAAAATATTTTGTTGTGCGGTTATTCTTTTGGGGCCGATGTAATGCCCTTTATCTATAACCGGCTTCCGGAAGCGATCAAAGAAAGAGTCAGCCGCATTGAGTTACTTTCGCCTTCGGCATATACAGACTTTGAAGTGCATGTTTCTTATCTTTTTATGTCAAAAAAAATGAGTGTTGCTACGGAAATTCAGAAAATTAATAAGCCCGTCATCTGCTTTTATGGCGAGGATGAAAAAGAGAAACCTTTGGAAAATATCCGGAGGTCAAATTTTAAAATAATCATTGTGAATGGTGAACATCATTATGAAAAAAGTTTTGGAGAGATCGCACAGGCGGGTATAAAATAAAGGAGGGAAAACAGGTATACGATTTGTTCTACATTTGGAATAACATTTTTACCTGAGTTTTAAAGACTTATTATGGATGACGTAAAATTGAATTTGGATGGAAAGGGGCATGGGGATTTTTCAATTATTGAGGGGGATGAAATAATTGCCACAATGGAGATTAGTATAACGGCAGCGGAACTAACTGTGTATCACACTGAAGTGTCGGCAACCCGCGAAGGAAAAGGGCTGGCGAAAATATTATTATCGGCAATGGTGACCTATGCAAGAAAAAATGATTTAAAAGTCCTCGCACTTTGTCCTTATGTTTTCGCGCAGTTCAAACGCCACCCTGAAGAATACAGTGATATCTGGAAAAATAAAACTTAGCAGGAAGCTTATTACCGGTTTGAAGCATGTAAAGAATTTATAAAAACATTGATTGATTTCTTAAAAAAAAATGATTAGCATTCATCCAAAAAATATCATCACTTCAGGCAAAGATTTAAAAAATGCCGGGAAGGCTTTGATCATGATTCATGGTCGTGGCGGAAGTGCCGAAGATATTTTGTCACTCGCCAATTATTTAAATGTAAAAGATTTTGCATTGCTGGCGCCACAGGCAAATAATAACAGTTGGTATCCTTATTCTTTCCTGGCGCCGCTTTCACAAAATGAACCTTGGTTGTCATCGGCATTATCTTTAATAAAAGAAACATTGAAAGATGTCATTGACAAAGGAATTTCGGAACAAAATATTTACTTCCTTGGCTTTTCGCAGGGCGCTTGCCTGACACTTGAATTTGCAGCAAGAAATGCAACTAAATTTGGTGGCGTAGCAGCATTTACCGGCGGCTTAATTGGCGACAGAATTTATCGGGAAAATTATCAAGGTGATTTTAAACAGATGCCTGTTTTTATTGGCAGCAGCGATCCTGATCCACATGTGCCGGTAGTAAGAGTTGGTGAAACAACCCGGATCTTGCAATCGATGAATGCTGATGTTACTGAAAGGGTTTTTCAAAATATGGGGCATACGATTTCCAAGGAAGAAATTGATTTGGCGAATAAATTAGTTTTTCATTTATAAATTGATACCATGCAGCAGGAATGGCCGGTGCTTTCTTACCAAAAAGGCAAAGCGACTTTCGACACATTGCACATGTGGACGCAAATTGTTGGAAAAATAAAATTAGCCACCATGCCGTGGATCAATCATTCATGGCATATTACTTTACGGGTTTCATTAACCGGCTTAACAACAGAGATGATGCCGTATAAAGATCAGGATTTTCAAATCGATTTTGATTTAATTGCACATCAGTTAATCATCACAACCAGTAAAAATGGGATTGGCAAATTTGACTTGCATGGAATATCTGTTGCGGCTTTTTATAAAAAAATCTTTGAGCTATTGGCTGACATGCAAATTGATATAAAAATAAAACCGGTACCTGTGGAAATTGCAAATCCGATTCCGTTTGAGCAGGATACTATTCATGCAACTTATGAAGACAACCATGCGGCCGCTTTTCACAGGGCATTACTTTTAATTCAGAAGGTATTTCTTGAATTCAGAAGTGGTTTTAGGGGTAAATGCAGTCCCATCCATTTTTTCTGGGGAAGTTTTGATCTTGCGCTATCTTTTTTTTCTGGAAGAAAGGCACCTAAACATCCCGGTGGAGTTCCCGGATTGCCCAATTGGGTAGCGGAAGAAGCATATGACCGGGAAGTAAGCAGCGCCGGCTTTTGGACAGGAAATGATCAACTGCCCGAAGCCGCATTTTATTGTTATTTATATCCGGAACCGGAAGGTTATAAAACGATAAAACTTCAGCCAAAAGAAGCTCGCTATAATACCAATCTTGGTGAATTTATTCTGCCTTATTCTGTGGTTCAACAGTCCGCTGATCCCGAAAGCACTTTGCTTGAATTTTTGCAAAATACTTATAAGGCAGGAGCTGATCTGGCAAAATGGGACAGAGAAATTCTTGAAGATGAAATTTGATCACTAAAAAGTTTACAAATCAACATGCCACACTTTGTTATTGACTGCTCAGAAAATATTCTTTCATTAAGAAGTCCTGATGAAATCATGTCGGCAGTTTATGAAGTGGCTCAATCAAGCGGCCTTTTTAGGCAAGGCGATATAAAAGTGAGAATCAATACTTTTCAATTTTATAAAATAGCTAACAATAAAAAAGATTTCATTCATGTATTTGGCAATATTATGGAAGGCAGGACGACTGAACAAAAAGCCAGTCTTTCTAAAAAAGTAATTGAAAAATTAAATGAAATGTTTCCCGGTATTTCAATTCTTTCGATGAATGTCAGTGAATTTGAATTAGCTACTTATTCTAATAAATCTTTGATCAATCCCTTGAATACAGAACGGGATCGGTTTTTCTAAAAGAAATCTTCCAGCGCCTACCTGTATTTTATATGCATGATTTTTGAGAAGCATTCCTTTATATGGAAAAAAATTATGCATCCATTTATAGCGCTTTGGGCGCCGATATTTTGATCGCCACAATTAAATTTTTTGCCGGAGCCTATTCCAATAGTTCGTCCATGATTTCTGAAGGAATTCATTCTTTGGTCGACAGCAGCAACCAGGTATTGCTATTATATGGAATGAAAAAAAGTAAAAAGCCTCCTGATAAATTACGTCCTTTTGGTTATGGAAAGGAATTGTATTTCTGGTCTTTTATTGTTTCAATTCTTATTTTTGGATTGGGTGGCGGCATTTCTGTTTTCCAGGGTATCATTCATATCCGCAATCCTTTGCCCCTGGAAGATCCTACCTGGAACTACGTGGTACTAGGCTTTTCAATAATTTTCGATGGCACATCTTTTATTATTGCTGTCAGAAATTTTAATAAAATTCGCGGCCAGGTTTCATTCTGGAAAGCGGTTGTCAGAAGCAAAGATCCGGCAAGTTTCATCGTATTGTTTGAAGATGGGGCGGCCGTGTCAGGACTGATAATTGTTTTTATCTTTATGAAAACCAGTCATGCTTATGACTTGCCGGTTTTGGACGGCATTGCTTCCGTATCTGTTGGCCTTTTATTAATCTTTACATCATTGATACTGGCACGCGAAAGCCGGAGTCTGCTGATGGGTGAAGGAATAGCGCCGGAAACTCAAAAGAGAATTATTGCACTCACAGAAAAAGATCCGGCGGTGATAAAAGTTACGAACGTACTTTCTACTTACGAATCTCCTGATGAAGTAGTACTGATGCTGATCGTTTATTTTCAACAAAATCTTGATACCGCAGAGATTACGGATGCTATTGACAGGATCAGAAAAAACATCAAGGAACAATTTCAGTTAATTGAATTTGTGATCATCGAACCGCAGGCGGTAGTTCATGAAAAGAAATAAGAAACAGGAATCGTAAAAGCAGTTTGAAGTGAGAAGTGTAAATTCTTCTCCGTATTGCATTTTCCATCAACTGAAATTCCAATAGAATTAAAGAAAATAATAATTGAGGAATAAAATTTGAGAACCCTTTAACTGACTAAAAACGGAATATTTTCCCGGTTTCCGTTTTGAGAAAATATAACCTTTAAATTAATAGTACCTTTGATAAAAAATTTTAATATGCAAGATCAGGTTAAAGAAATTGTGATTGCAGGTGGTGGATTTGGGGGAGTCAATTTTGTAAAAAAAGTGTGGAAAGACAAGCGTTTTCATATTACAATGGTGGACCAGGATAATTATCATTTTTTTCCGCCATTGCTTTATCAGGTGGCTACTGCTTTTATCGAACCATCGAATATCAGCTATCCTTTCCGACGGATGTTTTCAGAAAAAAATCAAGTTCGTTTTCATTATGGACAACTTTTAAAAGTAGATCCTGAAAAAAATGTAATTGAGACTACAACAGGAATTTTAAATTATGATATCCTGGTAATTGCGATTGGAACAGAAAGCAATTATTTCGGAATGAAAAATGTGCAGGAGAATTCCTTGCCGATGAAATCAATTGAAGATGCCATCAATTTGAGGAATCATTTGCTGCTGAACATGGAAAACGCAGCAATTTCAACCGATCCTAAAGAAAGAGAACGGTTATTAAATATCGTGATTGGCGGTGGCGGACCATCTGGTGTGGAAATAGCCGGTATGCTTGCAGAAATGGGGCAAACAATTGTTGCCAAAGAATATCCGGAAATAAAACGGGGTAATTCGCGAATTCATTTGGTGGATGCTTCGCCACATCTTCTGGGGCCAATGAGCAATAAAGCGCAGGACGCCGCTTTTAAGGTTTTGAGCGAATTGGGCGTGCAGATAAAGTTAAACAGAACTGTTAAAGACTATGTAGATGGAAAGGTGGTGATGGCTGACGGTGAAACTATTGCTACCAATACGTTGATCTGGACTTCAGGAGTTATCGGCCGACAAATTCCTGGAATGGATGATTCGCAAGTTGGCCGTGGAAGAAGGATTTTAGTGGATGAATTTAATAAAGTAAAAAACTCAGAAAATATTTATGCCATCGGCGATATTTGTTTGCAAACAACCGATAAAAATTATCCTAATGGTCATCCCCAGCTGGCTCAGGTAGCCATTCAGCAAGGAAGGTTGTTGGGGGAAAATTTAAGAAGAATGGAATCAGATGAACCAATGAAACCTTTCAGCTATCACAATAAAGGAAGCATGGCAATCATTTCAAAATATGAAGCCGTGGCCGATCTTCCCAAAGTTTCTTTCACCGGTTTTTTTGCCTGGCTTATCTGGCTATTTGTGCATATTATTCCTTTGGTTGGATTTAGAAATAAAGTGAAACTGGCTTTTAGTTGGTTCTGGTCATTTATCACCAATAATCCAACGTTACGACTGATTATTCGTCCGGAAAAATAACCTGGTTGCAGGTAAAATTTTATGTAAAAGACCTTTTAAAATAAAAAATGAAAGCAGCAATTATTAATGAATTTGGACCGGCAGAAGTTTTAAAGATAACCGATATAGAAAAGCCGGTTCCAAACAATGAGCAGGTTTTAATTAAAGTAAAAGCTATTGGCATCAATCCTGTTGATACAAAAGTAAGAGCAGGCACCAGCGGTATTTCCAAAAAGATTTTATTACCGGTGATCTTAGGGTGGGATGTAAGTGGAATTATTGAAAACTTTGGAAAAAGTGTTTCCGGGTTTAAGATCGGTGACGAAGTTTTTGGTTGCGTTGGGTTTCCGGGATTGGGAAAAGCGTATGGCGAATACACCGTTGCTGATCCCAATATTCTTGCAAAAAAACCTCGCAATATTTCTTTTGAAGAAGCCGCTGCGATTCCAATCGCCGGTTTAACTGCTTACCAGGCAATCAATGAAGAGCTGAAAATTTCCGCAGGGCAAAAAGTTTTAATTCAGGCGGCCGCTGGTGGAGTGGGCCATCTCGCAGTTCAGTTTGCAAAAATGAGTGGCGCCTATGTAATTGGAACTGCTTCTGAAAAGAATGAAAAGTTTTTGAAATCCACCGGTGTTGATGAATTTATAAATTATAAGAAAGAAAAGTTTGAAGAAATTGTCCATGACGTAGATGCAGCGCTGGATGCAATGGGCGGCGAGATTCTGCACAAAACAATTGCCTGTGTAAAGCGTGGTGGCATTGTAGTTTGCCTTCCATCCTCCACCAAAAATGACCCAAAAGCCATAGAACTTGCCAATGAACGAAACATCAGATTAAATTGGCCAATGATGCGGCCTGATGGAAATCAAATGCGTGCAATTGCGCATCTTTTACAGGAAAAAAAATTGAAAGTTTTTGTTGATAAAATTTTCACCTTAGACCAGATTGCCTGGGCGCATAAAGCGGTGGAAACTCATCAGACAAAAGGGAAAGTAGTGGTAAAGGTTGATTAGATTTAAAATTTTAAATACAGTAAAGAAAGAAAAAAGCAGGATTTCCGTTCTATTCTTTTAGGTAAAAAACAACCATTACCATTTATATTTTCATTCCTAATCAAACAGAGCCATAAATCCAAAGTCCATATGAAGTTGCATGTGGCAATGAAATAAAGTTTTGCGTGAATTATTTGCGATGAAATCAACCTCCATTTCCTGGAAACCACCAGGCATCGCCACCCTTTCATTAAATGGAATTTCATCTTTTGGATTCTTTAAAATTGCTGATTTCTTTTCGATAAAAAAGTCCCGCTGCTTCTGCAGGAAAAGCGCTGACAACTGGTTTGGGAGAACTCCATTTAAAAAATTTCGCCGGTTCATAATTTGCACTTATTATGTTTCAGCAACAACTTTTGCTTTTTTACCTGGTATTAATATTAAAAAAGAGATAATTCCGGTCAATGAAAAAAGCGCTCCAAAAATAAAAACGGAAGAATGGCTTACTTTGTCCCAAAGTTGCCCTGCTACTACGCTTGCAACCAATCCCGTGAGCCCTATTGTAGTAGAATACCAGCCGATGCCGCTTGCCCTTAAACGGGCTGGAACAAAATCGGCAGCCATTGCTTTACCAACCGCTCTGAAAATGCCCTGGTACAATCCATACAAACAAAATAATGAGCCAATGACCCAAAAATTTTTGGTAAATGCAAATCCGCTGTAGGCGATTAAAAAAATCACCAATGAGATAAGTAAAATATTTTTTCTTCCATATTTATCTGACAAATGTCCGGCGGGATAAGAAATAGCTGCAGCCAATAAATTGAAAACCGCATAAATAAGAATGGTATCTTCAAATGAAACACCAAGGTCTTTTGTCTGTAAAATCAGGAATGCGTTACTTGAATTACCAATTCCAAATAAAGCTGTTACCAACAAATATTTTTTATACTGTGAAGGAAATTGTTTGAGGCCCGCATCTATTTTAATTTTTGATTTAACATCTGCCTTTTTTTCTTTTACTAATAAAATCATTAATACCGATAAAACGCCTGGTATAAATGCGAGATAAAAAACTGAACGGATATTAAATTCCCACATAAAAAGAAGCGAAACCGCAATCAGCGGGCCGATAAAAGCTCCAAAATTATCACCAACTCCTTCTAGTCCAAAAGCCTTTCCACGGTTTTTTTCATCTGCTGAAGCAGCAATTAATGCATCACGTGGTGCAGCCCTTGTCCCTGCTCCAAACCGGTCAAGAAAACGTGCGCCGAAAACCAAGGGCCATGCCATAGCAAATCCCATAAAAGGTTTTGAGATTGCTGAAAGTACATAACCAAACACAGCTATTCCTTTCCGCTTCTGCCATTTATCTGATAAACTTCCCGAAAAACCCTGTACAATATTCTGAGTCGTTCCTGCTACGCCTTCAATAAGGCCGACGATGCTTCCGCTTACCTTTAAAGTTTGAGTTAAAAAAATGGGAAGTATCGGATAAAGCATTTCGGAAGAAATATCAGAAAAGAGACTGGTAAATGCCAACAAAAAGGTATTTTTTGTCAGGCCTGAAAAAAAATTCTTTTTCTTTTCCGGTTCCATAAGTTTCTTTTTCAAAAATTGAAAACCCTTTTTTCAGCCAGATGATTCAGATTTCTGCTGAATTCTATAATCAACTGAATGATTTCCGCCACCATAGATCAATAAAAAAATCAGTAACAGCGTCATGGCAAAATCCGTGCGGTAATCATGCGCCATAAACCAAAATCCTTTTTCTGTTAATTCAGGGAACTTTGTGGTAATAAATGAAACAGTCATGATGATCAGAAGGGGAATGGCAGCCAGTCGTGTGAATAGACCAATCAAAATTAAAATACCACAAAGTAATTCAAATGTGCCTGTGAAATAAGCCCAGAATGCAGCATGATTAAATCCGATTTTTTCAAATCTGCCAGTGCCCAGGGTCGCAGGAAATAAATATTTTTGCAACCCTTCAGAAAAGAAAATGAATCCTACAATAAGGCGGCACAGAAGTGTAGGAACGTTACCCGTTTTAATGAGATATACCATCCTGCTGAAATAATCTGATAAATGTACGATAAAGTATCAATCGGAATTTATGGATAGTTTATATGAGGTGGCAGTAAACAAACAAATACAGCGAAAAGAGAGACGAACTGAATTAAATTATCCATCATTTTACAAAATAAATTCTTACTTTTGCAGCCCTTTCAGATTTTTATGTTTTGACTGAAATGGATTTTTCAAAAAACATATTGCCCACATGGCTCCATAAGTTCCCGTCTGTTCGGGACGCCGGCGAGGGTGTAAAAATAAAATATTATAATAATGCCAAAGGTTAAAACCAACTCCAGCGCCAAGAAGCGCTTCAAAGTAACCGGAACCGGTGAAATCACTTTCCAGAAATCTTACAAACGTCACATTCTTACGAAAAAATCAACAAAACGTAAAAGAGCTTTACGCAAGAAAGGTTGTGTAAGTGACGCTAACAGACCATTTGTAATGAGATTACTTCGTATGAAATAATCGCCCGACAATCAATAATTTTCAAAAAAAAATAAAAATATTAAAATATGCCACGTTCATCAAATGCAGTAGCATCAAGGGCAAGAAGGAAAAGAATTCTAAAAGCCGCTAAAGGTTATTACGGAAAAAGAAAAAATGTTTATACCGTTGCAAAGAATGTGATGGAAAAAGGGTTGACATACAGTTATGTCGGCCGTAAATTGAAAAAGCGCGAATACCGCGCTCTTTGGATCGCACGTATCAATGCAGCTGTCAGAGAAGAAGGACTGACTTACAGCCAGTTCATTCATAAATTAAACGAAAAAAATATTACGCTTAACAGGAAAATTCTTGCTGATATGGCCATGAACGAACCTGAAAGTTTCAAGAACCTTATTTTATCAGTGAAATAAGTTTCAATCTCATTTCTATTTAAAAACCGTCCTGATAAAGACGGTTTTTTTTATTTCATTAATTAATCATTCAATTACATTTGTAAATATTTTTAAAGTTTTAAAAGTTTTGAATGAATAATACCTATAGTGATCTTGTAGATCAGACGTTTAATTTCCCCCAGGAAGGTTATGATCTTAAAGATGGTTATCTCCAATACAATGATGTAGATGTTAAAGCATTGATCGACAAATATGGAACGCCGCTGAAATTTACCTATCTCCCCAAAATCGGAATGCAGATCAATAAGGCCAAAAAAATGTTTGCCAATGCGTTCAAAAAACATAAGTATGAAGGGAAATACAATTATTGTTATTGCACTAAAAGCTCGCATTTTTCTTTCATTGTTGAAGAGGCCTTAAAGCATGATATTCATCTCGAAACTTCCTATGCTTACGACATTGAGATCATTCAAAAACTGTATGCTAGGAAAAAGATAACCAAAGACACTTTTATTATCTGCAACGGATTTAAGCAAAAGACTTATACCAGTCGTATCGCACGGTTATTGAATAGTGGTTTCAAAAATGTAATTCCCATTCTTGATAATAAAGAAGAATTAAAAGCCTATCGAAAATCAGTTAGAGTTCCCTTTAATATTGGCATTCGCGTTGCCGCTGAAGAAGAACCAACTTTTCCTTTTTACACTTCCCGTTTGGGAATCCGTGCAAAAGATATCCTCGAATTTTATGTAGATGAGATCGAAGGATTTGAAAATAAGTTTCAATTAAAAATGCTCCATATTTTTCTGAACAAAGGAATCAAAGATGACATTTATTACTGGAGCGAATTGAATAAAGTGATCAATCTTTATTGTCAGCTCAGAAAGATTTGCCCTGAACTGGATTCGATCAATATTGGCGGTGGTTTTCCGATCAAGCATTCATTGGGATTTGACTATGATTACCAGTTTATGATCAATGAAATTGTTAGAAATATTAAGGTTGCCTGCAAAAAAAGCAAGGTGCCAATGCCGAATATTTTCACGGAGTTTGGAAGTTATACCGTAGGTGAAAGCATGGCGCATATTTACAGTGTGATCGGCGAAAAAATGCAAAATGACCGTGAAACATGGTACATGATTGATTCTTCTTTTATCACTACATTACCCGACACATGGGGAATCGGCGAAAAATTCCTGATGCTTCCCGTAAATAAATGGGATAATGAATACCAGCGGGTCACGCTTGGCGGGATAACCTGCGATAGCCATGATTATTATGATTCAGAAGAACACATCAATGAAGTTTTTTTACCAAAAATAGAAAACGGAGAACCGTTGTATGTCGGATTTTTTCACACCGGCGCTTACCAGGATCAGATCAGTGGCTATGGTGGAATAAAGCATTGCCTTATTCCTTCACCAAAATATATTGTGCTTGATTATGATAAAAATGGCAAATTGATCGATTGGCTTTATGCTAAAGAACAAAGCGCTCAAAGTATGTTGAAAATATTAGGGTATAAGTAATTCCTGGGAAAACACTATCAGTGCCGGTCGTGTTTTTTATTTTTATTCCCGTGATTTTCCTGATGTTTTCCTTTCCCGTTTTTAGGGTAGTTGGGCCATGAATTATTGTACTCTTTTTTTCTTTGTCCGGGAGCAAATGGCTTTGCACTCTTTGTCCCGTAAATTTTTTTCGCTTGTCCGGGCGGTAAACTTTGCTGGTTATTTACTATTACATGTTTTGTTTTACGTGGTGCGGGAAAAAGTACAACTGTGTTTGATTTTTTCGGAGTTTTTCTTGCCACGATTTGTGCATCAGCATTGTAGCTGCTCGCAACAACAGTTATAAACGAGAAAATTATTATTTTGTATAGGAGGTTCTTTTTCATGAGATTGTTTTTATTGGTTATAATTCAATTTTTGAACCAAAACAAAAAAGGCTGCTCGTTATTATTACTTTCTTAACAACTTCTATAAAATAAAAAGCCCTCCCGAAGAGCAGGAAGGCTTATCAAATCTACAATTCCAATCAAATTATTTTACCGCAATTTCTTTTGGAAGCACTTTTACTTCTTCTTTTTTTGGAAGAGTCAGGTAAAGGATTCCATTTTCATATTTTGCATTGATGTCATCGGCATTTATCTTTTCATCCAAAGTAAATGACCTTTTGAAAGATTGTGTTACAAATTCTCTCTTGATAAACTGCTTGTTTTCATCTTTGTTTTCTTCTTTCCTTTCAAATGAAACTGTCAGAATATTTTTGTCAACAGTAATTTTGAAATCTTCTTTTTTTCTACCTGGAACATTAAATTCCAGTTCATAATTGTCGTTGGTTTCAGAAATATTCACGGCCGGAAAATTCATGCTGTTATTATTAACAACAGGAAGATCACTTAATAAATTGTCAAGAAAACTGTCGAGAGTTTTCAATGTTGGCTGATTAAATTTTAGAGTTGTCATAGTTTAATTTTTTAAGGTTTTACGATTTATTTTTGACCTTACCAGATCAAAATAGATACCAATGTTAATTTCCTGAAATAATGGTAACGTATTACGACAAAATGGCTTATGTAAACAAATTCGCTGTCAATATTGCCAAATTGATGAAAATCATGTGTTATAAAACATGGAAGTATTGTAAATTTGCATTCTAAAATTTTAAATTAAAAGATATGTATCCAGAAGAATTAGTAATACCAATGAAAGGGGAGTTAACTGAAAACGGGTTTTCAGATTTGGCCACTGCGGAACAGGTTGAAAACGCAATAAACCAACCGGGAACTACTTTATTTGTCATCAATTCTGTTTGTGGATGTTCAGCAGGAACAGCACGCCCCGGAGTTTTGCTTGCCGTAGAAAATGGTGCAAAAAAGCCTGACCATTTAGCAACCAGCTTCGCCGGTTTTGATTATGATGCAGTTAGTAAGGTTCGTGAACATTTACTTCCTTATCCGCCGTCATCCCCGTCGATTGCGCTTTTCAAAGATGGACAATTGGTTCATTTTTTAGAAAGACATAATATTGAAGGTGCTTCTGCTCAAATGATCGCCAATAATCTCAATGCTGCTTTCGAAGCGTACTGTTAATTACCGGGATGGGAAAAACCTTCAATTATTTTGAAGGTTTTATTTTTTTACTAATAACTTGTGCAGATTCAAGGAATTTTTTTCCAGGACTAAAAGGTTAACATGTATCCGAATTTATATTTTGTATTTAAAGACTGGTTTGGCTGGGAAATTAACGCCTTCAAGATCTTTTATACTTTTGGCATTTTTGTAGCACTCTCTTTTATAGTTGCCGCCTACATTCTTACCAAAGAATTAAAAAGAAAAGAAAAACAAGGACTATTATTGCCAAGGGAAGAAACGATTACTACGGGAAATCCTGCTTCTTTTCTTCAATTATTCATTAATGGTTTGGTGGGATTTATTTTTGGATATAAACTCGTTGGCGCTTTCATTGCCAGCCGTCAACGTGGTCTTGATCTGCAGGAATATGTTTTTTCTTCACAGGGAAGCCTTATTGGAGGATTGATCCTTGCTGCTGTTCTTGTTTATTTAAAATATAAAGAAAAGGATAAACAAAAATTAGCCAAACCTGAAAAAAGAGCCATCAGGATCTGGCCGCATGATCGCGTTGGGGATATTGTTATTTTCGCATTGGTCTTTGGAATTATCGGGGCCAAAATTTTTGATAACCTGGAGAACTGGGATCGGTTTATTGCAGATCCAATCGCTAATTTAATTGCCCCCAGCGGACTTACCTTTTATGGTGGATTGATTTGCGCAGCAATTGCCATTTTAATTTATGCGAGAAAAAAAGGAATTGGTTTACTCTATCTTGTTGATGCGGCTGCACCCGCTTTGATGATCGCTTATGCTATTGGGAGAATGGGTTGCCAGACAGCAGGCGATGGTGACTGGGGAATTTTTAACAGTGCTTACATTTCTGATGTTCCCGGCCATGTTGTTCCTGCCACGCCGCAACAATTTAAGCAAAAATTAAAAGAAGATTCTACTTATTTTTTAAGAGGAATCGTTCAGGACGCACCGGGAGTTTCTACGATGGTTACTGACAGGTACGAAAGTTCACTGGACAAAGTTCCGCATAGAAGTTTTAAAGGTCCTGATTTTTTACCAACATGGATGTTTGCTTTCACCTATCCGCATAATGTCAATGAAGATGGAGTTTTGCTGCCTGATTGTGAAGGCAAATATTGCCGCGCCTTACCTCAACCGGTTTTTCCTACTCCTTTTTATGAAATAGTCGCGTGTTTTATTTTGTTTTTTATTTTGTGGGCGATCAGAAAGCGCATCCGGATACCGGGAGTTTTATTTTGTATTTACCTCATCCTTAATGGGATTGAAAGGTTCCTGGTGGAAACAATCCGGGTAAACACAACCTATTCTATTTTTGGCATTCATCCTACGCAGGCAGAATTGATTTCATTAGCCTTAGTCATCACCGGAGCTATCGGAATAGTTTATTTTTCAAAAAAAGAAAAGGAACTGGTATAAATTGCGCCCGAAATTTTAAAAAATAAATACTATTAAAAAGGAATACAAATGGATGGCCGCCGGAGTGTTATTTGCATTTCTTTGGGCATCTGCATCAACCGCTACTAAAATTGCTTTAAATTCTTCCCAACCACTGGTAATTGCACAGGTAAGATTTGCTGTTGCGGGAACCATTATGTTGTTTTTGACCCATGTATTAACCAAACAAAAATTACCACACGGCATTGAATGGAAACAGATCATTATTTATGGTTTGCTCAATATCACCATATATTTAGGTTGTTATGTAATCGCGATGCAGCATGTTACTGCCGGTGTTGGCGCTTTGGCGATTGCCACAAATCCTTTATTCATCAGCTTCTCATCGATATTTTTTTTAAAGAAAAGATTAAAGTCTGAGATATTTATCGCGCTTTTTTTAGGAACGGCCGGCGTTTTAATCGCTTCGTGGCCATTATTACAAAATGCTTCAGTTACCATTAGCGGATTATTATTATTACTGTTCAGCATGGTTTCTTATTCTTTTGGTGCAATTTATTTTTCGGCAAAAAACTGGAATGATCTGAACATTTTGACCATCAATGGCTGGCAAACAATGATCGGTGGAATTTTATTGCTGCCATTTACACTTTATGAATATCACGGAAATCAAAATCATTATGATCTGAAATTCTGGGGCGGCACTTTATGGCTCGCAATATTTGTGTCTATTTTTGCCATCCAGTTATGGCTTTGGCTTTTGAGGCGCAATACGGTTAAAGCGGGACTATGGCTATTTTTATGCCCTGTGTTTGGTTTTGCAATTGCTGCTGTTATCCTGAATGATGTTATAAGTGCTTATACAGTAATAGGAGTGGTGCTGGTAATGATCGGATTATTTTTATCCCAACGGGATGCGAAGCAGGTTCAATAACGGTGATGCCTACACGCAATATTCATTTATACAATCAATGAAAAAATGGTAAGAAGAATAATTAATTTAAAGTAATCAAATCCCTGAATTTTCCCTGTTTGAAAAATTTTTCTAAAATATTTTAAAAAAAGCTTGCAGAATTCAAAAATGCGTTTTATGTTTGCGGTTCAATCCCAACTTCCTGCTGAATTTCCGAAAGCTTATTACAAATTGTTCTGAAACTATTACTTCATTCAAGATGTAATTTTCTTTTACCCCATATTCCGATAACTGTTATTATCTCCAAAGTATCTTTTGAATTTCTGAAGCTTACAATTATTTGCATAGATATCTGAAACATTATCTTCTGGCTGTCTTTGTATTTTAACCAAGCAAATCCTCCTTTACTTTTTTATTGATTTAGTATCCTACGCAAGCGCCTTGTAATCTGCCCCTATAAATTCCAAAAAAGAATTTATTAACGGTAAACACAAAAACTTAACCTCTCAAATTTAACAAGATGAAAAAAAATTTTACAATCAGCGCAATTTTAACTTTAATCAGCTTTGCTGGTTTTTCACAATGCCCAACTTATTTCACGAGGAATAACGGAAATGGAACCTGCGGTGCAGAGGCGCAAATTAAAATGTATTTCTCTTCCTGCCCTGTTTCAGCTCCTTCAATTGATTCAGTCTACATTAGCGGTAAAAAAGCAAATATTGCCTTTTTCCCTCCGGACACTTCAAACTGTTCAAAACAAGGATTCGTGAGCTATTGTTTCAGCGGAGATTTGCCTCCGGTAAGCAATATAAAAGTTTATTTTAATTTTGGTATAGTGGATGGCGATACTACCGGATGTAATGTTCCAAACAGCCCTGAAGCCGGTCCGACACCTGTTGTTTTAACCAGCTTTGATGCAGCCCGCAGCGGAAATAATGCGGTAACTCTAAACTGGAAAACAGAACAGGAATTTAATTCAAAAGGTTTTGAAATTCAAAGATCTTCTGACAACATTAATTTTGAAACTGTTGGATTTGTTTACAGCAAAAATTCAAACAGCAGCATTGCGCAGTATTATTCATTCACTGATAATTCAAATACATCAGGTGCAACCAGCTACTACAGAATTAAAATGATTGACCTGGATAACACTTTCAGTTTCACTGATATTAAAACTGTAAAAGGAACTGGTTTTCAAGCCGAAGTAAATGTATTTCCAAACCCTGCACCTGCTAATACAAAAATTACCATTGGCAACTTAAGTGAGCCATCAAGCATCAGGGTATTTGACAATACGGGGAGATTGATTCAGCAAACTACTTCAACCAGCACTTCAGTGGATTTAAATCATTTGCAAAAGGGTAATTATTTTATTAAAATTACCGGACAGCAAACTGGTTCTTCAACTGTAAAAAAACTTTCTGTAATTAATTAACTTGGTTTTCTAATAATACGTTTATTGAAAAAGCTGTTCGTAATGAGCAGCTTTTTTTTTAATGAATGGTTAGAAATATTTTTGGATATTCAAATCTTATCGTAATATTGCGTTTATAAATTACAAATATGGGCGCAACGAAAGCCGAAGAATTCGCATTGAAAGACAACCGCATTGCCAACTATGCCAAGGCGCTGGCACATCCGGCAAGAATTGCCATTCTTAATTTATTAATCAAAAAGAAGGCGTGCATTTGTGGTGATATTGTAGATGAACTTCCTCTGTCTCAAAGCACCGTATCACAGCATTTGAAGGAACTGAAACAGGCTGGATTGATCAAAGGCGATATCGAAGGCGCCAAAGTTTGCTACTGTATTGATGGGAAAGAATGGAAGGCAGCAAAAGAAAAATTAGACCAGCTTTTTGATTCGTATGAAGCCGGCAATAGTTGCTGCTGATTTTTTTACTGATGATAATCGAAATATTACGATAACTATAAAAATAAACAAAATGAAAAACGAAAATGATTTAAAAGAAATAGTAAAGAACAAGTATGCTGAAATTGCTTTGCAGGATAAAGAAACCAATCAATCTTCATGCTGCGGGTCAGGATGTTGCAGCGACGAAGTGTATAATATTATGTCTGAAGATTATCAGCAACTTGATGGATATAATCCGGATGCTGATCTTGGACTTGGATGTGGTTTGCCAACACAATTTGCAAAAATTAAAAAGGGCGATCTGGTTATTGATCTGGGAAGTGGCGCCGGTAACGATGCCTTTGTTGCAAGACATGAAACCGGGGAAACCGGTAAAGTAATTGGCATTGATTTTACACCTGCTATGATTGAAAAAGCCAGGAGCAATGCCGGATTGAGAGGCTTTAATAATGTGGAGTTCAGAACAGGTGATATAGAGAAAATGCCGGTCACGTCCAATGTTGCTGATGTAATTGTAAGCAATTGTGTGCTGAATCTTGTTCCAAACAAAGATGGTGTATTTAAGGAGATTTTCAGGGTTTTAAAGCCGGGCGCGCATTTCAGCATTTCTGATATTGTTTTGGTTGGCGATTTGCCGGAGAATATAAAGAGTGCTGCTGAAATGTATGCCGGATGTGTATCAGGGGCGATTCAAAAACAGGTTTATCTTGAATTGATCTCGCAAAACGGCTTTGTAAATGTTACTCTTCAAAAAGAAAAACCAATTATTGTTCCGGATGATATTTTGCAAAATTATTTGTCAAAAGAAGACCTCGAAGCATTTAAACAATCAGGCACCGGAATTTTTAGTATCACTGTCTATGCCGAAAAGCCATCAGCAGAAAAAACGGCCTGCTGCGGGCCGGATTGTTGTTAAATAACAGCGTCGAAAGTGGAAATTTATATAAATAATTTTATGAAAAAAGTGTTGGTGCTTTGTACGGGCAACAGTTGCCGCAGCCAGATCGCTGAAGGCTATTTGAGATCTTTTGCAAAAGAAAAAGCGGTGATATTTTCTGCAGGAATAGAAACTCATGGTGTAAATCCTTTGGCGGTAAAGATCATGGAAGAAGATGGAATTGATATTTCGCATCAGACCTCCAATCATGTTGATGAATATAAGAATATTGACTTTGATTATGTGATCACAGTTTGTGATCATGCACAAGAAAGATGTCCTGTTTTTCCATCATCTGCAAAGAAATTTCACAGAAACTTTCGTGATCCGGCAAAAGCGAAAGGCACTGATGAAGCCGTTTTGAAGGAATTC
>Ga0157370_10001676_pt1 | contig 27288 bp, 18 predicted proteins | sample C35metaG_FD_113463 | JGI IMG/M metagenome (GOLD analysis project Ga0157370, IMG submission 113463) | Corn rhizosphere microbial communities from Kellogg Biological Station, Michigan, USA - C3-5 metaG | ecosystem: Host-associated > Plants > Roots > Rhizosphere > Soil | place: USA: Michigan...
AAGTACAATTGTTCGGGAAATCGTTTGTTGAAATCGTTCTTACAGGGGATACTTTTGATGATGCTTACGCATCTGCAACTGCTGATGCGATCAAAAACCACAAAACATTTATCCATCCTTTTGACGATGAAAAAGTAATTGCCGGACAAGGAACTGTTGGTTTAGAAATCTTAGAAAGTTTTAAAGAACCTATTGATTACGTATTTGTGCCAATTGGCGGCGGCGGACTGGCTTCTGGTTTATCTGAAGTTTTTAGACACTTAAGTCCGAATACAAAAATAATCGGCGTTGAACCAAAAGGAGCGCCTTCGATGAAAACATCGATTGAAGAAAATAAAAATACTCCTTTAAAAACCATTGATAAATTTGTAGACGGAGCTGCTGTTAAACAAGTTGGCGATAAAACTTTTGAAATCTGCCGCTACAACCTAGAAGATATTATTCTGGTTCCCGAAGGAAAAGTGTGCACAACAATTTTACGATTGTATAATGAAGAAGCTATGGTTGTTGAACCTGCGGGTGCGCTAACAATTGCTGCTTTAGACTTTTATAAAGATAAAATTAAAGACAAAAATGTAGTCTGCATCGTAAGCGGCAGTAATAACGACATAGAAAGAACTGCCGAAATAAAAGAACGTTCTTTACTTTACGAAGGTTTAATGCATTATTTTATGATTCAGTTTCCACAGCGTCCTGGGGCTTTAAAAGAATTTGTCAATAATATTTTAGGTCCAGATGATGACATCACGTATTTCCAGTTTGCTAAGAAAAACAGCCGCGAAGTGGGTTCTGTTGTTGTGGGTTTAGAATTGAAAAACAAAAATGATATCATGCCAATTAAACTAAAAATGACTGAAAATGGTTTTGAATTTCAATATTTAAATGACAACCAAGATTTGTTCACACAATTAATTGGATAAAAATAAAAAGGCTGTCACATAAAATGACAGCCTTTCCAAATCAAATATAAAATTACTAATTGAATTCTAAACTTGTAATTACTCTTTTAGTATTTTTTTAGAATAAGAGCCTTCACCATCCGTAACTCGCACTACATAAACTCCTTTTGGCAATCTCGAAATTTCTATTTCTGGTTGATTTCCTTTGACAAAGTTTATAGTTTTCTTTAAAACAGGCTGTCCCGTTATATTAAATATTTGTACATCGGCACTGCCTTGATGATTGGTATCAATTTTTAAATAATTGCTGGCTTCATCAACAAAAACTGTCATATCATTTGAGCTCTCATTTTCAGCCACTACTGTTTCTACTGCCAAAGCACTTTTGGCTGCAGAAGACTCAACTTGCACGAATTGCCATTGTTGGTTCAAACCTCCAGTATAACTCCAAACTTGAATATTGGCTCCATTTGCTGTAGATACATTTTCAACATCTAGAGATTTTCCGCTGTTTACATTTATGATTTTGTAGTAACCGCCTCCTAAACTTGTCACAGTCCATTTGAATTCATTTGAAGACGAAAAAGTTTTTTGCTGCACCTTTAATCCATCTGCGGTACCGTTATTTTCCACAGCCAAGTACATTCCAGTTGATTTTACAATAATATAATAATTCCCGCTTCCGTCAGAAACAAATTTCCAGCGCTGATTATTGCCGCCTCCGTTTGTTATATCATATTGCTGAATCCTTCCTCCGCTTGTAGTTGAATTATCAGCAACATCTAAACCTTTATTACTATTTCTTGAAATAATATTATAGTAACCAGGAAAACTAGTAACAGGAGGTGTTCCTGCTCCCCATGTAAAAGTTACTGCAGATGAAGCAGGAACTGCATAATTAAATGCCGATGATCCTGATACTACTTTTATTGTGTTTGATGATCCGCCGGAGTTATATACTACAAGTGCAATGGAACCATCAGGATTTTTAAATCCGACTGATGAAATACTGCCGTTTGTACTTGACGAACTAATTCTTACAGCTCCTGGTTTTACATATTTTGAAATTTGGCCAATAATATAAAATGCAACATTTTTAGTATAGGTAGTGCTATTATTAACCGTAATCGCTCCTAAACAAGTGTTACATCCGCCTGGAGTTCGCGGTCCTAAACTTGAATTATTTGCTGCATTCCATTCCAAAACTGTTTTCGACCAGTTATTTGTACTGCCTATCACAACATTTTGCATATGCCAGCCAAAATCACCGCTAAAACTTCCGCCTGAGCCTGTATATTGTTCTGTAAAATATACGTTTTTATTTGTGGCATTTCGTACTGTTGACATTGCCGATATATTTCCTAAATACAAATGAAAAGCTGCTCCATCTACATAGCTGCTATTATTCAAAACATCAGTAGGATATGCGGTGTTATCGCAGTTATGATCAAAAGCAATAATTTTGACATTTCCGTAACCCGCCGCAGCCATTTGAGGTCCAAGTTGTTGATTAATAAAATTCTTTTGTTCTGTCGAATTCATCAGCATACTTGGCTCATTATTTGGATTTTCTGGCTCGTTTTGTGGAGTAATTCCCCAAATCGGAATTCCCTGCGCCTGCATTGCCGCAATGTATTTCACAAAATATCTAGCATAAGCCGCATAATATTGTGTTTGTAAACTTCCTCCAACCCAAGAACCATTAGTTTTCATCCAGCGTGGTGCAGACCAAGGTGTAGCTAGTATTTTTATGTTTGGATTGATCTGCTGGATTTTTTTGATAATTGGAATTAAATATGTTAAATCAGGCCCGTTTAAGCTAAAATTGTTCATATTTGTATCGCCAGAAGTTTCGTTGTAACTGTAAGATGAACTGCTTAAGTCAGAAGCTCCGATACTGATACGAACTACACTTGCATTTAATCCTGTTGTGGGATTATATAAATCATTTAGCAATTGGTTTTGCTGTGTTGCTGCCATACCGCTGATCACTTCACAACTGCCTTCAGTTAGGGTGTAACCAAATCCATCAATGGTTTGATAAGTTGTTCCCGGATTGACTGTGACTGTGGAAGGATTAGATCCTGAATTGGTTCCAAAGCTGACAGCAGATTGCTGCTGTAATAATTTGGTTTGATCTCCTGTTGTCATCCAAGGAGTTACAGTTTGTGCATTTAAGCTGTAAATAAATAATAGCATACTACTAAGAAGCAGTTTTCGCATTTTATTTACTCGCGCAGATGTTTGAGTAGTTTTGTGCATTTTTTTGTGGTTTTGGTTTTTGATAATTAGTTTTTCTTATTAATTTCCTTTTATTTTACTAAAACATCACAATATTATGAGTATTTTTACAATATTATCATTTTTAAAACTTTACAAATACACATCAAATTTAAAAATCAGATATAACAAAAACTCATCTCCTTGTTCTATAATTAACTAAGAATCATTAATTTAAAAAACAAAAAATCATAAAAAACTTACTTATACAAAGCTAAATAACTTATCAAAAAACAAAATAGTTATACAATTACCTTACAAAACGTGTTTATTGCGTATTTACAGGGATTAATGACAAATATCAGTATAGAAAAAAAGTTAAATTGTATTTTTACAATCTACTTTAAATACAATAAAATGGCAGATTTAAAAGATATTTCGACAATAGAAGACATTAAACAAATGGTCGACAGCTTTTATGGAAATGTTAGAAAAGATGACCTTATTGGTCCTATTTTTAATGATAAGCTGCAAGATCGCTGGAAACCGCATTTGCAAAAAATGTATAATTTCTGGCAGACTATTTTATTTGATGTCCGCGCTTATTCTGGAACTCCATTTCCACAACACAAACAACTGCCTGTTGATAAAACTCATTTTGACCGCTGGATTCAGATTTTCAATTCTAGTATTGACTCACAATTTGCGGGTATAATTACTGAAGAAGCTAAAATGCGTGCCGCAAATATGGCTTTTATGTTCAGTCATAAAATTGAATATTTCAGAAATGCAGAAAACGAGTTACGAAATTCCAGTAAAAAAGATTAAAAACTAATTGGTCAATAAAAAACAGATTCCTTAATTCGATATATTTGAATGAATTAATCTCAAATCTATATTTCTTATTTATGAAAAAAATAATCTTGTTGTTTATAATCTGTTTTTCTTTTTTAAATTATTCAAACGCACAGTCTCAACCGCCTGTTTCTAATTTATACAAGGGAACAGTCGACGGAAAAACTCCTATAACTCTTTACATCAAAACAGAAGAAAATCCTTGTACTGCCGATTTAATGTTTACTTCAATGTATCGTTACAATAAATCAAATAATTGGATTCAGCTTGATATTACTCAAAACAGAAAAAAAGAAAACGAATTTGTTTTAGTCGAACATAGTTTCAGCGGTGTATTAATTTTAAAGAAAACCGGCAATACTTTTACTGGTTTATGGATTAGCCCTGATGCTCAAAAACAGCTTAAGGTTGATTTAAAAGAGGCTTCAATGACTAAAAAGGAAATTGAAAACTTTGAAAAAACAATGGAAAAAGTCAATTATGAGAATAATGACTGCTAAAATTTTAATTATTACTCATTTCTCAAAATCTATAAAAACGCAATAAAAATCACTTTAGAATAAAAATATTGTGGTAAACAGCAAAAATTAGCGGTCTAAATTCGTAATTTTACATTCTAATCTACAACGTTTGCGAAATGAACCCAAATATTGAAACCAATCCGTTATTAGAGCGATTGCCTAAACATTTACAGCAATTTATTAAGCCTCAAGATTATAGTGATTATACTCCTATTAATCAAGCGGTTTGGAGATATGTTATGCGTAAAAACGTAGATTATCTTTCTAAAGTTGCCCATCATTCGTATTTAGAAGGTTTACGCAAAACTGGAATTGAGATCGATTCTATTCCGAGTATGTACGGAATGAATCGTATTTTGAGCGAAATTGGCTGGGCGGCAGTTGCCGTTGATGGATTTATTCCGCCAAATGCTTTTATGGAATTTCAGGCTTATAATGTTTTGGTTATTGCTTCGGATATCAGGCAATTAGAACATATTGAATATACTCCCGCACCAGACATCATTCACGAAGGTGCCGGTCACGCTCCTATTATTGCCAATCCAGAATATGCCGAATATTTACGACGTTTTGGCGAAATTGGGTGCAAAGCCATTTCTTCTCATAAAGATTATCAAATGTACGAAGCGATTCGTCTGCTTTCTATTTTAAAGGAAGCCGAAGATACGCCTCAGGAAAAAATTGATGAAGCCGAAAAAGCAGTTGCCGATTTACAAAACAATATGGGCGAATTGTCTGAAATGGCGCAAATTAGAAACCTGCATTGGTGGACAGTTGAATATGGCTTAATCGGGACGGTTGAAGATCCTAAAATATATGGTGCCGGATTACTTTCTTCTATTGGTGAAAGTGCTTGGTGTATGACTGATAACGTGAAGAAAATTCCGTATGATATTTCAGCGGCGAATCAGAATTTTGATATTACGCAGTTACAGCCACAACTTTATGTAACGCCTACATTTTCTTATTTGAGTCTGATTTTAGAAGAATTTGCGAATAAAATGGCTTTGCGAACTGGAGGTCTTTCGGGAATTCAGAAATTGATTCAATCCAATGCTTTAGGAACAATTGAATTGAGTACAGGTTTACAAATTTCAGGAGTTTTTACCAATGTAATTGAAGATGAAGGAAAACCTGTTTACATTCAAACAACTGGAAAAACAGCATTGGCTTACCGCGAAAAAGAATTAGTCGGCCACGGAACTTTGACACATCCGCATGGATTTGGAAGCCCGATTGGAAAACTGAAAGGTTTTAATCTGGCTATTGAAGACATGAGTCCGAAAGATTTGCAGGCTTACAGCATTGTAGAAAACGAGACTGTAAAACTGGAATTTGAAGGTAATATCATTGTTGAAGGTGAAATCATTACGGGTTCTAGAAATTTGCATGGAGAAATTATCCTGATCAGTTTTAGAAATTGTACAGTTACGCATGGAGAAATGATTTTGTTTCAGCCTGATTGGGGAAATTACGATATGGCGATTGGTAAAAAAGTTATATCTGCATTTTCTGGCCCTGCTGATGTAAATAGTTTTGATTTGATCAATATTGTTCCGACAAGTAAAACTATAAAAGCAAAACATACTAATGAACGTGATGAATTAGAAATTCTATACGCAACAGTTCGTAACATTCGAAATAATAAAGACTCTAAAACCGAATTAAAGTCTGTTTTTGAAAAATTAAAAAATAATCATTCTAATGATTGGTTGTTATCAATTGAAATAGCAGAGCTTCTAAAAGATTCAGACGAAAAGCAGCTTTTACAAGAAGTATTGGTTTACTTGGATCAATTGAAGGTAAAACGTCCTGAAATTGCACATTTAATTTCTGGCGGATTGGATTTGATTTTTGATAGCTCTTTGCCAAATTTGCCACAAAGACACTAAGGCGAGAAATTATTCTTCTTTTGCTAATTTTTTAATTTCGCAAGAAGCAGAGTCGTAAATTTTCAATTGCCTCCTGCTTTAGCTGGAGGACATATAAAGCCAAAATCAAGAGGCTCTAGCCAAATCTCATGTTTTTTTTGGCTAAAGCCTTTTTCAATCTTCATGAAATACCTCCAGCTAAAGCAGGAGGCAAGTCAAATAAAAACTTTGCGCCTTAGTGGCATGTAGGCAAACTTCACAGCTTCAAATCTTGATTTAACTCAGTCTCAGATTCAATAACTTTTCCGTTGTATTGTAACTTCCAGCCCATTGAATTTGTCATAATTAAGATTTTTGACAATTCACTTATTAATCTATTTTGGGCATTTGTTTTTAGAGTAGATTTCTCAATTTTTTTAGCCAGATTCGCTTTTACTGATTTATTGATTTTATTATAATCATCTCCCGTAAACGGATTCAGTTTACTTTGTTCAACATCATAAAACTGAATATCTGGATTTATTGTAATTTCTTCTTTTGGGATATTTAAGATGGTTATCGTTTTATTTTTTTCATCGATGTCGTATTTCATTTGATGTAAATCGTAAGCAACAGTAACATTAGCATTTACTACAATTAGTGCTTTCTTTTCAAAAGAAACCAAATCCATTAAATATTTCTGCTGATTCTTATAAGTAACTACCTCAGAGAAATGACCTTCGGTTACGACCAATTTTCCAACATTAAGAATTTGCTGCTGAATTAAATTAGTATTATACTGAATATCAGAATCGTCTTCTTTTTTAAACTGGCAATATTTAAAAGCCAGAACAATTAATAAAACGATGACACCAACACCTATAATTCTTTTGATTAAGTTTTGCATTCTAATAAAATATTTAGACCAATTTAATTCTTTTTTTACTATTCTTTACCACGAATTTCACTAATTCCACTAATTTTTTAAAATGTCAAATTTGACGTTCTTAATTTTTAATTTGTGAAATCGATAAAAAACATACAGCTAAGATTAGTGAAAATTCATGAAATTAGACGCAAAAAATTAGAACGGATATCCGATAGCAATATTTAAAATCAGGTTGTCTTTTCTCCAAGAGCTATCTCCAAAATCAATCTTATCAATCACCCAGCGCTGCCCATCTGGAAGCGCAGGATTACGAAGTGGAATTGCTAAATCTGTTCTTAAAATCAAAAATGACAAATCAAAACGCAAACCTACTCCGGCACCAACTGCAAGTTCTTTCATAAAATCTTTTGAAATTTCAGCTCCTGGTTTATCTGGGTCGGCATTTAAAAGCCAAATATTTCCTGCATCCAAGAACACTGCTCCTCGAACAATACTAAACAATTTAGCTCGATATTCTGTATTAAATTCCAACTTCAAATCTGCTGATTGATCTGGTGTATAATTATTATTTGTTGTCGGCGGAATCACATAACTACCCGGTCCTAACGTTCTGGCTCTGAAAGCTCTAATACTATTCGTTCCTCCTACGACAAACTGCTTTGAAGTTGGAAGTGTATTTGAGTTTCCATAAGCAAATCCGGCACCGAGAATTAATCGGCTTGCTAATTCGCTTTCTTTTCCGAGTTTTAAATAATGCCTGAAATCTGTTTTAATTTTTACATATTGGCTAAACGGAACATCAAATATAGTCTTTACATTATCTTTCTTATAATTGGCACCTGTAACCAATCCTGTAATATTTCCCGCTAAATCCAATTCACCATTAAAATAGATGGTATTTTTTCGGCGTTTCTGCATTGTATTCGTATAGGTATAATTGTAAGTCGGACCAAAAATCAACTGTTTTTCAATTACTTTTCCAAGCGCAGGATCTTCTTTTATATCTGCCAAATATTCTGGTGTAACATGATTTGGACTCACATACGTAACATCAATAACATTTAATTGATGTTCTTTACGAATGTTTTCTTTCCATAAATAACCAAATGAAGTGTTGAAAGAATTCAAGGCATACAACTGTGTTCTTTTTTGATATTCGTAACGCAAAGTTGCTTTAGTTCTTGGCACAAATTCGCTGTTTCCTTGTATATTAAATGGCGTTATAAATCGTGGCCAAGTCAAACTAACTTCCCCTCCGAGTTTATAAATATTTTTTCCTCTATTCACTCCCCCAAGCTGGAAATCAGCTCCTCCAAAGACCGAAGCTGTAAATAATTCTGCTCCTCTAAAAAAGTTTCGATTGTTCCAATTTAAATTTAATTCTGTCCCCGTGTAACTTGCTGAATTGGTTTTACCTATAACTTCAACACGAATAAACTTTTTAGGAAGCAAGGTTAAATAATAGTAGGAATTTAAAGCATTTGGAATCGAATCAGACGGTTTAAATTCGTTTTTCACAAAACTGAATGTTCCCAGATTTACAAATCGGTTTAAAGTTAAATTGTGATCTTTTCTATTGTATAAATCTCCTTTTTTAAAGTAAATAGTTCGATCATAAACTCTTGGTTTAAAAGTTTCTGCAGTGTCTATTATTGTAAAATCTTTGTATTGTGTGATATTTCTTTTTCGATAAACGGCACTATCGTTTGTAAGTGAGTAATTTGGATAAACAAATATTTTATCAATCTTGTAAGAAGTCAGCGCTTTTACTGGCGTATCATCTTTAATTACAAGTCTAATTTTCACTTCATGATTTCCTTTAGTACTGTCTACTTTTGCTAAAATATAATCTGGATTAAAATAAAAATATCCATTTTCTTTTAATCTCGCATCAATACGTTCTCTCTCAGCTTTAATGACATCCAAATCGTAAGGTTTTCCAACTTTAAGAAGACTTCTACGGTGGCTCTTGGCTATAATCTTTGATATTCTTAAAGAGTCATCAGGGAAAGTAACACTTTTTATAATGTATTGCTGTTTCGGAGTAACGGTGTATTCTGCAGTTACTCTTTTATTTCGAACAGTCGAATCGGCGCTTACACGGCTTTTAAAATAACCTCTGTTTTCCGTAAAATTTCGCAAAACCGATGCGTTATAATCCAAATCAACTTTGCTGAATAAAACTGGTGCTTCTCCCACTTTATTTCGAAGCCAATATCGTGTTCCTTTTTGTTTTTTAGGTTCTCCAGCCAAATTATAAATCCATAATTTAGGACGTAAACCGAAAATCTGTTTATTAGGTTTTGGACGCAATAAATCTTTCAATTCAGTTTCCAGCGCCTTACGGTCTTTCTTTTTCATCAGCGAATCTTTTACGGTAACCGAACCGCCGACATAAAGCAAATCGCCTTCTGGAAGATATTTGGTATTACTGCATCCTACAATAAAAAACAAGGAAAACAGTGCCATACACTTGATATAAAATTGTCTTATATGTTTATGTTTTCTGCTCATTTCCTTCAATTTGTTTTTCTTCCTGATTTTGTATTTCTGGTTTTTCTTTTGCTTCTTTTTCTTTCTGTTTTTGCTTTTCTTTTCGAATTTTTTCTTCGCGGATCATTTCTTTTTCCTGCTCACTGCGATGAAACAACTCTCTAAACTTGTTGTAACTCATTGTAATCACAAATGCAACTCCTGTTTCAACAACCTGACCTTCAACAGCAACTTGATATTGGTTTTTTCTGTAGGCACGAACCATATATCTTCCGTCTTTTGTTAATTGATAATCTAAAGCAACATCGCCGGCAATATTCGTACTTTCTTCATTGGCACGTTCCTGTCCTTCAACACCAAAACTGCTTCCAACGGTTACTTTCAATCGGTCATCCAACAATCTTTTTGAAACTTCAACATTCAGGTCGGTTCTATTCTGCATAGTTCCAGTCGTATAATCTTCCGTAGATTCTAAGTCAAAATTTACTTCAAATCCCGTGATCAGTTCGCCTGCAAGATTGTTTAACTGCTGCGAAAGTATTTTACTTACACTTTGTCTGGCAAAAGATTCAGCACTTGCGCCGCCGCTTTCGCTCGAAAACGGATTTTCTCCAACAAATCTATTTAATAATAAAAGTGCAAAAACCTGCTTATTTAATTCTGCTGGATCTTGTTCCAGTTGTTTTAATCTTGTCTGCGTAAGTTCAACCACATCTGAAGCAACATTATAATTTCCTTCAGGAAGTGTAATTCCAAAAGAGATTTCTGGTTTCATCAGTTCACCGTTCATTTTCAATAAAGTCTGAAAAGGAAGTTTTTGTTTGTATGTATTTTGCACCGTTTGAGGTTCGCTTTTTAACTGATTCCCTAATAAATCAATCGGCGCTGCATCTACTTTATAAATGGCGGTTATATTTAAGTTGGCTAATGTCGGTTCGCCATTCCATGTGATGTAACTTCCTTTCTGAATATCAAATTTTCTTCTGATGCCGTTGAAATTCATTTCGTAAGCTCCATCAGAAAACTCATATTTACCAGTCAGAGTTGTTTTACCCGATTGATCGATTCCTCCGACTAATTCTGCTTCACCTTTTAATTTTAAATAATCGCCATTTCCTTTATCGATCAGCAAAGTTAATTCTGCTTCTTTATCAATCGTAATGGCAACGTTTACATCCATTCCTTTTAGTTCCGATTGATCGAGTTTATTCTGCATGTCAACAGTTTGTTTCAGATACATATTATCTTCATCAACAAACTCTACAATTCCTTCTCGATCTGCAATTGAAGGATCTGACTGCGGCAATACAACCGTAAATTTGGTTTCTTTATTTATTTTAATCGTTCCGTCGACAACTGGACTATCCAAATTTCCTTTGATATTCAATTTGGTATCCAAAAACAAATCACCATAGAATAAATCATTATCTGCTGCTTTAGAGTTTATGGCTCTAAAATCATTTGCTTCTACCAGAAGATTAAAATTATACTTCACAAAATCAGCCGATTGAATTGTTCCGTTAACATACAATTCGTTGTCATTTTCATCAAAAAGAGAGAACTTATCAAATGAAATCGTTTCATTATTAAACGTGATTTTTTCTTGTCCAATTTTAAAGTACGAATTCAATTGTGTAACTCTAAAAGCGGCATCATTAAAATTCAATTCGCCATTAATTTTAGGAGCCGAAGTATTTCCTGTCAATTTAAAATTTCCAGAAAGAAAACCTTTTCCTTCTGTTATATTTCCCATACTAAAACCTTGAACACTTTTGATATTCAACTTATTAATTGCAACATCAAAATCAAAATTTCCAACATCTAGTTTATAATCTCCAGTTAATTTTACATCATTTCCTTCGTCGCTTAAAGCAACATTCGCAGCAAGCGTATTAGCGGTTTTATTATCTACTTTTATTTCTAAATCACCTACTTTTTCAGCTTTAAAAGTAAAATCATCAATTTTTAAATCTGATGTAAATGTCGGATTGGTCATAACGTTTTCGACCAAAGCATTTCCGTTTATTAGACCCTGCATCAACAACTCATCTTTTTTAACCATGTTCATAATGGTTTCAATTTTGAAGTTTACAAAATCAACTTGAAGCGGTGCATTATTCTGAGTTCCCTGCGACTGAATTTTTAATTCATTACCAGAGTTATCTAAATAGAATTTGTTGATATAAAGTCTTTTATCTCCAAACTCAATCGAATTTTCGGGATCAACGTTCCATTTATCATAATTTAAAACGAAGTTCTCTGCGTCAATTTTAAAAATGTTTTTAGAATTTTCATGGTTCAGATTTCCAGCAATGTAGTATTGTTGTTTGTCTTTAACATCTTTCACTTCCAGCGCATACGTTAAGACGTTGTTTTCTACTTTTCCAGACAAACTAGTAAACGGAATTTTAAGAGAACCGCTTTCGATAGTGGCAACAGAAACCAAATATTCTAAAGCATTTTCTTTTGCTTCAATATTGATTCTTCCGTCTGAAATAGTGTTATCGGCATAAACAATTCTCGGAATAGTTCCTTTTATGGCTAAAGAATCTGTTTGATTGTTATAATTTCCATTTATGGTAAAAGGTTCTAATCCAGTTAATTTTGGTAATAATTTAAAAAGAACAGGATCATTATCTACTTTTAATTTGAATGCCAATCGCTGTTCGTCAGATTCTGCATTGACTTTCGGATTTTGAAGGTCAATATATTTAGACAATGATTTTTGAATTGAATTTGATAAAGTGGTCAACTTATATTTTCCTACTACTTCGGCTTTTAAAAATTGTGACGAAATTTTAATCGAATTACTGTCTTTATCTGCAAAAGCAAGAACGCGGATCGAATCTAAAACAATTGGTTCGGCATCCTTTAAGATCTGAATGTTCGAAAGAAAAACTTTTCCGTTTAAGAAATCAGGATTGCTGTTTGCGATATCAGCATCAACATTTCCACGAAGCTTCATTGGCCCGGCATGCAGATTCAGTTTTTCTAGATCGGCAATATCTAGATTTAGTTTTAATTTTATGCTTGGATATTTGTCTTTTGTATCACCTGAAGCCGTCAAATCAAAATTTAGATTTGGATCTTTCATTCCAGATTTTACGGCAAAAGAACCATTTTCAATATTTCCTTTTAAAGCTAAATCTTTGTACGTATAGCGATTAAAAACAGCTTTTTGCACCAGACCATCAATTGCAGCATTTGCCGTTTTTGGGTCTAAACCATTTCCTTTTACTTTCGCTTTAAGCGTAATTTTTCCGATCGAATCGTTTTTAATTAATCGGCCTACATTAAAATCCAATAAATAAACGGTTGCATCGTATTTTTCTCTTTTTTTAAGACGCTGATCAAATAAAGCATCAACTTTGGCATTTCCGAAACTGCTTTTTAAGGCCAGATTGGTTTTAAAGTTTTGAACCGATCCTTTAAATTTTCCCTGTAGATTTAGTTGAGAAGGCAATTGAATGTTTTTTGGAATTGTCCCAGCTGGCACAAACATATTAATGTCTTTTGCAGTGCTCGAAATGTTTTTAATATTCAAGTCGTAATAAGCTTTTTGCGCATCAGGCAGTCCGGCGATTTTCCCCGAAAGGGAAACTTTTGTAGAACCTATTCCGCTCATTTCGAATTTCGAAATATTCAGATCTTTTACTTTTCCATTTATTCGGCTGTCCACATACAAAATTGCATTTGGATTACTCTTAAACGGATTTGTTTTTTGTAAATCTGGAACAAACAATAAAATGTCTTTGAAACCAATTTTTGATTGTTTCAAATTAGCATCAACAGCCAAATTTCCTAAATCTTTTTGAAGAGATTCCAGCGATTTGTATGCTGCTTTAATTTTATCCTGCACAAGGGTTTGCGGCGTTTTCAAATACAAATTATTCAAATACGCATTTTTTGGTCCGTAGAAGAAATCCGTTTTTAAAGCCTGGATTTGTAAACCGCTTTTTTCGTTTACGGTAAGTGTTTTTATGTTTCCAGAAATCGTATCGTTTGCATAATATAATTTCTCTGCTTTGAAATTGAATTTACTCAAATCTAAATGACTGTAATCTAAACCTTTTGTTTTGGGTTTTGACTGCATATCATCAAATTTAAAAGCTATATTTTCTAGACTGGCATCATTCAGCTTAACTTTCCAGCCTGCTTGTTTGATGGAAGTTGAATCTAAATCTGGCGCTTGAATTTGTTTGTCTTTTGCGCCTAATCTTAAATTTCCTCTTAGGTTTTTTACTTCAAAAGTGTCAAAATCTAAAAGCTGTTTATTGAGGTCAATTTCGTTTACAGCCAAATTTAAATTCCCTAAACGAATGCCCGAATTTAATTTTGAATCTTTATTGTCGTATAAAATATCAATTTTAGCTAAAGTGATTTTATCTAGTGCAAGTTTGAAATCTGGTCGTTTTGAAATGGTATCGACAGTCTTAACCGAAACTTCAGCAATTCTTTCCACAACATCTTGATCTAAAACTACTTTTAAGCCATTTAAATTGATATTCGGAATATTAAAATCCATTTTATCAAGGTCAAATTTCTTGAATTTGGTATCAAAATGGGTCAGATTTACACGAATATCATTTTTAGAAAAATCATCTTTAAAATTGAATTTTACTTGATCGAGATTTACTTTTACTACAGAAATTTTGAAAGGTTTGGCATCTGGATCTTCAACTTTTGGTTCTTTAGATTCAAACGCTTTTATAATATAATCGAAATTAAAAACCCCATCTTTATTTCTTGAAATATTAGCTTTTACATTTTCAAGTGAAACTGAATTGATTTCAAGTTCGCTGCTTACGAGTTTAAAAAGATCAACATCAACCTCTAATCGTTTACCAGCCAGTAATGTATCTTTTTTCTGGTCTTCAAAATAAAAACCTTCCAGCACTACATCTTTTGGAAATTTAATGGAAATATGATCTAAGGAAACCTTGGTTTTAATCTTATTATGAAGATAAGTAATCGCTTTATCCTTAACGAAATTCTGAACCGACGGAACTTGAATTAATATGATAAGAAGAAGTAAAAGTGCCACTATAGAAACCACGCACCATAACAGTACACGAAGTGTTTTTTTTAAATAATGAATGGGTTTCTTATTCATACGTCAATAAAATACATGATTAAATTGCTTCTGAAAAAAGCATAATTAGACATTTTACAAAAATGTAAAATTTAAACTTTAACAATTTACACAATTATCAGGAATTATTCTAAAATTTTACTGTTAAATAACCATTCATTGCATAGTATGAAAGGCTAGTTGATTTAAAATTTTATATGTGGAAGTTTATCTCCTAATGCATTTATTTTCTGCTGTAATTTTGCAAGGAATTTTTGATGCTGTTCAGATTCTGGATTGAAGCTTCTGTGGCGCAGGCTTTTCTGAATTTCGTCTACTTCCTGCATCAGCGCAAAACTCTCTTGTGAAATATAATTTTCGCTGAAAAGTTTCCAGATATAATCTATCGCAATTTGATTGGGATGAAGCATATCTTCTGAATAAAAACGATAGTCGCGAAGTTCATCCATCATTATTTCGTAAGACGGGAAATAATGATGAATTGTCAATTGTGAATTGTCAATTTTTAAAGCGTTGTGAAGCGCTGTAAATAAATGTGATTTACTTAACTGGTTTTCTACGAAACCGTCTTTTGTATGACGAACTGGAGAAATCGTAAAAATGAAATTTATCTCTGGATTTACAGTATGAATTAACTCAATTGTACTTTGAATACTTTTTTGAATTACATCAACAGATAATAGTTCTTTTGAAAATTGCTTTTGAGGAACTTTATGACAATTGGCAGCTACTTCTTCACTTTCTACATTTCTGTAAATCCAAGAAGTTCCAAAAGTTATAATAATGTGCGTCGCTTCTTTTAGCTGTTTGTACGTTTCTGTAACCGCTTTATTTAGGCTTTCAAGAAGTTCTTGTCTATCAGCATTACTTAAATCAGAATGAACATCAAAACTATGCCAGCGTTCGTTATGAAAGAAAACATCTTTTTCTCCGAAAAGTTCCTGATGGCAAACTCTTTTAAATAGTTTCTCAATTGAAACAGGATTAAATATAATTCCAAAAGGATTTGTTTCATTTTGAAATTTGAAGTAATCGAATTTCTCCGCCATATTTTCTGCAAAACAAGAACCAATAGAAAGTAATTTCGAATTATAATCGATAGGAGAATTACTTTTTAAAATTGGAATTTGGGTTCTGAATTGCATGGAAGTTCTTTTGTGTAAATTTCGATTATTTTTTAGAAATAAAAAAGCCAGATGCAATTTGCTCTGGCTTTTATAAAATAAACTTATTTAATAAGTGTATTCAATTACTTTTAGAACTGTCCCATGGGAGTCGTATATGATCTTTTTGATTGGAAATCCTTTAGCATCATAATCATAGTCATTTGTAGATATCATAAAATTAGATGCTATATTATTAGTTACATTGAATGTCGTTTGTTTTACAACATTATTTGCCGAAAGGATATTTGGCTGAAAAGATATATCTTGTCTATACAACAAATTAAAACCTTCTACATTTTTAAAAGGATTACTATTAGTATCATAATCATAACTGTTTGTAGAAACAGAATCACCATAAGTCGAAACGATTTGATCTAAATTTCCATTTGAAAAAGTAAGTGTTTCAAAACCTTCGCTTTTTGTTTTAACTCCAGTTTTTTGATTTACATTATAAAATTCCACCTTAACTGTTCCGTCATTATTATCTGTGTAAACCTCTTCAGAAGAATAACTATTAGGTATTACAGTAGATATCGTCGCTAATTTGCCATTTAAATAACTATACGAGATTTGCTTTTGAATAGTATTTGAAGCATTTGAAATAACTTGTTTTACTATTAAGTTTCCGCTATAAGTATATTCTGTTTTTCCACGCTCATTTGTAATACTAACAATCTTATTTCCATCATACACAATTTTATTTGTTAAATTTTCAGAAGAATAATTTGGATCACTAAGTTTAATAGTTTTAGGCAAAACTACAGTTTCCGATTTCGGAGTAACAATTTCATCTCGAGTACAAGCTAATAGCGTCAAAGCTAAAGCACTAAAAAGGCATACAATTTTTTTCATTTTTGTAAATTAAAAGGTTAAATAATTATACCAAAAGTATATTCCTCCAAATGAATTATATACCTCTAAAGGTTTTATCAATAACAGAAAACGACAAAATTGTAATTTTAAACTTAGGATTATATTTTTAAGATCTAGAACTAAATTTTTACTATTTCCTGACCTTTATGTTTATTCCAAAAATTAAAAAGCCAGAAGTTACTACTTCTGGCTTATAAGCTAAATTGATTATCTCTAATTAGTAGAAATATTGAGTTGAATAAGAAATTCCATCAATCTTATCATTACTCTTTTCAGGGTAGCCTGAAGTATTGTAAGTGTAAGTATAAGTACCTGTAATTACGCCATCCGTAGTTTCAGAAACTTCATTATGTGCAATACCAGTTCCTTCACCATCCACAAATGCAATTTTATTGAAGCCTAAAATATTTTTAGCTGGATTATTTTTATCATCATAGGTGTATTTTCTATCAGGTTGATTTCCTGTAATTGAAATAATTTCAGCAACTTCACCATTTACAAACTTAATTGTTGATGTTCCGCCAACACTAGTTTGGACTTCACTATCCCCTCCATAAGACTGAACAGAAATTGTACCATCAGCATTATAAGTATAAACTTCTTTATGTCCCCAATCCATATCAGGCTCAACTCTCACAAAAGTTGCTAATTTATTATCAGAATTATAAGTAAATGTATTAACTTGTTCGATAGAACCATCAGAAAGTTTAAATTCAATTTTAGTAATTAAATCACCCGTGTAAGTGTAATTCATAGAGCCAGTCTCATCAACAATACTCACAATTTTGTTACCATTGTATGTATAATTTACTGTGCTTTTACTTTCTCCATCTTGGCTTGTCAGAATTACTTTTTTTAGCAAAACTGAATCAGAAGAACCAGAAGGTGAATCATCGCTTGAACAAGAAGTTAATGATAGGGTCAAAGCTCCAAAAAGAAGTAAAAATTTTTTCATAGTTTTTTTGATTAAATTTGTTATTGGTGCAAACGTAATACAACATAAAACTAAAACCTTACGGGATTCCGCATTCAGATAAATAATATAATTCAAACATTATTTAATACACTAATAGCAAGCGATCTAAGAATAATCAACTTAAAAATAAAAATTTAATCATAAAGAAAAAAAGGTGTAAATACTTAGCTTTTTTCCTGTATTTTTAAACATAGAGGCTAAAAATGGGGTTTAAAAAAAATTTACATTTTTAATAACAGAAATCAACTATACATCCCCAAACAATTCCTTATTTTTGCATCTTCCACTTTTTAAAATCTTATATGAAATTATTATATACTTACATCATCAAACATAAAATGCTTTTATTTTTTGCTTTGATCATGGCTTCTATCAACATTTGTTTCAGTTTATCAGACTCAATAATTACAGGAAAACTAATGCAGGACTGCGGAGTTGGTTTACACAAATACGCAGGAAATCCAACCGGTTTCATCAAATCTTTATCTTTCTGGCTTGGTCTTTCGCTTGGAGCCGCTATGATTTCCAGAATTACCAAAAATTTTCAGGATTACTTTACTAATGTCGTGATCCAGAGAACTGGAGCTCAAATGTATACAGACGGAATTAAAAAATCTTTAGATCTGCCTTATGCTGAATTTGAAGATCAGCGAAGCGGTGAAACTTTGAGTAAATTAACCAAAGTACGTTCTGATTCTGAAAAATTGATTACTCTTTCTATTTCATTGATCTTTCAGACTATAATAGGATTCATATTTGTAATCGTTTATGTTGCTCGAATTGACTTTAGAATTTCTATTATCTTTTTAATTACAGCTCCAATTATTGCTTTGGTAAGTTCTTATTTAGGTAAAAAAATTAAAATTGTTTCTAAAAAAATCGTTAATCAAACGAACGCTTTGGCAGGATCAACAACTGAAAGTTTAAGAAACATTGAATTGGTAAAAAGTCTTGGTTTGACTTATCAAGAAGAGAAACGTCTAAACTTAAACACTTTTAAAATTCTACAGTTAGAATTGGAGAAAATTCGATTTATTAGAAGTTTGAGTTTCATTCAAGGAACAACAGTTCACTTTTTAAGAACTTGTGTTGTTTTTACTTTGTATTATTTCTTATTTGGAGGAAAAATTATTGTTGGTGATTTACTAACAATGGTATTTTTTACTTTCTTCATTTTCGGTCCGCTTCAAGAACTTGGAAACTTCATTATTGCATTGAACGAAACCAAAGTTTCAATGGAAAATTTCAAAGTCTTATTAAGCGCTCCAAAAGAATTCCGTCCAAAAACTCCAAAACATGTTGGTGCAATTCAATCCTTATTATTTTCGAATGTAAGCTTTCAGCATAAAACGGCCAAATTTAAAGCGGTTGAAAATATCAATTTTGAAATCAAACAAGGGCAAACTGTAGCATTTGTGGGTCCGTCTGGTTCCGGAAAAACAACTTTGGTAAAATTATTAGTTGGATTATATACACCTGCTGAAGGTCAAATTTTGTATAACGATATTGATTCAACCGATATTGATTTACTCGATCTAAGAAAACAGTTAGGTTTTGTAACTCAAGATGCCCAATTATTCTCTGGAACAATTCGCGAGAATTTATTATTTGTTAAGCCAAACGCAACCGATGAAGATTTATATGATGCACTAAAAAGAGCAAGCTGTGACAAACTTTTGAGACGTGCCGAAGATGGTTTAAACACGACAATTGGAGAAGGCGGCATCAAAGTTTCGGGTGGAGAAAAACAACGTTTATCTATTGCCAGAGCTATTCTTAGAAATCCAAATTTATTAATTTTTGACGAAGCAACTTCTGCCTTGGATTCTATTACTGAAGAAGAAATTAACGCCACAATCAGAAATATATCTGACAAAAATAGAATTACTGTTTTAATCGCACACCGTTTATCTACTGTAATGCATGCTGATAGGATTTTTGTTTTGGAACAAGGTAAAATCATCGAGCAAGGTAAACATGATGATTTAATTGTTGAAAAAGGATTGTATTATGCTATGTGGCGCCAGCAGATTGGAGAGCGTAAATAATAGAAAAAACCGTTACAAATTTGTAACGGTTTTTTTAAAATAATATGATTTTTTTCTTGGTGTTAGTAAGTATATTCAAATGACTCACCTCCGTTTGCTGATTTAATTAAATAGTTATCAGAATTATATGTATTAACAAAAATAGTTGTGCCCTCAACAACTTCTCCAGTTTTTTCTATTACTTTTAAAACATTATTAGATGAGTTAATTTCTTTATCAAAAATATCTGAGTCTAGTAGTAAGCTATATCCTAAAACATTTTTAAATGGACTATTTTTAGTATCATACTCGATTGTATTAGTGTAACCATTAAATTCAGCTTTAACAATATTCCCTTTAGAATCTAAGGTAAACAAACTATTCTCATAATTACTCTCTTCTTGGGTTTCTGGATTAATTAAAACTGTTTTAGTAGAAATTGTTCCATTTTCATTATAAGTATATATTTTTTTTCTACTTGATGAACTATCTGAATAAACCTCTAGGTAAGATTTTAGTCTATTATTCTCATATGTAAAAGTAGTTGTGGTGGAATAGGTTCTACCACCATAACTTTCTGTATACACAGCACTTGTAATAAAATTACCTGTATACTTAAAGTTTGTTTTATCACCATTATCGTATGTAAGGCTTACTATTTTGTTTCCGTCATAAACATAACTAACAGTGCTGTTTTCTTGGGGATAAGAAGCATTAGTATATATTTCCTTTTTGGGTAAAAGTAATTTTTCTTCTGATATTGAATCATCATCCTTAGAACATGAAGCAAACACCACAAAAGAAGCTGCTAAAAAATAAAATAAATTCTTTTTCATTATATTTTGGTTTTAAATTCATGCAAAAGAAAACGTTTTTGCTTTAGTTAAACTCCCCAAAAAGTTATCCGAATAACATTTTAAGACATTTCTTATAAATATGAAAACTAAAAAACCCGACAGATTTTAAAAATCTGTCGGGTTTACTTATCTATAATTCCAAAATCTCAGAACTTTAGTAACTTAGTCCCGAGGCTTAGGGATAGCACCTTTATTTAACAAACTCACTTGCCTTAGCCAAAGCCTCTGCAATTCCATTTGCATTTTTACCTTTTCCAGATGCGAAGAAAGGCTGTCCTCCTCCGTTTCCTTCAATATATTTACCTAATTCTTTGATTACTGCGTTTGCATTTAAGCTTTTGCTTGCAACCAATTCTTTAGAAATATAGCAATGAATATTTGGCAATCCATCTTCAACAGAAGCTAAAAATACGAATGAATCTGGTTTTGAACTTCCCAATACTGAAGCTAAATCTTTTGTAGAAGCCATGCTCAAATCTACTTGTTTAGCTAGGAAATTTACACCGTTAACTTCTTGGAAATCTTTCTCTAATTCAGATTTTAATGCTCCTACTTTTTCTTTTAATAACTGCTCAACTTGTTTTTTCAATTTCGCATTATCATCTTGTAAAGAAGAAACTGACTTTAAAATATCCTGTGGATTTTTTAATGTTTCTTTTATTTCAGATAATGTATTTTCCTGATTTTGATAGAAGTCTTTTACTGCATCACCTGTAATTGCTTCAATACGACGAATTCCAGCTGCAACAGCACCTTCAGAAATGATTTTGAAATGCCAGATTTCACCAGTGTTTTTCACGTGAATTCCACCGCAAAGTTCTTTACTTTCACCAAACTCAATCATACGAACATTATCGCCGTATTTCTCACCAAATAAAGCCATTGCACCTTTATCCAATGCTTCTTTAATCGGAATATTTCTGTGTTCTACCAATTGCAGTTGTGCTTCAATTTGTGCATTTACACTTGCTTCAACCTGACGTAATTCTTCATCAGAAACTTTGCTGAAATGAGAAAAGTCAAAACGAAGATAATTTGGATTTACCAATGATCCTTTTTGCTCTACATGCGTTCCTAAAATGCTTCTCAAAGCTAAATGCATTAAATGCGTAGCCGAGTGATTTTTTGAAGTTGATGTTCTTAAATCAGTATTTACTTTTGCCACAAAACCTGCTTCGATATTTTCCGGCAATTGTTTTGCAAAATGCAAAATCAGGTTATTTTCTTTTTTAGTATCGATGATTTCAATTGTTTCATTTGCAGAAACTAAAGTTCCTTTATCACCAACTTGCCCTCCTCCTTCTGGATAAAATGGCGTATTGTCTAAAACGATTTGGTACAAAACACCATCTTTTTTAGAATCAACTTTACGGATTCTTGTAATTTTTACTTCGTTTTCTGTTTTATCATAACCCACAAATGTTTCTACATTTCCAGGAATTAAAACATTCCAGTCTTCTGTAGAAACCTCAGAAGCAGCACGAGAACGAGTTTTTTGTTTTTGTAATTCAACTTCAAATTCTTCTTCCTTATATGAGAAACCTTTTTCTTTTAGAATAAGAGCTGTTAAATCTTTTGGAAAACCAAACGTATCATACAATTCAAAAACCTTAGCACCAGAAACTTCTTTTCCTGTAGTTTCTGCTACCACATTTTCTAATAATTGTAACCCCTGATCTAAAGTTCTTAAGAAAGAAGCTTCTTCTTCACGAATTACATTCGTAACCAATTGCTGCTGTGATTTGATTTCTGGGAAAAATTCTCCCATTTGGTTTGCCAGAACTTCTACCAATTTATTGATAAAAGGCTCTTTTGTACCTAAAAATGTAAATCCGTAACGAATAGCACGACGCAAAATTCTACGGATTACATAACCTGCTCCTGTGTTTGATGGCAATTGTCCGTCAGCAATTGCAAAAGCAACCGCACGTACGTGATCTACAACTACACGAATCGCAATGTTTGTTTTATTTTGTTCTTCCGAGATATCTTTTACCTCGTCAGATGTATATTTTAAACCAGTAATTTGTTCTACTTTTTCGATAAGCGGTGTAAAAACATCTGTATCATAATTGGATGTTTTTCCTTGTAATGCCATACACAAACGCTCAAATCCCATTCCCGTATCAACGTGTTGTGCAGGAAGTTTTTCAAGAGATCCGTCAGCTTTACGGTTGAATTCCATGAATACGTTATTCCAGATTTCAACTACTTGCGGGTGATCATTATTAACTAAACTTTTTCCTGACACCAATACTTTTTCAGATTCCGGACGTAAATCAACGTGAATTTCAGAACAAGGTCCGCATGGTCCTTGATCTCCCATTTCCCAGAAATTATCTTTTTTATTTCCAAGAATAATTCTATCCTCATCAATTAAAGTTTTCCAAATATCCCAAGCTTCCTGATCAAACGGAACATTATCTTCTTTACTTCCTTCAAAAACAGAAACATAAAGATTTTCTTTAGGGATTTTATAAACTTCAGTCAAAAGCTGCCATGCCCAATTGATTGCTTCTTTTTTGAAATAGTCTCCAAAAGACCAGTTTCCAAGCATCTCAAACATGGTATGGTGATACGTATCAAAACCTACATCTTCCAAATCATTATGCTTTCCTGACACACGAAGACATTTTTGCGTATCGGCTATTCTTTTACTTTTTGGAGTTCCATTCCCTAAGAAAAATTCTTTAAACTGGGCCATTCCCGAGTTATTGAACATTAAGGTTGGATCATCTTTAAGAACGATAGGAGCCGATGGAACGATTAAGTGTCCATTGCTTTTAAAAAAGTCTAAAAATTGTTTACGTACGTCTTGTGATTTCATATTTAAATTAGAAAATGTATCTGTTTACAAATGTGTCAATTGATAATGTGATAATTAGAGAATTTGTCAATTTGATAATGCGTTAATTTTAAAATCGAAAACTAAAAACTTATGTTTTACAACAATAAATTCCCTATTTTGCGCATTATATAATTATGTAATTCCCCCAAATTATAAATTATTTTGTTCTTGTAAAAAAGCGGTCAACAACTGAAACATTTATCTGTTTTGTTCGTCTAACTTATTTTACGAGCTGCAAAAATAGCGTATTTTAAAATATGGCGAAAGTAAAATATTATTACGACTCAGAAAATCTGGCTTATACGAAAATAAAAACCAGAAAAAGAATTAAAATCGGTTACGCATTACTGTTTTTATTGGCTTCGGCACTGTTTGGCTTTTTAGTTTTTGTTCTTTTAATTAATACTCCCTATTTTGAAACTCCAAAAGATCGTTTACAGGCACGTGAAATTGAAAATTTAAAATTACAGTATTCGATTTTGAATAAAAAACTAGACGAAATTGACGAAGCTGCAGACGCATTAGAAGAACGAGACAATAATATTTATAGAGTTTATTTTAATAAAGCTGAAATTCCAGATTCTATTAGAAAAGCAGGTTTTAGAAATCCTGAAAGATACAAAGCTTTAGAAGGTTATAATAATTCGCAGTTGGTTACAAACACCACTAAACGAGTAGATAAACTTTCTAAACAATTGGCAATTCAATCTCAATCATTAGATGAAATATTGAAATTAGCCGGCGCAAAAGAAAATCTATTATTAGCGATTCCAGCGATTCAGCCCGTTCAAAATGAAAATTTAAAACGTGTTGCTTCTGGTTTTGGATATAGAATTGATCCTTTCACGAAAGTACGAAAAATGCACAACGGAATGGATTTTACTGCCAACACTGGAGCACCTGTTTATGCCACTGGTGATGGCGTTGTAGCAAGAGCTGACAACACAGCGTCAGGCTTTGGGAACCATGTTGTGATCAGGCACGGTTTTGGATATGAGAGTTTATACGCGCATTTAAGCAAATACAACTGCAGACCCGGACAACATGTCAAACGCGGAGATGTAATTGGTTATGTTGGAAGCACAGGAAGATCTGAAGGACCTCATTGTCATTACGAGGTTCATAAAGATGGAAAAGTGGTAAATCCATTAAATTTTTACTACGGAAATATTTCTGCGGCAGAATATGTAGCAATTTCGCAAATGGCAAACCAAGAAAACCAATCATTAGATTAATATCACGAAAAAATAGTATTTTTGAAATAAAATAGAAAAAAACGAATCATGCATATTGAACTTTCTAAAGATAAAAGATATTATAGTATTGGCGAGGTTGCCAAGGCTTTTAATGTCAATGCTTCTTTGATACGATTTTGGGACAGTGAATTTGATATCCTGAAACCTAAAAAAAATGCAAAAGGAAACAGAATGTTCACTCCAGACGATGTTACAAATCTTCAGTTAATTTATCACTTGGTCAAAGAAAGAGGTTTTACTCTTGAGGGCGCCAAAATACATTTAAAAGAGGGACAGAAGAAAACATTAGATAAATTCGAAATAATACGTAAATTAGAGTCGATAAAAACACAATTGAACGACATAAAAAACGAATTGTAATTAAAAATAGATATAAACATAAATCAAAACAAACATGAAAAAGTGGTTAATCCCTGTAGGAATTATTATAGCACTTATTGCTATTATCGCATTTTGGTCGATTGGTATTAAAAATACTGCTTTACAACACAGTCAAGCCGTAAATAAAGAATGGGGAAATGTTCAAACGGCTTACCAAAGACGTAATGATCTTATCGGGAATTTAGTAAACACTGTAAAAGGTGCTGCTGATTTTGAAAAAGGAACTTTAACAGCAGTAATCGAAGCTCGTGCAAAAGCTACTTCGGTAACAATTGATCCAAGTAATGTAACTCCAGAGCAATTAAAAGAATTTAATCAAGCTCAAAGCGGCGTAAGTTCATCATTATCAAGATTATTGGTTTCTGTTGAGCAATATCCAACTTTAAAAGCAAACGAAAATTTCTTAAAATTACAAGACGAATTAGCAAGTACTGAGAACCAGATTTTAACTGCTAGAACTCGTTTTAATGAAGCTGTACAAGTTTACAACGGGTATGTTTTAAAAATTCCAAACAACTGGTTCTTGAGCGAATACAAAGAAAAACCTTATTTCGAAGCTTCTACTGGAGCAGACAAACCTGTTGAAGTAAAATTCTAAAAGATTAGAATAATATAAAATCTATCCCGTCCCGAGGTTTCGGGATCGGGACTAAACTCTAAAATTAGTCATGTCAAAAGTAGAAGATTTTTTAACCAAAGAAGAAGAACAAGAGATTGTTGAAGCTATTCGTATGGCAGAAAACAATACTTCTGGCGAAATTAGGGTACATATAGAAAAAACAACTTCTAAAGCTCATTTTGACAGAGCTTTAGAAGTTTTTCATGAATTGCGAATGGATGAAACGAAATTGAAAAATGGCGTTCTACTCTATCTTGCAGTTGAAGATAAAAACTTCGTAATCTGCGGCGACAAAGGAATTAATGATGTAGTAGCTGATGATTTTTGGGATTGCACCAAAGATGTTATGACAAGCCATTTTAAATCTGGAAATTTTAAGCAGGGAATTGTCGATGGTATTTTAAATGCCGGAGAACAACTCAAAAAATATTTTCCATCTTTGGAAGATGACACAAACGAATTATCTAACGAAATCTCAAAAGGATAAATGATGAAAAATTCCAAAAATAAAATCTCAAATTCCAATAGAATTTTTCAGTTTACTCTTTTGTTTATATCGTTTTTAACCTGTAATATCATTTTTGCACAATTTGAAATTCCGGAAAAACCTAGTTTTCAAACTTCTGTTTACGATTATGCCAATGTTTTAAGTTCTACTGAAAAAGCGCAGTTAGAAGAAAAACTTATTCGCTATTCTGATTCTACGACAACACAGATTGTAGTAATTACCATTGAAAGCTTAAAAGGCGAAGATGTAAGTCAGCTGGCAACAAAATGGGGACAAACTTGGGGAATTGGAGGAACAAAGCAGGACGATAATGGTGTTGTAATTCTATTAGCTAAAAATGAAAAAAAGATAGCTATTAATCCAGGATACGGACTTGAAGATCGTTTAACAGCAGGAATTGGCGGTACAATAATTCGAAATATCATTATACCAGAATTTAAGGCCGGAAGCTTTTACAATGGTCTTGATAAAGGTACTGATGCAATCATAGATGTTTTTAAAGGAAAATTTAAAGGCGAACGCAAACAAACCAAAGGCAAAGATTTTCCAATTTTTCCTTTTATTGTTATCGTCGTAATTGTACTAATTTTACTTGCCCGCAATAAAAAAGGCGGCGGAGGTAATTCTGGCAATAATGGCGGTGGAGGTCCTAGCCTGCTTGACGTAATTATTCTAAGCAATCTTGGAAGAAGCGGCGGCGGAGGATTTGGAGGCTTCGGCGGAGGATCATCTGGTGGTGGTTTTGGCGGCGGAGGCGGAGGTTTCGGCGGTGGATTTGGCGGTGGAGGTTTCTCTGGCGGTGGTTCTAGCGGTGGATGGTAAACTTACTTTGTTTCAAGTTTTTTTGGTTTCTCCCGAAGTCTCGGGATCAAGTTTAGGTTTCAAGGTTAAAAAATCTTATTTTTACAATTTACAATTTAATATAGATGTTATCACATAAAGCAAAATACGCCCTTAA
>Ga0157370_10001677_pt1 | contig 27275 bp, 17 predicted proteins | sample C35metaG_FD_113463 | JGI IMG/M metagenome (GOLD analysis project Ga0157370, IMG submission 113463) | Corn rhizosphere microbial communities from Kellogg Biological Station, Michigan, USA - C3-5 metaG | ecosystem: Host-associated > Plants > Roots > Rhizosphere > Soil | place: USA: Michigan...
CCGCGCCGGTCACCGAGTTGTTCCCGGACTTTGACGATAATCTGCGGCAGGCCTTCCGCACCGAGACGGAAATGTTTTTTGAAAGCATCCTGCGCGAGGACCGCAGCGTGGTGGATTTGCTGACCGCCGACTACACCTTTGTCAATGAGCGTTTGGCGCGGCATTATGGCATTCCGAACGTATACGGCAGCCGTTTCCGCCGCGTGACCCTCGACGGCGCGCTGGACGTGCGCCGCGGTCTGCTGGGCAAAGGCAGCATACAACTGGTGACCTCGGTAGCCGACCGCACCTCGCCGGTGCAGCGCGGCAAATGGGTTCTGATGAATATTCTCGGCGTGATTCCGCCGGACCCTCCGCCCAATGTGCCGCCGCTCCAGGAAGCGGCTGAGGGCAGCGCGGCGCCGCTCGAACAAACCATGCGCGAGCGCATGGAGCAGCATCGCCAGAATGCGGTTTGCGCGAGCTGCCATAAAATGATGGACCCCATCGGCTTCTCCCTCGAAAATTTCGACGGCGTGGGCAAATGGCGCACCACCCAGTTCGGCAGACCGCTGGATGCTTCCGGGCAGATGACCGACGGCTCCAAGTTGGATGGCCCGGCGAGCCTGCGGCAAGCCTTGCTCCACTATTCGCCGCAGTTCGTGCGGACCTTCACCGAGAAACTGCTCACTTACGCCCTTGGCCGGGGTGTGGAATATCAGGATATGCCGCTGGTGCGCTCGATCGTACGCAATTCGGCCGCAAACAACTATCGTTTTGTATCGCTGGTGATGGGCATCGTTAAGAGCGCTCCCTTCCAGATGAATATCCGGGCGCGCGAGGCCGGCAGCGTGGCTCAAAACAATTTAGCACCGCAGTAATTTTATGAAGGACCCGAAAGGCGCATAACCAAATGCTGATTACGAAAAAGCACATTTCCCGGCGCTCCGTTCTGCGCGGCGCGGGCGTTGCCTTGGCCTTGCCGTTGCTCGATTCGATGGTGCCGGTCCTCGCGCCCCTGGCGAAAGCCGCGGCCCTTCCGAAGACGCGCTTTGTGGGGACCTTCGCCCCCCACGGGTGGGCGCCCGGATATTGGATTCCCAAGACGGAAGGGCCGCTCACTGACTTTTCCTTCATCACGAAACCGCTGGCGCCGGTGGCCGATATGGTGACGCTGGTCAGCGGACTGGATGCCACTTCGTCCATGCCGCCTCCGGGCGCAAGCGGCGGCGATCACTCGCGCGCCGCGGCGGTGCTGGCGGGCGTTCCCCCCAAAAAGACCCTGGGAGCCGACATTTACCTGGGCACCACCATCGACCAGATGATCGCTCAAAGATACGGGCAGGATACCCAACTGCCGTCGCTGCAACTGGGCATCGAGGACCAAGGCGCCATTAGCGTGTGTCCGTGGGGTTATAGCTGCGCCTATACCAACTCCATTTCCTGGTCTGGCCCGGCCCGGCCGCTGCCCCATGAGATTAATCCGCAAGTGGTTTTCGAGCGCCTGTTCGGAGACGGAAGCAATCCGCAGGAACGCGAGGCGCGGAGGGAGGCCAAGGCCAGCATTCTCGATTCCATCACGCGCGAAATCGGCCGCTTCCAGAAGACCCTCCCGGGCGTCGATCGCAACCGTTTGGATGAATATCTCGAAGACGTCCGCGAGATCGAACGCCGCATACAGAACGCCAGCAAATCCACCATGCAAGCGCCGGACGCGGAGATTCCCATTGGGGTGCCCGAATCCTTCGACGAACACATCAAGCTGATGTACGACCTGCAGGTGCTGGCTTTCCAGGCCGACATCACGCGGGTGACCACCCTTATGTACGCCCACGACGTCAGCCTGCGTTCCTATCCGGAATCCGGCGTGACCACGGTGAACCATTCCGCCTCGCATCACGGAGAAGTTCCCAAGAGAATCGAGGACTGGGCCAAGATCAACCGGTATCACCTGCAGACACTGGCGTATTTCGTGAACCGCCTGCGGAAGACGCGGGATGGGGAGGGCACGCTACTCGATCACACGCTAATTCTGTGGACCAGCAACATGGGTAACGGCAATCAGCATAGCCACGTGAACGTCGGTCACTTACTGATCGGCGGAGCGTCGGGACGCCACAAAGGCGGCGTGCACGTGAAGGCGGCCGGCTCCACTGCCAACATATTGTTGACCACCTTGCAACTGTTTGGCATCGAGCAGGATCATATCGGCGACAGCACGGGGACGGTTACGCTCAAGGCCTAGCGTGCCTGAGCGGACCGAAGGAACCATCCAAATGAGACTCAAATCCATAGCCGGCATCTGGTGCGGGACCGTTCTGCTGGCGGCGGTAAGCTTCGCGGCGGCTCCGAGCGACGTGGCCGATGCCGTGATGAACAAGAACCCGGAAGCCCTGCGCGCGCTCCTGCAGAAAAAAGCGGATGTGAACGCTCCGCAGGCAGACGGCACCACCGCGCTTCATTGGGCCGTCCAGCAGGATGACCTGGATACTGCCACTCTGTTGATCCGCGCCGGGGCCCGCGTTAAAGCTCCCAACCGCGACGGCGCGACTCCGCTGTTTCTGGCGTGCCAAAACGGCAGCGCTAGGATGATCGAGAAACTATTGAGCGCCGGCGAGGACGCCAACGCCGTAGTCCTGACGCACGGCGAAACCGCGCTCATGATGGCGGCTCGCAGCGGCAGCGTCGAGGCCGTGAAGGTGCTGCTCGAACACGGCGCCAAAGTGGACACCAAGGAGGACCTGGACGGAACCACCGCCCTGATGTGGGCCGCGGATGAAAATCATGCGGCGGTAATTCGGCTCCTGGCAGAGCATGGCGCGAATCTCAACCTGCAAGCCAAGATCACAACGCCTGCCGGCGGGAAGCGCGGCGGCAATGGAAATGCGGCTGCCGCGGCCGCAGCAGCCGCCGATGAAGACTACGTTCCTCCTCCCAAGGTGAAAGGTGGCCTCACCGCACTGGTGATGGCTGCTCGCAACGACAATCTGGATAGCGTCAAAGCTCTATTGGGTGCCGGCGCGGACATCAACAAGACCTCGGCCGATGGCACCAGCCCCTTATTAGCCGCGGTGCAAAATGGCTTTTACGACGCAGGCGCGGCCTTCCTCGAACAGGGCGCGAATCCCAATATCGCCAACAATAAAGGTTGGACGCCGCTGTATATCGCCGTAAAAAATCGCAATCTCGAAACCGGCACCATTCCCCTGCCCAATACCGTGGGCGCTTTGGACTTCATCAAACTGCTGCTGGATCATAAGGCCGACCCCAACCTGCGCATCAACGCCGATACGGAGGTTCATTCCGGGTTTAAGGCGCAGTGGCTCAAGGAGGCGGGTGCGACGCCGTTCTTCCGCGCGGCGGTTTCGGGCGACCTCACCGTCATGAAGCTGTTGATGGCTCATGGAGCGGATCCGCTGCAGGCGACCAGCGACCATACTACGCCACTGATGGGTGCCGCCGGCATCGGCTGGTCGGATGGCTTCAGCCACGAATATTCCGAGAAGGAGACGGTGGCGGCAATCCAGCTTCTGCTCGACAAGGGCGCCGACGTAAACGCCATCAACGATCAGGGCATGACGGCGCTGCACGGGGCCGCGCACAAGGCGGCCAACCAGGCAATCATGCTGCTGGTAGATCACGGCGCGAAGCTGGACGTCCGGGACAAGGGGAAAGTGGGCGCATTCGGCAACAGCAACGGCGGCCTGACGCCGCTCGAATGGGCGCAAGGCGTGCCGATCGGCGCTTCCTCCGGTATCTATAAAGCCGATACGGTAGCTCTTCTGACCCGCCTGATGAACGAGCGCGGCGTGCCCTTGCCGCAAGCGACTAATCGCACCGTGGGCGGCAACGTCATGGTCAAAAAGCCGTAAAACAGACTTTTGCGCTTGCATCCGCCGAGGCTGGAGGGGCTTTTGGCCCTAAACTTGCCCCGAGATAAGACGCGTATGTCCTTAAATATTATTGAACACGACGATGGCAAGATTTTGGAAATGGAAATGAGCGGAAAACTTGTCGACAGCGATTTCCGTCTTCTGGAACCAACCTTCAGCCGGCTGGTGAAGAAGCATGGGAAAATCCGGGTGCTCCTCAGGATGCTAGACTTTCACGGCTGGGAGGGCGCCGCTTTCTGGGACGAAGTCAAGTTCGATCTAAAACACTTCGGTGAAATCGAGCGTCTGGCCATGGTGGGCGACAAGAAATGGGAAAAGTTCCTGAGCGATTTCAGCCGTCCGTTCACGAGCGCGACGATACGATACTTCGACAAGGACTCCGCCCCGGAAGCGCGGGTGTGGCTGGCGAGCAATGCCGCTTAGCCGCTTCTGGTAGCTCACAACACCGGGAGCCCGAGCAATCGCGCCGGATTCTGCTTCGTCATAAGATCCAGTTCGCGCTGCGTGATACCTTGCGCCCGCAATTCGGCGATATAGGCAGCCAGTCCTTCCGGCGGCGGCGGGAAGCCGACTTGTCCCAAGTCCGTCGACAGAATGACGGATTCCGGCCCCACTTTGCGGATGGTATTCGCCACGTCGCCGACGCTGAACTGCGCCTTGCGGTGGATTGATGCCTTGGTAAGCGTAGGCACGTACACCATCTCAATGAATGCCCCACTTTTCGCGGCTTCCTGCATCTGCGGGATGCTCATTTGCACCGAGCTGCTCATAGGATGGGTGACCACCATATGTTCGACGCCAAGCCGGCGCCCTTCCCGGACCAGCAGCAGATCTTCCTCCGGGGAGGAGTGGCCGGTCGCCAGCACTAATTTGTTCCTGGCGATCACGGTGAGGACTTCTTTGACTTCTGGCAGCAGCTCTCCGCGGCGCGACACGCTGGTGAAAAGCAGGTTCGATCCGGCCTTCCGCCGGACATTCTCGGCATCTAGCGTCGGCATCCAGACCACGCGCCCCCAGCCGCCGGTCACCTTCACCATTTCCTCCACTGCTGCTCGATTAATCCCGCCCACCGGGCGGCTGAGACAGATCCCGCCGAACACTTCGAGTCCCGGCACCTCTTTGCGCGCGAGATAAGCCAACATCGCGGTTGATTCCCAGTGGCTTTTCAATACCAGTCCGCGCATACCCATGGCCTTCGACAGCTTCGCGATCTCAATTCCGTCCATGGCCCACGGCTCACTATCAGGAAGAGAGTGCACGTGGACATCGATGACGCCCGCGAGCGGCCGGTTCACCTGAGGTTGCAGCGCGGCGGCGCATAGCAGCAATAAAGCGAGCAGGAGCCTGAGTTTCATAACTACGCCATCATACTCTTCTTTGCACGGCTATCCTTCGGGCTGCCGGCTTCCGCGAGCGAGCACGCGAGTGAACTCGGCGCCAAAAAGAAAAACCATCGCCGAATAGTAGAGCCAAACCAGGACCACTATCAGCGATCCGGCGGCGCCATACGCCGAGCCGACAGCCGCTTTACCGAGGTACAGCCCGATGAGGAACTTCCCAATGGTGAAAAGCAAGGCCGTAAACATCGCGCCGAGCCAAACATCTTTCCAATCGATTTTGGCGTCGGGCAGGTATTTGAAGATCAGGGCGAACAACACTCCGGTGCCGGCCAGCGAAATCGCCAAGTTGATCCCGCTCAGAACTCCTTCGGGGAGCGGCAACCGTTCAGCGAAAAACTTCCCGAGCGCCGCCAGGAAAGCGCTAATTACGAGCGAAACCAAGAGCAGAAATCCAATTGCCAAGACCATGCCGAAGGAAAAGAAGCGTTGTTTGATGACGAGCCACATGCCCTTAGCCTCGGATTCCACATCCCACATTTTATCGAGTGCGGACCGGAGTTCGCCGAATACGCCGGAGGCACCTAGAAGTAGAGTGATCAGACCAATGACCGATGAGAACGCCCCGGAGGCGGGGTTTCCAGCATGTTCCATAATTCCCTTCACCGCTTCTCCACCCCTAGGACCGATCAGACCTTCGACCTGGCCGAGCAACTGGCTCTGGGCTGCCGAGTGTCCGAAGATCAGCCCAACAATGGCAAGCACCAGAATTACTAACGGCGCCAGTGACAAAGCCGCGTAAAAAGCCAGAGCCGCGCCTATACGTGGTGCGTCATGCCGTTTCCAAGCGGAGTATGTTTCGCGGAATATAGACCATGGGCGGCGCATGAAGGCAATGCAGGCTAGAGCAGTCTTACGCCCAAACGACACACCTCCGGGATAACGACGGGCGTCCGAATAGAGTTATCGGCTATCAGCGTGCTCGGGATACTACAGCATCATGCCCAGAGCGATCCGCGCTACCCAGATTCCAGCGATATTGATCCTAGTCGCGTGGCTGCAGTTGCCGTTACTCGCAGAGCCTGTCGCGGTTCGCCATATCGAGGGCCTGGTCCACGGCTTTCTCGTGTTGAGCACATTGGATGGGAAACCGCTCGCGCAAGGTGATTTAATTCAGACCTCGGTGAATGACAAGGTCAGCAATCACTTGGTGTTCCGATTCAGGGACGGCTCTATTCGCGACGAAAGAACTGTTTTTTCTCAGCATGGGGCCTTCCGTCTTTTGAGCTACCGTCTTACGCAAAAGGGTCCGGCGTTCAAACGGCCAATGGAAATGACGTTCGACAGTCAATCGGGTGTTGTTACTGTCAATTACACGGAACGCGACGGCAAGCAGAAGGTCGCAACCGATCGGCTGGAATTAACGCCGGACCTAGCGAACGGCATCATATTTACGCTGATCAAGAACATTCTGCCCGAGGGGCCGCCGGCCAGAGTGTCAATGGTGGTTGCGACGCCGAAGCCAAGGCTGGTGAAACTGGCGATTACCCCGCAAGGCCAGGAACCCTTCTCAGTAGGCGGCACCAAACGAATGGCCATCCGTTATGTTCTAAAGATCGAAATCGGGGGCGTCGCGGGCGCAATCGCTCCCCTGCTCGGAAAACAGCCACCGGAGATTCATATCTGGGCTTTAGGCGGCGAGGCACCGGCGTTCGTCAAGATGGAGGGTCCGCTCTACGATGGCGGACCGCCATGGCGAATTGAGTTGGCAAGTCCAGTGTGGCCTACCGCCGGTTCCGGTCAGGCCGGCACAGCAAAAAAGACGGTTTCAAAAAAGTAACCTAGAGATCTTCCCAAGAGCCAAACGGAAGAATGGTGCGCCCGGCACGACTCGAACGTGCGACCTTCTGGTTCGTAGCTAGGAACCAACGTATTTTCCCAAACTTAGGCACTAGGCACAGTATTCACGGTTGCGCGTAGTTGCTAGTTATCAAAGACTTCGACGAACGGCTGTGGCGAAGCGCTCGGGCGTGACGCCGCGATTGAATCGTCGCTAGAACTCCCTGACTCGATGTCGATGTAATGCAGGCGTCGGTGATATCGTTGCGTGCATACGATTAACCGTGATTCACAGCGCGGACATCGGTCTTCTTTGTAGATTGCCCCAGCCAGGACTCCACCAACATTTGGATGGGCAATCTAAGCCGCATTCTCCAATGTCGGAGGACGGCTTGCGGCTCAAAATGTTCAGGAAATGCTCGCAAGCACTAGAACAAACGCATCGAGTTTGCCGTTCGGATTTCTTTGAATACTTCGAAGTCGGCGGGATAGATCCGCATGCATCAGCACGATTGACTCTTGGCGCCCAATCATGTCACACTAGCTCGCTAAAGGTGTCGCAAAGTCACCTTCAGATAAGGAAGAATATGAGATTTCTGGTGACCATGCTGTTCATCCAAGTTCTGAGTTGCGCAGGATTATTGGCCCAGTCGGCTGCGGTTGCGCAAATCTCTGGGACTGTTCAGGACTCGAGCGGGGCCACCGTTCCTGGGGCGCAGATAAGCGTCACGCAGACCTCCACCGGTGCGATTCGCTCCACGCAAAGCGGCGCCGATGGAGCTTACGTACTGCCTAATCTACCCATTGGCCCATATCGCCTGGAGGTCAAGAAGGAAGGGTTTAATACATTCGTCCAATCAGGCATCGTATTGCAAGTCGCTAGCAATCCCACTGTCGATGCCTTACTCAAAGTCGGTGCCGTTACGGACCAAGTTGTAGTGGAAGCTGCAGCCCAGATGGTGGAAACGCACAGTAATGGCGTGGGACAGGTGGTAGATCAGCAACGGGTCGTCGATCTCCCCCTTAACGGGCGCCAAGCGACCCAACTGATTACCCTCGCGGGGGCCGCTATCACCGTTCCCACCGCCAATCTCGGTCAACTAAGTTCGGGCAAGAATTACCCAAATGAGGCCGTAATTAGCATTGCTGGAGGGATGGCAAACGGCCTCACGTACTTGATGGACGGTGGCACCTTCAATGATCCATTCAACAATGAAAATCTTCCCTTTCCTTTTCCGGATGCCCTTCAGGAATTCAAGGTGGAAACGAGCGCGTTGCCTGCGCAATACGGGCATCACTCCGCGGGTGCGGTGAATGTAGTCACGAAATCCGGTGGCAACGACTTCCACGGCAATGCCTTCGAGTTTGTTCGGAATGGGTACTTCAATGCCCGTGACTTTTTTGCGCCGGTTCGAGATTCACTAAAGCGCAATCAGTTCGGAGGCACACTAGGCGGCCCCATTCTAAAGAACAAGCTCTTTTTCTTCGCTGGCTTTCAGGCGACTACGCAGCGCTCAGCGCCCATAACCGGGACCAGCTTTATCCCGACTCCTGCGATGCTGGCCGGGGACTTTACCGCGATTACATCTCCCGCCTGCAACGCGAATCGTCAAATAACGTTGAAACAGCCTTTTGCGAACAATAAGATCTCGCCCTCATTGTTCAGCGCTCCGGCTCTGAAGATGCTGACGTTCGGATACGGCACCACCAGCGACCCCTGCGGTAAAGTACAATTCGGTTCCATCAATGATCTGAACGAGCAAATGGGTGTGGGGAAAGTTGACTACCAACTAAATCCGGCCCATAGTATTTTTGTACGATATTTCGTTACACATAGTTTTCAGCCGCCCAGTTACACGGGAACACCGCTGTCGATCACGGCCTCCTCTCCGGATGATATGGTCAATTCTGCGGTAATCGGAGACACCTATATTTTTGGACCCAGCACTATAAACGCGTTTCGAGGAACTTTCAATCGGACAGCAGTGGTGAAGACGCAGGTGCCTTTTTTCGGAGCAAGTGACCTGGGCATTACCGGAATCACCGAACTGATCCCCAAGTTCCTCCAGGTGATGGTCTCGGGCGCGCTTTACAGCGCCGCGCTGCAAACGAACCCCGGCGCGATCTTCACGGATACATACCAGCTCGCCGACGATGTCAGCTTGGTGAGGGGCGCACATCAGATTCAGTTCGGAGTAAATTATATTCGCCCCGTCCAGAATGCAACTATCAACTTCAACTCCGCGGGCGGATTCACGTTTAACGGGTCTGTCACTGGTTTATCCATGGCTGACTTTCTAATAGGAGCCCCGTCCAGCTTCGCCGACGCAAACATCAACAAGGACCTCGAGCAGCACAGATATCTTGGCCTGTACGTTCAAGACAGTTGGAAGTTAACCCCGCGCTTGACCATGAATTATGGACTCCGTTGGGAGCCGTATTTTGGGGGAAGCATCGAACACGGTTGGGTCTCACACTTCGATCAGACGCTATTCAATGAGAACGTGCATTCAGTGATTTATCCAAACGCGCCGGCCGGCATGCTGTTTCCCGGAGACAATGGATTTAATACAGGAAATCGCCCCAGCAATAGCAAGTTGAACGACTTTGCTCCCCGCTTCGGTGCCGTTTGGGACCCTAAAGGAAATGGGCGCATGACAGTGCGTGCATCATGGGGAATCTTCTACGACCTTCCGCAGACGCTCTTTTACTATGCCTTTTCCTCTGAGCCACCCTGGGGCGAATCGATCACGATCACAAATCCGAAGGGCGGATTTTCGAATCCCTGGTTGGGGTACCCGGGCGGCAATCCATTTCCGGCACAGCTGAATAAGAATTTTGTATTTCCGACTGGCGGAAACTATCAAACTGCCCCGTTAAATGTTAACCCATCTTACTTGGAGCAGTGGAACCTTAGCATTCAGAAACAGATCGGTACCAACTGGCTGGCTTCGGCAAGCTATTTGGGAAACAACACGATTCACTTGTGGACAGACCGGGAATTGAATCCGGCTGTCTACATTCCGGGCACCTGCACTGCAGGACAATACGGTTTGACAGCCGCCGGAGTTTGTTCCTCGACGGCGAATACGGCAGCGCGTCGAACACTGGCCCTCGCCAATCCGTCGCAGGGTCTACTAGTGAACCAATTGGAGCTGCTTGACGATGGTGGAACCGCGAACTACGAGGGACTCTTGCTTTCGCTGCAACACCGCTTGGCATCGCATTTTACGGTGTTGGCCAATTACACCTGGTCGCATTGCATCGCGGATCTCGTGACCACGGAGCTCGGGGGACCGATTTACACCAATCCGAACAACCGGCGGACGGATCGCGGCGCTTGCGCCGGCGTCGATGTGCGGCATAACGTTAACCTTTCCGCGGTAGCAGAGTCGCCGCACTTTTCTGAGCGGTGGCTACGGCTACTCGCGGGAGATTGGCAGCTTTCAGTCATCGGGAGCGCACATTCGGGCAACTTCTTTACGGTCACGACCGGCGTCGACAATGCTTTAACGGGGATTGGCGGCCAGCGGCCGAATCAGGTGCTCGCCAATCCCTATTGCACCAGTCAGAGCATAAGTTGCTGGATCAACGCCCTGGCTTTCGCCGCGCCGGCAAACGGTACTGCGGGTAGTTTGGGGGTCGGTAATATTCAGGGCCCCGGTTATTTTGACGTTGACTTGGGGCTCTCCAGAAGGTTCATAGTCCATGAAAAACAGAATATCGAAATTCGAGGAGAAACCTTTAACCTTCAAAACCGGGCAAACTTCGGAAACCCGACTGCAGCTCTGAATAGCGCTACCTTCGGCAAGATCCTTTCGGATGTGAGTCCCAGGATCATGCAGTTCGCAATCAAGTATCAGTTCTGATGTTCTTATTCTTTCGCGCCTAGTTCGCGAAGGAGGGCCGCGGTGCTCCGTGAATCTCGCGGCTGCGGCGTAACCGCGAGCGGAGTTTGGCCGCGCCGGTTTTTTACATCCACCCGTGCGCCCTTGTCAGCCAATAGTCGGACAATCGTTGTGAAACCTTTGGCCGCCGCACCGTGCATGGCCGTCTCACCTGCTTGGTTGATTGCGTTTACATTACCGCCCAAAGCGATAGCTACTTGGACCGCCTCTAAGCCAAGGCTTTCGTCCTGCGCTGTCGGAGCCCCCACAAATAGCGCCCCACGACGATTAGCCTGAAAGGCCCAGCCGACGCCCGACGCGGCCATCAAGGCCGTTGTACCGTCCTTCATCGTAAATAGCGGATCGGCGCCCGCCGACGCTAACACCCGCATGATGTCGGCCTCCGCGAATTTGGCAGCCAGGAAGAAGGGCGTCGCACCCACCAGTGGTGCCGGTAACATAAAAAACTGACTCTCCCGAGGCACTGGAGTGGCTTTTGTGATTCGCGCATTTGGATTCGCGCCGTGTGCCAGCAGCGTTTTCACCAGATCGACATCATCCCTTAAAACGGCTGCATGCAAGGCCGTATAGCCTGCGCCGACAGCGTTTGGATCTGCGCCCTTGTCTAGCAAAAATGCCGCAAAAGCGCCTTGTCCGCTACGACTCGCCAAGACTAAGGCTGACGTTTCATCCGGCGCTACTTCATTCACGTCCGCTCCGGAAGCCAGCAAAAGCTTGGCGGATTCCACGTCCCCCTGTCGAGCCGCAAACAGGAGTGGCGTGCTGCCGCCAATAGAAACTGTCTCAGTCAACGCCGCCGCATTTCGGCCGGCCTGGATCGTTGGAACTCCGGTATAGGCAAGCACTTTACGGACGAACGAACGGGCGTGCACGTCGGCTCCGTGATCGAGGAGCACTTTGACGACTGCCGGATGGCGTTCGGATACGGCCCACATCAAAGCCGTCTGGCCGTGCGAACCTTCCTTCGCGTTCACATCGGCTCCGTGGGCCAGTAGTAATTGCACGGCTTCGGTAGCACCTGTTCGCGAAACCGCCATGAGAGCGGTTTCGCCTGTTGTAGTAGCAGCGTTTGCGTGCGCGCCCGTCGCCAGTAGCTTCGCCACCATCGTTTGGCTCCCATTGGAACATGCAAGAAATAGAGGAGTCACACCAAGGTCGTCGGCGGCGTTGACGTTGGCACCGGCGCGAATGAGCGCGTCAGCTATCGCCGGGTCATCCCAATAAACCGCCCAGTGGAGCGCGGTCGAACCGTCCGCCTCTGGCGCGTTCACATTGACGTGCTGCTTGAGCAACGAACGCACCGTTGCACCATCTCGATCCTTAGCAGCTTTGACCAGGAGAAGATTGCCGGCGTAAAGCTGCATGGTCATCGAAAGGCCCAGCCAACACCAGCCGAAGAATTTGGGGTTCATGCGCCCTTTCGTTGCCGCCTTGCTAGATGTTAGAAAGTTGCTGCAATGGTCCCGTGCTGTCGCCCATTTTCTCAATGTTGAAACCCAGCTTGCCTAGCAAAGTTAGGTGCAAGTTTGCGAGCGGAGTGCCCTTAGGGAATCGGAGATGCCGCCCACCCTTCAGTCGCCCCGCACCTCCGCCCGCAAGGAGAACCGGCAGGTTCGTAGGATCGTGAGTATTGCCTTCGCTCATACCCCCTCCGTACATGATCATCGAGTGATCCAGAAGCGAGCCGTCGCCGTCGGGAGTAGATTGCAGACGATTCAGGAAGTAACTGAACAGCGTGACGTGATACGTATTGATCTTGCCGAGTTTGGCAATTTTTTCGGGATCGTTTTCGTGATGAGAAATCGGATGGTGAGAATCCGGCACCCCGATTTCAGGGTAGGTTCGGCCGCTGAATTCCCGGCCTACCATGAAGGTTACGACGCGCGTTAGATCGCATTGGTATGCCAACACGTACAAATCGTACATCAGCTTGGCATGCTCTTCAAACGTTGCCGGGATACCAGCGGGGTGCTCCATTACCGGCAATTCAGAACCGCTTTGCTGCTCAGTGCCCTGAATACGCCTTTCCACATCGCGGACGGCGTCGAGATATTCCACGAGTTTGGAACGGTCGCGAGCGCCTAATTGCCGTTCCAGTCTATCTACCTTGGGACCTAGAGAATCGAGAATACTGCGCTGCTGCTGAAGGCGTGCGGCCCGCTCGGCGGGATCCGTGCTGTCCGTATCTCCGAACAACCTTTCGAAAACTACCCGGGGATTGTGCTCGGTGGGTAACGGGGTGGTCGGGCTCCGCCAAGCGATAGTGCTGGTATAAGCGCAGCTAAAACCGGGATCGCAAGACCCCGCCGAATCCGTGGACTCCAAGCCCAGTTCGAGCGACGCCAGGCGCGTGTGGCTTCCCAGTTCCTGAGCCGCAAACTGATCCATCGAGATGCCTGCCCGCAGGTCGGCGCCGCCAGTGGTTTTGGGCGGTACATCCGTCAGGAATCGGGTACTGGCGCGCGCATGCACTCCTACCGCATCGCCGGGCAGCGCAACCGGCGGGGTACTGTTAAGGCCGGTCAGAACCAGCAACCGATCGCGAAACGGTTCGAGCGATTTCAGCGTGGGCGTGAACTCGAACCCCTCGCCCACGGCCGCTGGAGTCCAGTCTTTCATCACGATTCCATTCGGCACATAGACGACACCAAAACGGGCGACTGGCTTGGCTGCGGTCTTATCAAAAGCGGTAAGAGCCGGCACCATGGCATCCAGCAGCGGGAGGGCCACACTAACACCCATACCGCGCAGCACCGCACGGCGGCTGACTGCTTTTTTGGTAATGATCATTCGCCGGATCTCCTTTGAACATAGCGGTAAATTATTGCTCGTTCGTCTCTCATCGGATTCCTTGAGCCACCTGCGTTTCTTCGCCGCTGGCCTTGCTCATTTGAAATGGCAAACTCTTGACAATCCCGGAAATAATGGATGACCAGCGGTCGTCATTCGCGGCCGCATCCCGCACAATCTGGCGGACAGCCGGACGATCGTAATACTCCACGCGGCGTCCTAGCGCGTACGTCAGCAGTTTTTCAGTCAGCGTGCCGACAAATTGTTCCCGGCGGCTTAAAAGAAATTGCCGAAGCCCAGCCACGCCCTCAAATTTCGTACCGTCGGGAAAGGCTCCCGAAGAGTCAATCGTATTACCATCCGCAGTGGTGCGCCAGGTTCCAATGGCATCGAAATTCTCGAGAGCAAATCCCATGGGGTCCATCCGAACATGGCAAATCGCACAGGCGGGATTCTTCCTATGCTGTTCCATCCGTTCACGCACCGATGCAAGCTTGCCGTTCGCACCGGTGTCCTTTAATGCCGGCACATCGGGCGGCGGTGGGGGCGGTGGCATACCGAGTATATTATCGAGCAGCCATTTCCCTCGTAGCACCGGCGAGGTTCGGTTGGCATACGAGGTCACCATGAGTACGCTTCCCTGGCCCAACAAACCGCCGCGTTGGGCACCCGTAAGTTCCACCCGCCGAAAACGCTCGCCGTATACCCCTGGTATTTGATAGTGCCGAGCAAGCCTTTCGTTGAGAAAAGTGTAATCCGCGCTCAGCAAATCGATAACGCTGCGATCCGAACGGATCTGGCTTGCGACGAACAATTTGGTCTCCTGCTCGAACGCGAGGCGCAGATTTTCGTCGAATTCAGGAAATACATCTGGATCTGGCGTGGCACCATGCAGCTTGGAAAGGTTCAGCCATTGCCAGACGAAATTGTCCACCAGCGCTTTGGAGCGGCGGTCCGCTAGCATCCGCGTCACCTGCTGCTCCAGAATTTTCGGATCCTTCAGCTTGCCGGCAGCCGCCAAATCCAGGAGTCGATCGTCAGGGATGCTACTCCACAGGAAAAACGATAAGCGGGAAGCTAATTCAAAATCATTGAGCCGATAGACCGCTCCTTCCGCGAGATTCGGTGGATCTGGTTCGATGCGGAAGAGAAAGTCTGGGTCGACCAAAATTCGTTCGAGCGCGACTCGAATGCCATTCTCAAAGCCTCCCTGCTTCCGCCCCTCATTGTAAAACCCGAGCAGCGATTGGACGTCTTCCTTCGTAACGGAGCGCCGGTAGGCGCGCCGGGCAAGGGAGGAGATAATTTTCTCGGCGCAAGACTGCTCGACTGACTGACTTGTCGGAACACATACGAAAATCCTACGACGACTCGCGGTCTCGCCCATGCCATGCCCGCCGTACGGCCCACCCACTGCAACGCTCTCAATTGCGGCGTTGCCATAATACTGCTCATCCAGCGAGACGCCGCGGCCTGTCGTTGGCGGCTGAAGCACGCCTTCGGGCTCGGAGAGATCCTTCACGAAGGAAACTCCGACCACGCCCGTGCCGGCTTTCGCTGGGAAGCGAACTTCTAATCCGGCGTCCGCGGTGTGCATGTAAGCTTCCCACTGAGTATCGCCAAGGATATTACCAGCCCAGCCTTGGATCGGAGCGGGACGGCCCTTATCTTCCCCCCCCACCGTGAAGACCTTGATTCGCGCTCCATTCAGGCGCACCTCTAATTGCTGCGGCCGCCCTAGACCGAGAATGTATTCATAGACTTGTCTTCGCAGACGAATCTTGACGACGTACTCCCCGTCGAGTGGGAATTGGTGGTGAATCGCAATCCCGCCACGCGACCCGAAAGGCAGGTCCTGACTCATCCGATCATCTTGAACCAAGGTCTTCGCTATTTCATAGGTCTCGACGGCAGGAATGATTTTGGGATCTCCAACTGCAAGACGAGCGATTTTGTGCGCCGCAGTCATATACCGCTCAATCAGTGCGGGAGACGACGACAATACGCTGGCATCATTGTTAAAACCCTGCTGGTCAGCCTCGTCGGCCGGCACTAACGGTTGACCGTCCAACTCCAATCCCAATAAGTCCCGTATAGCGTTTGTGTATTCGGCCTGGTTCAAGCGATGGACAGCGGCTTTGCCGGGATTAGGGTTGGCCGCGGCATTCTTGTCCAGAGAGGTTTCAAGCCACGAAACCATAGCATCCACGGCGGCCTGACCAGGCCGAGGCAAGCCTTGCGGAGGCATTAGGCCGCCCCGCAGCTTCGTCACCACTTTTTCCCAGATGTCGGCTCCTTGCGACAGGTGGTCCAGATCCATCTTGTCGAGCATCAATCCCGCCGTTTTTAACCGCTGGTTGTGGCATGTGATGCAGTATTTATCAAAGATCGCGCGCTGCGCTGAGATGGATAGCGGTGAAGCACTCACCGGTGGTTTCGGTTGAGGAGGTGCCGCCAGCACTTCAAGGGGGCCTATCCACAGTGCTATAAAAACAAACGACAGGCACATCCGCCGCATCGGGACGTTTTCGCTCCTAATGAATTTACTATATCAGATTCAATAAGATAACTCACTGCGAGCGCGATGAAAGAACGGTCGTGGTCTCACTCCACATTCAGTCCTCCGCGCGTGCGCTAAACTAAATAGGTTCGCTCTACCCAGCCGTTCGTTTCACATCGTTAATTAGGAGGAAATATGAAGCGAGGTTTTTCAAGATGGTTACCGGTCGCATCACGCCTGGGGCTGTCGTTGGTAGGCTTCAGCGGTCTCGCGATGTTGCTGTTTTCGCAAACCCAGCAGGCTGCTCTCCAAGGCACGGTAGAGCGGATCAAGGTGCATGGAAAATCGTTAGAAGGAAATCTCGAAGGCGACTCACCCGATCGCGACGTCGCGGTCTATCTTCCACCCAGTTATGCGGCTTCTTCGGACCGGCGCTATCCGGTGGTTTACTTACTACACGGATATACCAACGATACCGATCATTGGTTCGGCTTCAAGCCCAGCTTTGTGAACGTGCGCGCCGCTGCGGACCTGGCGCTTTCCAACGGGACGACCAAGGAGATGATCTTGGTGATGCCAAACGGCTACACGGTTTACGAAGGCAACTATTACACCAACTCGATTACCACCGGTAATTGGGAAACCTTTATTACCGAAGAGTTGGTTTCCTATATCGACGGTCACTTTCGCACGCTTGCAACCCCAGCCAGCCGCGGGCTCGCCGGCCATTCGAGCGGCGGCTACGGAACCATCCGGATCGCCATGAAACATCCCGAGATCTTCTCCAGCATTTACGTGCTCAGCCCGTGCTGTATGACGGCTGCCATCAATCCCAAGAGCCTTGCGGAGTCGGAAGCGATTCACAACATGGAAGAGTTCGGAAAAGCTGGATTCGGACCCAAGTCAAACCTGGCGCTTGCCGCTTCCTTGTCTCCCAATCCGAAAAACCCTCCTTACTTCTTCGATCTGCCAACCAAAAATGGTGAGATTCAACCGGACATTGCGGCGAAGTGGGCCGCGAGTGCCCCGCTGGCAATGATCGATCAGTACATCCCGAATCTCCGCAAGCTGCATGCAATTGCGTTCGATGCGGGCTCGAAAGACAGCTCCATCGCGGCCACCGTGAAAACCCTGGATCAAATCCTAAGCGATTACGGCATCCCGCACGGTTTCGAGATCTACGACGGCGATCACCGTAACCGAATCAGCGAGCGGATGGAAAAGAAAGCACTGCCGTTCTTCTCGAACAACCTGGATTTCGGCGGGACTGGACACAAACTCCATCAAGCGACGGAGAGGTAGTCCGGCTGGAGGATCCCGGTACTGTCGCCCAGTTTTTCGACATGCACTCCGACCTTGTCGAGCATCGTAACCAGTAAATTTGCCATCGGCGTTTTGTCCGGATACTTCAAATGGCGGCCGGTCTTAAACTGCCCGCCAAGCTTTCCGGCGAGCAGGCACGGGAGGTCCGAATGTCGATGCAAATTTCCATCGCCCATCCCCCCTCCGTATACCATCAAGCTATGGTCCAGCAGCGAGCCGTCGCCGTCCTGCGCAGCCCGCATTTTTTCCAGGAAGTAGGCGAACAATTGGACGTGATAGTTATCGATCTTGGCTTTCTTTGCGATCAGCGCCGGGTCATTCCGGTGGTGCGATACAGAATGGTGCTGCTCGGGCACGCCAATATTCGGATAGGTGCGCGAGCTTACTTCCCGAGCGAGGATCATGCTGAAGACGCGAGTGATGTCGGCTCGGAACGCCAGCACCTGCAAATCGAACATGAGTTTTGCGTGCTCCTCGAAAGTATCCGGTACATCGACAGGGCGTTCCGGCAGTTCTACCGACTGGGCTCCCTGCGCCTCGGTATTCTGGATTCGCTGCTCGATCTCGCGGATCGAATCCAGGTATTCGCTGAGTTTGGTGTGATCGCCATGACCCAACGTACGGGCTAGGTCATTCGCTTCGTCAGTCACCGAATCGAGAATGCTGCTGGTATCCGTGACAAGCGCTTGTCGCTGGGCCGCACTCCCGCCGTCGCCGAACAATCTTTCAAAAACGATGCGCGGGTGATATTCCGTGGGATTCGGCGTGGTCGGGTTACGCCAGGAAACTGTGTTGATGTAGAAGCAGTCACCAGTGTCACAGGAGCCTTGCGTCGGATTGTCCACGTTGAGTTCGAGCGACGGCAACCGGGTGGTCTGGCCGATCTCCCGCGCGGCCAGCTGGTCCGCTGTGGTCGCTAGCTTTACCTCTACGCCCGGCTTGGTCCGATCGTAGGCGTGAACCCCGCTCAACCATACTGCTGAGGCACGCGGATGATCGCCATTGCCGTCACCAAGAGAGTCGGCCTGCAAATGCGCCAAGCCACTAAGGATGTTGATCTGATCTTTAAGCGCTTCGAGAGGCTTCAATATAGGCGACAAATCGAATGCTTTCCCAACCGATAGCGGATTCCACTCGTCCTGGATGATGCCGTTCGAAACATAAACAAAACCCAAGCGAGGCACCGGTTTTACAGATTTGGCGGAAAGGGCGGGAACCATGGCATCCAAAAACGGCAGCGCCAGCGTCGTACCGAGTCCACGCAGGAAAGTCCGGCGCTCAAGGCTCTTCTTAGTGATGAACATCATTGCTATCTCCTTGTCCGGAAATTCATGGCGTCCCCACGCGAGCCGTTGTACTCGGGGCCTTCGTGTCTACTGCTGGCGCTTGCCGACTCTGAAACTGAGTGCTCTTGACGACGCCCAGCACTAACGTCGACAATTTGTAATTGTCCGCCGCGGCCTCGCGTACCATTGCCCGGACGGCGGGAGCGTCATAATATTGCAAGTTCCGGCCCAGTGCATACATAAGCAGCCTCTCCGCTACGGTGGATACAAACTGCTCCGGGTGCGTCAGCAGAGCTTTTTTCAGTCCGGCCATTCCATTGAATTTGGTGCCATCCAGGAAGACACCCGAGGCATCGATGGGATTCCCGGAATCCGTGTCACGCCACTGTCCGATTGCGTCGAAGTTTTCCATAGCGAACCCGATCGGATCCATGCGCGCGTGGCAGCTTGCACACACCGGACTGGCACGGTGCTGGACCATGGCTTCCCGCATGGAAAGCGTTTTGCCAGGCTCCGCACCCTCCGTCTTCAGAGCAGGAATGTTAGGCGGAGGCGGTGGCGGTGGCGATGAGAGCAGGTTTTCCAATACCCATTTGCCTCGCAGTACCGGCGAAGTTCGGGTTGAATACGAAGTTAGGGTCAGAATGCTTCCTTGCCCGAGCAGTCCGCCACGCATGCTCCCTTCAGGGAACATCACCCGACGAAAATAGCTGCCCTGTACGTTGGGAATACCGTAATGTCTCGCCAGTCGCTCGTTCAGAAACGAATAATTCGCACTCAGAAGATCCAGTACGCTCCGATCTTCCCGCTGGATGCTGTCAACAAACAGCTCGGTTTCACGATGCAGATCGCTCCGCAAAGTCTCATCGAAATCCGGGAAAAGGAGCTCATCGGGCTCCTTGGCCTCAATATCGCGAAGGAACAGCCACTGCTCGGCGAAGTTGGTAACCATCGATTCGGAACGAGGGTCAGCTAACATGCGACGCGTCTGCCGCTCAAGAATGGCAGGGTCTCTCAACTTTCCACTGATGGCGGCTTCGAGAAGCTCTTCGTCGGGGATACTGCTCCAAAGGAAGAAAGACAAGCGTGAAGCCAGTTCCAAATCACTGATACGATATGGCGTACCCGGAGCAGCATTGGGTGGATCTCGTTCAACGCGGAAGAGAAACTGTGGGCTTACCAGCACGCGCTCGAGAGCTCGTTGGATTCCAATATCGAAACCAGCCTCGGCGACGCCCTTGTTATAGAAAGGCAACAAGCGCTGGATATCGGTCTCGGTCGCGGGACGCCGGTAGGCGCGGCGCACTAAGGACGAAAGAATTTGCTGTGCGCACCGTTGCTCATCGGTCGCGTTAGCGGACGCCGGCTGACATACGAAAATACGGCGGCGGCTTGGCGTATCGCCCGCTCCCTTCGCATCATAGGGGCCGCTGACAGTCACGCTATGGAGTGTGGGTTCGGCATCAGCCGGAAGTCCCTCCCGCAGGCCACGTCCACGCGTCCTAGGACGCACAATTTCTTCGTTGCGCGCATCATTAGGTTGTACGAAAGTGACTCCCACCAATCGCGGACCCGCTTTAATCGGAATGCGGAACTCCAGCGGCGGTACGCCTCTTCCCCGACCGGCGGGTGGAGCGAGCGTAACGAGTTCCATGCGCGCACCGTCGATACTGACTTCCAGTTGTCGCGGCTCACGCGGCGGCGTTGCCACCTCAACTTTTACAACGTAGGTTCCATCCAGCGGGAAGTCGCTTCGAAGCGCCAAGCCGCCGCGGGTTCCGAACGGCAGTTCGTCCACACGAGCATCCTGCGGCTCCTCTTCGGAAAACCGCCGAAGATTGACCATTACCGGCAAGCTAGGATCACCCACGGCCAGGCGGGAGATCTTCCGCGCAGCGCCCAAGTAGCGCTCCATTGTCGAAGGAGATATAAATAGAAGCTCAGCGAGGTTATCGAAGCCGCTGCTGGTATTGTCTGGCGGAAGAAGCAAGGAATAGTCCATTTCCTTGGGCAGCCAATCGAGCGCGAGTAGGTCACGAACTGAATTCTGATACTCTGTCCTGCTCAACCGATGCAACAGCGGCAATTTCCCTACGTTCGGATTTTGCGCCGCCACTCGATCCAGTTCCTTCTCTAGAAAGGATGCTACCGAATCATAGGTAGCTGCATCAGGCCGTGGAACTCCAGCAGGTGGCATCGCATTCGCGCGTAGCTTCCGGACCACCTTTTCCCATTGCTCCGCGTCACCGGCTACATTCGAGGGGTCCATTTTGTCGAGCAACAGACCGGCTGTCCGCAGCTTTTGATTGTGGCAGGCAATACAGTACTTGTTAAAGACGGCGCGCTGTGGGGAAACCGTCTGTCCGCAGGCCACGGTTGCGAAGAATATTGTGATCCAAAAAGTGGCTAAAGCAGCCGATTTCGCGCTACCCATCAGCTGCGCCTCATCCCGGAAAATGCCATGTTTTCGCTTACTCGCACTTCGCGCAGTATTATGGTATCGGTAAACTGGAAGCGGAGTCAATCCAGCGCGAATTCAAGGAGGCTGCGGGACGATGAATTTTGGATGGAAAAGTTGGCTTTGGATCGCGGCACTGTCGTCCGCCGCTCTTGGAGCTACCGGATCCGATTCGCGAATCGCCGACGCGGCCCAAAAATCGGACTGGGCGGCCGTCCGCACCTTGCTCCAAAAGCATGCAGATGTGAACGGAACACAGGCGGACGGTTCGACTGCCCTACATTGGGCAGCCCAAAGCGATAACTTGACTGCCGCTGACCTTCTAATTGCCGCCGGAGCAAATGTTAAGGCCGCTACTCGATTTAACATTACACCTCTCGCGCTAGCATGCACCAACGGGAACGCCGCCATAATCGATCATCTTCTTAAGGCTGGAGCAGATGCCAACAGCACCTCGCAACAAGGTCAGACCGCTTTAATGACGGCCTCGCTCACCGGGAAGGCTGACGCGGTCAAAATACTGCTTGCCCACGGGTCAAACGTCAATGCCCGAGAACCCAACAAGGACCAGACCGCCCTGATGTGGGCGGCATCGGAGGGGAATTCGGCGGCGGCGGCGTTACTCATGGAGTATGGAGCGGAGGTGAAGGCGAAATCGAAGAGGGGGTTCACTGCGTTGCTATTTGCAGTGCGGAATAATCACCCGGATACTGTTAAGCTCCTGCTGCAACACGGGGCCAATGTCAACGACACCGCCGTGGACGGCACGAGCGCGTTGGATATGGCGGTGGCAAATGCCTACTTTGAACTCGCTTCGAATCTGCTGGAACTAGGCGCGGATCCCAATCTTCCCAGCCCGCGCGGGTCGGCTTTGCACACCCTGGCGTGGTTGAGGAAGCCGGGCTCGGATGGCGCGCAGGCTAACGGCAACATCTCTAAAGGCACCCCCATACCGGCCGGTAATGTGACTTCGCTCGAACTAGCCAAGGCGCTCCTCAAGCATGGAGCGAATCCCAACGTCCGCATTTTTTGGAAGGAAACCAAGTTCAGCAAGGAGGGCGGCACGGCCAGAAATCCTCCGGGCATCAATTTGGGGCGTCATCTTTTGAGCTACGTCGGGGCGACCCCGTTCTATGTCGCGGCCAAAAACGGCGACGCGGCCCTGATGCGAGTGTTGGCGGAGGGCGGCGCCGATCCTAAGATGCCCACGCTAGCCGGCGTCACCCCGCTGATGGTAGCCGCTGGGCTCGACTACTGGGCGGGCGAGAGCCCTGGTCCATTCACGGGAGTTTCGGAAACGGAGCGTTTGGAAGCCGTCAAGCTGGCTTTGGATCTCGGAAACGATATCAATGCTCACGCCGACTTCGGCAACTACCCGATGGTGGGCGATACCAAGTACACACTTCTCTATTACCCACTGAATATCGACGACTTACTCGACAAAGGGGTTGGCGACCCGCGCTGGAGCGGCAGCACCGCGCTAATCGGCGCGGTAGTGTCCGGCCAGCCATCAATCGTGCGGTACCTAGTCGATCACGGAGCGCAGGTCGATGCCAAGACCAAACTCGGCTGGACTCCACTCCTAGTCGCGGAGGGCGTATTCTTCGCCAACGCAAAGAAGGAATTTCCGGAGGCAGCCGAGATCCTCAAGAAGGCCCAATCCGGTGCCCTGACAGCTCGTTAGAATATATACTTAAGCGCAAACTGCATGATCCTCGCATTGCCTGCGTTCCCCGCGGCAGTAGAAATGATCTTACCGAAGGTACTGCTGTTGAGGGTAACTGTGGGATCCCCGAAATTGGTATGATTTAGCACATTCTGCGCTTCGGTCCGGAATTCTAAAGTCTGACGCTCCCTTACCCGGAAGAGCCGTGAAACGCCCGCGTTGACGATAAGGGCGCCAGGTCCGCGAATCGTGCCAGGCGTCATATTCCCGTACGTGCCGGACGCCGGCGCCCCGAATGCCGCAGGGTTTAGCCATTGGCTGATGGTGCCGTTCCCGTAGACGTTGGGCAGCAATTGGTTGGCATACTGGGTAGTTGTATTGAGGCCATTCAACGCGTTATCTACGCCCGTGACCACTGTGATGGCGTCGCCGCTGTACATGCTGACAGTTGCCGAGCCTTTCCATTCGCTGGCGATGATCCGCAGAGCTTTATTCTGAAACTTAGGCATGCTGCCGAGGCCCGTCATGTTCGCAATATGACGATGGTCGCCTCCGGCTCCGCTGGTCGCCACGCAATCGCCACGGTCGCCCGCCCTCGTCGGGGCAAAGTATAGTCCGGTATCGCCATTGGGGAAATTGTTAATGGGATCTCCGATGCAATGAGACCAGGTGTAGTTTGCCGTGATGGTGAATCCGTGGCTTAGACGTTTCTGCGTGTTGAGCAGCAGACCGTTATAACTTCTCGTCCCGCCGTCATCCCACACGCCGACAAATCCATAGGCGGTGCCCTTCGTCGGATTCAAAAGCGTCAAGAGGCGACGCGCATTAGTGTTAGCGGTAGTGGAACAAGGACCCGCCGCCGCTAGTCCGTACTGTCCCTTCGCGCAGGTTCCGGGAACGTAAATGGCCGGATTCAAATCTCTTTCGCCATAGATGTGGACGGCTTCGTTTCCAATATAGCTTGCTGATACGAGCCAATCCGTTGCAAGTTGCCGTTGAATGCCAAAGTTCCATTGGTTCACATAAGGTACCCGAGTATTCGCGTAGTAGGTGTCGATGGTGCCGTATTGCGGAAACACCGTATTCGGACTTAACACGAAGGGAAACGGATTCCCACCTGGCTGATTCAAAAAGGGGTTAGCCAAGCCGCCAGGAGGGCTCACTAGGCTAATCTTGCCACCCCACGGCGGCCCTTGCCCGGTTGATCCCCACAACTGCGCAGCAGCCTGGTCATAGAAGATCCCATAACCTGCGCGGATCACCATTTTCCCGCTCTTGGTCGGATCCCAGACGATGCCCACACGCGGCGCAAACTGCTTCCATACATTGTTCATGCTCGCGCTGCCGTTGGGTCCAAATAGCGGGTCCCCCGGAAAGAACAAGCCTGGAGGAGCATTCACAAATACCTTGCTCATACTTCCCTGCAGAAATGCATTCATGTCAAAATGCAGATTTATATTTTGATCGAGTTGGGGTGGAAACCAAGGTTCCCAGCGTAAACCATAACTCAGCGTCAATCCCGGTCTCACCTTCCATGTGTCCTGGGCATACAAACCGAAATAGGTCTCCCTCGGATAGGTGTGATTCGGAGAGCCTTGTTGAAAACTTGCCACTTGCCCGGTAACGAAATCTGCCAATCCGGAGCCCGTTGCGCTACCGGTGGAACTAAACAGGCCCGGAGCAAACGATGTGGCGTTGCCGTTGTATTGGTAGTGCATCGTGTTCACGCCGAAAGCAAGTTGATGATCTCCGCGCGATACCAGAACGTCGTCGCCCAACTGCACCAAGCCGATGCGAAATGTGGCGGCGGTTCCCGGCGGTGCGCCGCCCACTGTGAAACCGCCCGACACCGCGAGACTGAGAAAATGCGGCAGGTAGGTGTATGTGTTTATTCCCACGTCCTCTGGCCCGAAGAACTGTGAGGCAATTCTGCGCATGGCGATTCGGTCAAATGTTCCGCGAAACGAATTGACCATGGTTGCGCCGAACAAATAGGTGTCCCCAACTGTCAGGGATTGGGCAAGATCGTTCACGCCTGCGGTGGTGGTCGCTAGCGGATTTTTCGTAAGGCTATAGGGAACCGCCTGGTCAAACTCGGTACCTAAGTAACGCACAAATATGGAATGCGAGTCGGTAAGTTGATAATCCACCCTTCCGACACCGAACGACTCGGCGCTGTTGACCGGAATCCCGAAATTAGTGCGGCCACAAGCGTTCGTGGGAGTGGGCAGGGATTTGCTAATAGCCAGCGCCACCGGAGAAATTAGCGCTGTCGGCATCTGGTTAGCGATAAGGGCTTGTCCGGTTGCGGGATTCTTGAGCGTCAGCGGTTTCGCTTGGCAGGCGCTTGACCCATAGGTGCTAAAGTCTCCGGACAGCATCTGAGCAGTTGGCACAAACGCGATTGTATCGGAGGGGGTTTGGCGGGTCTCGGTCCCTTGAAACCCGGCAAAGAAAAACAGCTTGTTCTTTTTGATCGGTGCCCCGACGGTTCCTCCCCACTGGTTACGTTTCAGCCCGTCTGCAGTCAGCGCGAAAAAATTGCGCGCATTCAAATCGTAGTTGCGCAGGAATTCAAACAAGGAGCCATGCCATTCGTTGGTGCCGGACTTTGTAACGGCGCTGATGGCCGCCCCGGAATGGTATCCATACTGAGCGGGTACCGAGCTCGTTTCGACCTTGAACTCTTGTAAGGCATCCGGGAAAGGCAACGGAAAGGATGCGTTGGCATATACGTCGTTGTGAAAAGCTCCGTCGAGCGTGTAGGTATTTCCGCCGGGGAGACCTCCCGCTATGTTATAGCTCGTCGTATTGGGATAAACCGGTCCCGTAGCTGCCGTACCCGTTGTTCCGGCATTTACAGCTCCACCTGACAGGAGAATTAAGTCGGAAACTTGACGACCGACTAAAGGCAGGTCCACCACCCTCTGAGAATCGATCACTGAACCAACGCCGGTGCTTTGAGTTTCAACCAGCGACGCATTAGCTTCCACCTGCACGTGTTCGCTCACATCGCCGACCTTCAACGTAATCGGAATGGTCGGATTGGTGGCTACTTGGAGTACAATTCCAGTCTGCTTATAGTTCGCGAAGCCCGCTTTGGTGACCTCTAGCAAATACGGCCCCACGGGCAGACTCGGGATCACGTAACTTCCGTCCGCTCCGCTGGTCACCGTTCGGGTCGCGCCCGTGTTACTCTGCGTAATCTTGATTTCCGCGCCAGGTACAGCAGCGCCGGAAGCATCCTGCACACTCCCGCTGATCTGAGAAGTGGAAACCGTCTGGGCCCAACTCAGGGCACCCAAAGTTATACCTACTAGCAGAATATTGTAAACCTTCATTTTTCTGAACCTCCGTGATCCTTAATGAACACCGACCCGCCAAGCACACCCTGAGCCTGGACAAACGCCCTGACACTGCGAAGCATCATACCAGGATCCTGAGTACTTGTACAAACTCATTTCGGGTTATCGAGCATGCACTGTCAAATGCGTTTGAGTGTAAGAGCTCTCCGAGACGGATGTGAGGCCTCTATGGAAACGATACCTCGAAGAAGAACAGTTGACCATCGGCATAACTCTCCTGCCCAACTCATCACATTTCCGTATAACGCGCATTCCTGAAAGGTGACCGAGATCCTAAAAGGCAATTGCGTGTCCATTATCGGAGGTCATTTTTGGCGGTATCCACCTAACGGAAATGCCGCGCTGCTTCGATTGTCAATGCGAGCCTTTTCCGCATCCGGGGCACCAAACCGATCATCATAGATACAGCTATGATGACAATCGATAAAACATTCACAATCGGCAAGGAACTTAGAGTAAATCGCCTGGGTTTCGGATCCATGCGCCTGACAGGGACTGGGATTTGGGGCGAGCCCAAAGATCCCGAAGAAGCCCGGCGTGTCCTGAAACGCGCCTTGGAGCTTGGTGTTAATTTTATCGACACCGCTGACAGCTATGGCCCCGACGTTAGCGAGCGCCTCATCGGAGAAACATTGTCACCGTTTCCGAAAGGCCTAGTCGTTGCCACCAAAGGCGGATTGACCCGCCAGGGCCCCGACCGGTGGAGCCCCGATGGGCGTCCCGACTACCTCGCGAAGGAGGTAGAAAAAAGCCTACGCCTGCTTAAGACCGACGTGATCGACCTGTGGCAACTGCACCGCATCGATCCGAAGGTTCCTGTCGAACAATCCCTTGAGCCGATCGCGAAGTTGAAACAGCAAGGCAAAATCCGCCACATCGGCCTCAGCGAAGTGAAGCCGGGGGACATAGACCGTGCCCGCAAAGTCGTCGA